>Ga0164313_10006221_pt1 | contig 10539 bp, 9 predicted proteins | sample GuaBasSedimGuay4_FD_113735 | JGI IMG/M metagenome (GOLD analysis project Ga0164313, IMG submission 113735) | Subseafloor sediment microbial communities from Guaymas Basin, Gulf of California, Mexico - Guay4, Core 4569-4, 0-3 cm | ecosystem: Environmental > Aquatic > Marine > Hydrothermal vents >...
CCATCAACTGTGATTTCCTCATCCAGCGCGTAATACTCAACCTGCTGGCGATTGAATATGTCCAGCATGGCAAGCGCGCGTGCGGTATCACCATCATCCCCGATGACCCAGACCTGAAATACCGACTCCCTGGCCCTGCGTTGCATCGTGTCGAAAAAACCAGCCTGGTATTTTTTTAACTCATCACGCAATTCATAAGCACCCTCCAGCGTGGAGAGCGAGGTGCGTACCTGGTTGTGGATCGACTCAGAAAAGGTTAACTGACCGGACTTGCGATTGTATATCGACCCGTTAATTCTGGGTTGCTCAAATAAAATTCCAATACTGCCGTTAATGTCCGGATAGGTTGAGCCCTTGCCATAATAAAAATCATCATAGGCATCCTCGGTAAAAAACATCACGCCGGCTTCGTCCAGGCTTTTGGCGTGGAAACGGGCCAAAGCACGGGTCATCTCCAGGTTCTCTGAAGTCGTCAGGGGATGCTGCCTCGAAGGCACGCCAGGCTGAAAAAAGAAACCATCGTGCCCGGTTTCATGATGATCGGTCAGCACATGTGGTAACCAGCGTTGGAACTCGGTAATCCGGGCGCGGGATTCAGGATGCACCAATGGCAGCCAGTCCCGATTCAGGTCAAACAGATAGTGGTTGGTTCTGCCAGATGGCCAGTCTTCATTGTGGATGCGCCCATCACGGTCTCCAACTGCGGTCACACTGCGATTGCTGTTGGACCAACTGGCAAAGCGGTCAAGGCCATCCGGATTCAGACTGGGGTCAATGATAATAATGGTATTTTTAAGCAGGTTTTTGACGTACTCAGAGCGCGAAGCAGCAAGGTACCAGGCAACGATGGGGGCAGCGTTGCTGCCGCTGGCCTCGTTGCCATGCACGCTGTAACCCAACCACACCACCAGCGGCGCCTTCAGGTCACCAGACTGTGCACCATCCAGATGTGCCTGGCGTAATGATTCGAGCTTTGACTGGTTCTCTTCGGAGCTGATAATGATTTGCAGCAGGGGGCGCTGTTCATAGGTGTAACCGGTGACTTTGATACTGACCCGATCAGATTTCTCAGCCAGTTTCTGCATATATTGAACCAACGCAGGATGTTGGACCCGCCAATCGCCTACTTCCCAGCCCAATACCGATTCGGGTGATGGTATTGCGGTATCCAGATCAGCGTCTGTTGGTAAATATGCAGAAGACCGCATTGCGGATGCTGAAGAAATCGTGAAAATACAAAGGAACAAAATCCTGAAGAACGGTCTTGCTAGTCTCACCAGTAGCTCCATCATCACTGCAAAGGAGGCGTCATTCTATGAGATATTCAAGCACTTTACCTAATTTCAAGGCCAGAAACTGTGACGCACCGGCCTGATGTGAGTCATGAGTTTTCACAATTCGGTGCCACTAAATCGATTGCCCATATGGCTTGGTAATAATTTGTTTATAGTATGCCTATGACAAGTGGGCCAAAGGCAAAACCAGTGACGCATCCGGTTGCATACATCAATTGCAGGGTTCTGCAGGAACAAGCATCTCATGATGGGCTCGCAGTCATTGTCAGCGATTCCACAATCACCGGCATCACCAGGGCTGACGAACTTGCACAGCATGAGTATGACATTGTTGACCTTGATGGAAACTACCTGTTACCTGGCTTCATAGACATTCAAGTCAATGGTGGCGGAGGTGTATTATTCAATGACTCTCCCAACCTTGATGGAATCAGAACCATTGCCAAAGCTCACCGGCAGTTTGGCACTACCGGCCTGCTTCCAACCCTGATCAGCGATGAACTTGATATCATTGAGCAGGGCGTGGCTGCTGTCAATGCAGCCATTGAGGAAGGGGTTCCAGGCATACTGGGAATTCACATCGAAGGACCGTTCCTGAGTAGCGAGCGGCACGGAATTCATGACATCACAAAACTGCAGCGACTAACCGGGGCCATCATCAGGGGTTTACAGCCTGTTGACAATGGCTGTTCAGTGTTGACTCTCGCCCCGGAAACGGTGGAACCGGTCATGATCAGGCAGCTGGTCGACAAAGGCTTCATCGTTTGTGCAGGGCATAGTAATGCTACGTATAACCAGGTCAGCACCGCAATTGATCACGGGCTGAGCGGATTCACACATCTGTACAATGCGATGTCGCAGCTCAGTGCGCGTGAGCCGGGTATGGTTGGGGCTGCCCTGGACCATGACAACACATGGTGCGGCATTATTGCTGACGGTCACCACGTGTCGTCAGCCTCACTACGAATAGCCTATCGTTGTAAGGGGCCGGAAAAGCTCATGCTGGTGACCGATGCCATGCCGCCGGTTGGCTCGGCAGATGATATTTTTCAGCTGATGGGTAACCGTATAGCAGTTAAGGATGGCGTTTGCGTAGATGCAAGCGGTACACTCGCCGGCGCCGCGCTGGACATGGCAAGCGCCGTACGCCACATGATGCAGGCCAGCGCCTGCAGCCTGGCCGAGGCATCATCGATGGCCAGCACCAGCGCTGCTGCATTCCTCGGGTTACAGCACAGAACGGGTACAATATCGTCTGGTATGCGGGCAGATTTTGTCGTTTTGGACGAGCAACTTCATGCAATTAAAACAATCATTGGTGGCAAGCAAACCTGAATAGCAACCAATGATTATCCCTGCGGGCAAATGACTTTGGACAATTCAACAATGCAACAGACCTTTCAAAATCTCCGCAGCGCATTTGCTTCCGGCCCTGAGGCCGGAGCGCAGGCCTGGCAGCAACTACAAGAACTTGGCCACCAGGGCTATCGCCCCGCACAACTGTTTGTGGCATCGCAAAAGCTTAAGGCACCGCCACCACTTTATGATCTGGATGGCGCATTGGAGCTGTTATTTGCGCTGAAAGAGACAACCGATGCCAATGGTGCGGAACGCCAACTCCGGGCAACGGCACTCTACCGTCTGGGTGAGGCACTGATGTGTCATTATCCGGGTCAGATGACCGAAGCCTGGGAATGCCTGGCAGAAGCGGCTCAACTCGGACAGGTCGAAGCACAGCTGAGTGCCGCCTATTGCGTTCGGAAGGGGCTGGGTGTGACACTCGATACACAGGCGGCTATTCAGTATTTGAGACAGGCAGCAAAGCAGGGCCACCCACGGGCCTTTTACGAGCTTGGTGTGCTGCTGGCGCAAACGGAGGGCTCAGGTGACACTGCCAGGGAGGCGATGGCCGCCATGCAGCGTGCTGCATCCTTCAACTACCCGGCAGCCGGGGCAATGGCTTTCCAGTTGGGTAAATCTGGAAAACTTCACCTGCCCGAAATCCAGCGGAAAGTAATGTGTGCCGAGCCAAATATAGAACACATCACCGGCTTGCTCGATCCAATGGAGTGCAGCCACCTGGCGGCGTTGTCCATGCCACACTTAAAACCATCACAAGTTATTTCGGACCAGCTTGGTGGTTCAGCCAGTGGTGAGCGCACCAGCGAGGGAATGAATTTCCACCATGGATTGCGCGACCTGGTGGTTACCAATGTGATTCGCCGGTTATGTGCTATCGCAGGCTGTGATTTCTCCCAAACCGAGGCCTTGACCGTATTAATGTATATCCCGGGTGCTGAATACAGGGTTCATCCGGATTATTTTTCAGCAGATACCACGGGTGGAAGACAGCAGCTTGCAAACGGCGGGCAACGCTTTAAAACCTTTGTCTGTTACCTGAATGAAGTTGGCGGAGGCGGGCAAACAGAGTTTCCTGATCTCGGTATCAAGGTTGAGCCCGAACCCGGGTCAGTGGTGTATTTTGACAGCGCTGATGAACAAGGTCACCCGTATCTCAAATCAAGACATGCCGGCTTACCTGTTACGGCCGGAAGCAAATGGATTTCTACCCTTTGGTTAAGACAATCTACACACGATCAATGGGCTTGAAACCCGCACGCAAAGGCAAGCTATCCCTCCTGTATGATCTTTGTTGATCTAAACATAATTATATTATAATATATCTCATATGAAACAGAAATATATTATAAAAAGGTGTATGCAGGAAGCTATTGCAGGACGATTGTTCAAGGGTAAAGTGATCATTGTACTCGGTGCCAGACAGGTCGGAAAAACCACCCTTGTTGAAAATATTCTGTCTGCTCTCGACTCTCCAGGTATTGAGCTCAACGGTGATGAAGCGGATGTGCGAGACCTTCTCGCCGATACCACTTCGACCAGGCTGCGGGCTATTGTCGGCAGAAACAAAATTGTATTTATCGACGAAGCCCAGCGAATCAGCAACATTGGGATTACCCTGAAACTGTTTGCCGATAAGCTGAAGGATATCCAGGTCATTGCCATCGGCTCATCATCCTTTGAACTTACCACAAAAATAAATGAGCCTCTCACCGGTAGGAAATATCAGTTCCAGCTTTTCGCGCCCTCATACATGGAGATGGTGGCGTATCACGGCTTACTGATAGAAAACAGGCTACTTGAGCACCGCTTGATTTTTGGATATTACCCGGAAATAATCACCCATCCAGGAGAGGAGCGTGAGCTGCTAAATCTCTTGAGCGACAGCTTCCTTTACAAGGATCTGTTGCTTTTGGAAGATGTCACCAAACCCATCCTCTTTGAAAAGTTACTCAAAGCTTTGGCGCTACAGCTAGGCTCGGAAGTTTCCTTCAATGAACTCAGCCGCCTGACCGGCGCCAACCACCAGACCATTGAGAAATATATCACCCTTCTGGAAAAGGCTTTTGTTATTTTCCGCCTGCCGGCATTTTCCAGAAACGTGCGCAACGAGATCAGAAAAGGGAAAAAATTCTATTTTTATGATAACGGAATCCGCAATGCCATTATTAATAATTTTCAACTCCCCTCTCAACGCACCGACATGGGGCCATTATGGGAAAATTTTCTAATCAGTGAGCGACTAAAAACTCTTTCCAATGCGGGCCTAAAGGTGGACAGGTATTTCTGGCGAACGACCCAGCAGCAGGAAATCGACTATATTGAAGAATCTACACAGTCCCTTGCCGCCTGGGAGTTCAAATGGAATCCTAAAGCAAAGGCGAGAATCCCTAAGACATTTACCCGTGCCTATTCTGAGGCGAGGTGTTCTGTGATAACACCTGATAATTTCATAGATTTTTTAACCTGAAGTGTCACAACAGTACTGCCAAGTTAGCTTGGCAATAGCTGCCACCGGTATTGTTACGTTAAGCAGCAAAGGTGACAATAATCTCTACACCCCTGATGAATGTACTGGGTGATATAACTTCAATTATCAGTTATGGCAACGACAATGGTGATCCGGATTTAAAAAGCATTGCGGTTCCGGGTTCCCTTGCGCCCGTCCTCTGGAGGTTAGTAAGGATAAAAGCCCTTTTTCATGAAACTGACAAGTACTGAAGCAGTTTATTGCGTCAACTTTCGCCTAAAGCGCCTACTTTTGGTCACACTTTCCAGTTAGATTTCCATGAAACCTTACAAAAATGAAGTTACTGGAGCCCTGTAGCACCGTTTATTTAGCCGATTACAGCTCTCAGGGCGACAGAAGCCGCGCCGCGTCCTGCAGGGAACAGCCAGTTTAGCGAAGTATCGGTTTCACACCTTCAAGCAAACAACCCCGTTGCTGGCGGGGCCCTGGATTCCGGCAAGCGCGCAATGGCCCTTTTCTCAACTTACTGTGAGCAAAATGCGCTAATCAATGTCAGATTTTGCAACGAGGCCACTGATGATGATCTGGCCGAAAGTCCTGGCTACTTGGCCTTCTCATTCGTACGTGTAATACAATAGGCCCATGAATACGCTGGAACAAAGCATTGGTATCTTGCGGGATCACTATCCGCCGCTGAAGGGTATTCCCGAAGCGCAACTACTGCGCCTGATCCGCACCTACGAACTGGACCCCGGCGACAGCGTCACCTTCAACATCAACCAGGAAGAGTGCATTTTCGTACTCTCCGGTGAGATCGAACAGCAGGACACCACCGGGGAGACCCTGCTAAGTCCACACAGCACCCTGACCCGGCCGGTCTGTCTTGCCGGTGGCCGCATCACATTTTTGGCCAGGCAAGCCTCTGTTCTCGGCCGCATCAACCCTGCCCGGCTCGACTTCCTGCTGAGCTGGGAGAGTCTGCGCACTGGCGCAGGTAGCGATGATCCGTTCCAGCAGTGGCTCAGCAGGCTACGCAACCCTCTGATCTTCGGGCAGTTGCCATTGGAGAATGCCCACGAGGTCTTCCGCCGCCTGCAACCACTTAACGCGGAGGAAGGCGAAGTGATATTCGATATGCGGGAGGAAGCAGAACAGTTCTTCTTTATCGAGCAAGGCCAGGCCGAGTTGTGGCGACCCGGGCTCTATGATGACCAATTGAAACTGACCAAGGTGTTGTCAGCCGGAGATTATTTTGGTGAGGAGGCCTTGCTCACCGGTGGACAACGTAACGCCAGGGTCAGAATAATCGAACGATCCCGTCTATTGGTCCTGGACAAAAAGGACTTCGACGAACTGATCAACGCACCGATGATCGACCGGGTATCCGCCAAGGTCGCCAGCGCCATGCTCGAAGATGGCGCACAACTGCTGGACGTTCGCTATGAGGACGAATACGAGATGGAGTACATCCCCGGTTGTACACTGATCCCTTTGCTGGAACTACGCGAACGGGTCGACGAACTTGACAGCGGATCGGATTACGTCATTTACTGCCACTCCGGCAAACGCAGTGATGTCGCCGCCATGATCCTGCGCCAACACAAATTACATGCTGTCAGCCTCACCGGCGGTATCCGTGACTGGCCCTACGCGGTCGAACATCCCGATTAGGAGAAGGTTGGAATAATGATTATTTATGGAGTAGCGCTACTTTCCGTATGCCTGATACTCGGCATGCTAATTGGTGAAACACTGGGCGTAGTGTTGGGCGTTAAAGCCAATGTAGGTGGTGTCGGCATCGCGATGCTGTTCCTGATTATCGCCAGCAATTCCAGCCGGTTCAAAGCCCTGATCGAAGGCGCTTCGGGTGAGGGCATCAAGTTCTGGAGCGCCATGTACATCCCCATAGTTGTCGCCATGGCCGCAAGACAGAATGTAGCTGCCGCGATAGACGGTGGCTTGCTGGCACTGGTAGCCGGGGTGGCCGCCGTGGTTGTCAGTTTTGCCCTGGTTCCCGTTTTCAGCAAAATTGGCGGTGATGATTCTTCCTCTCCCGTGGATAACCAAAAGAGTAAAAATCAGGAGACTGAGTCATCCTGATGGATATCATCGAAACCGTCTTTGTCCGTAACAACCTGGTGGTGGCCTTCGCCGTGGTGGGGCTGACCATCTGGCTGTCTTATTTCCTCGCCAGGAAGCTCACCAATAACCGCATCCATGGCTCAGCCATTGCAATAGCCATTGGCCTGCTCGCCGCTTATTGGGGCGGGGTAACCGCCGGTGGCCGAACCGGTGTTGCCGATATCGCCTTGCTGGGTGGCATCGGTCTCATGGGTGGCGGAATGATGCGGGATTTTGCCATCGTTGCCACTGCCTTTGGCGTTCACATCAGTGAATTGAAGAAAGCCGGCCTGGCCGGTGTAATTTCGATATTTGCCGGGGTCATCGTTTCATTCATCGTCGGTGCAGCCATTGCCGTAATGTTCGGCTATACCGATCCTGCAGCGATCACCACCATCGGTGCCGGTGCAGTCACCTATATTGTCGGTCCGGTGACAGGTGAAGCGATTGGCGCCAGCGATGCCGTCATTACCCTGAGCGTTGCTGCCGGGCTGGTGAAGTCTATCCTGGTGATGATTGGCACACCGTTGATTGCCCGGCATATCGGTCTGGACAACCCGCAATCTGCCATGGTCTTCGGGGGCCTGATGGGAACCACCAGCGGTGTAGCGGCCGGCCTTGCTGCGACCGACCCCAGGCTGGTCCCTTATGGTGCGATGACCGCTACTTTTTACACCGGTCTCGGCTGTCTGTTAGGACCATCTATCCTGTACTTCATCGTCAGCGGTATTTTCTAGAATACCAGGACTTTATAGAAAGAAAACTTATGAGAGCAAAAGCCTTCCCACATTTGACCAATGACAACCGCAAAATCGCCCTGGTAGAAGGAGACAAGCGGCTTAGTTACGGCAATCTGAATCAGCGCATCGACCGGTTTGCCAGCGGGCTTTTGAATGGCAAGAAAGATCTCCACGAAGAGCGAATCGCATTTTTCATTCCTGCCAGCTTCGATTACGTCACCACCCTGCATGGCATATGGCGTGCCGGCGGCATAGCGGTTCCGTTGAATGTTGCCTCGGCCGTTGCCGAGCTGGATCACTATTTAGGCTCTGCCAGTGTCACATGCATGATTGCCAACGGGGAGTACCGGGACTCTCTGAAAGATCTCTGTGCTGCTATGAATATCGAACTACTGTCCGTTGAAGATGTATTGGCCGATAGAGCGGGCAGCCTCCCTGAGGTGAGCGAGAATCGGCGTGCGATGATGTTGTTCACATCGGGCACCACCAATAAACCCAAGGGTGTTGTCAGCACCCACAAGACTGTCCACGCCCAGATCACCACCCTGATCGAAGCCTGGGCCTGGACCGAAGACGATGCTATTCCGCTATTTCTGCCGCTGCATCATATTCACGGCATCATCAACATATTAAGTTGCGGCTTATGGGCGGGTGCCACCGTGCACTTGTTCGCCAGGTTTGATATTCCGAAGCTTTGCGAAGAGATAGAGGCTGATACATACAACGTGTTCATGGCGGTACCAACCATCTATGTAAAACTAATTCAGTATTTTGACAAAATCGACCCTGTTGATGTACAAAAAACCTGCAAAGGCTTTAATGCCATGCGGCTGAATATCTCAGGCTCGGCCGCCTGCCCTGTGAAGTTGTTCGAACAGTGGAAAGACTTAACCGGACAGGTATTGCTGGAGCGTTACGGTATGACTGAAATCGGAATGGGCCTGTCGAACCCCTACCAGGGTGAACGCAGGGCGGGCCATGTCGGCCAGCCATTGCCCGGTGTTGAAGCACAATTATTTGATGAAGACGACAATCAGATCACTGAAGAAAATGTACCCGGTGAGATTCGTATCAAAGGCGATAATGTCTTTCTGGAGTACTGGGGCAATGAAAAAGCCACGCTTGAGAGCTTCACGGATGGTTGGTTTTGTACCGGGGACGTTGCAGTGATTGAAGATGGTTACTACCGCATCATGGGACGCTCATCAATTGATATCATCAAGTCCGGTGGCTATAAACTCTCAGCACTGGAAATCGAGGGCACGTTACTGACACACGATGACATTGTCGAGGTTGCGGTCATTGGGGTAGCGGATGAGACCTGGGGCGAATCTGTGGTGGCTTTCTTATGCCTGCGGGACGGTGCCAATCTTGAATTTACCGATTTAAAATCCTGGTGTGACGGCAGGATGTCTTCTTACAAAATCCCCAAAGCCATCAGGGTGCTTGATGCCTTGCCCAAAAACGCAATGGGCAAAGTGACCAAGCCTGACTTAAAGAGCATGCTCTAAAGGTAGCCTAAACTGCACCCATGACGGAAAAGCTCTTGATAAACGGCATGGCCATGCGGGGATCCTTGATCATCGCGAAGTAGTCACCGGTCTGGAATTTCATTTTTCCGGTTGTGAACGCCATTCCCAAGCCAGCCATGCCGGGGGGTTTACGCATCCACTTGGCCCAATGGGCGTCTTTGCAGCGAATATCCCAGTTTAATTCCTGTCCGTCAAATGCAGCGGCCGCAATCGCTTTGCCATTTTCTACGGTCAAAACACCCCTGGGATTGTCTTCACCCGGGTAGCCATAGCCGATAACAGAATTAAAATCAATTTTCGCCAGCGCATCCGAAAGATCCGGCTCCGCATTCCATGCGTCCATAAAGCTTGCCATCCACTCGGCTGAGAAAAGGTCACTCATAATACTAACTCCCTATATTAGGTTTTTCAGGAACGATTAGTTTTACCCAATAGTTCTTTCAGAATTATAGCATCCGTCGGATTGAGCCCGTGTTCCGCCCGTATCGGGTGTACCGTTGAACGATCCCGAAGCTGGTACACGTAGTTCATATCCTGGCTGTAAGCGGCCACGACTGAATCATGGCCATTGCTGTTTATACCGGTATGTATGATTGAATCCCAGTTGATATCCGGGTGCGTTTGCCCGTTGAGCCAATCTAACAGATTGCCTGGCCGGGGCCGTGCAAGGTCGGAATACAATTGTTGTGAGCGCTGTGTGGTTCTGGCGATATCCCCACCGAACATACCTGGCAACATGGTGGCTGGGCCGGTAAAACTGCTGATATCCAGAGCCTTTTCAGCAAGGTCAGAACCCAAATGAGGACTGGCAATGGTGACCAGGCGATCAACATTTTTCAGGTCATGTCTCACCAACGCAGCACGGGCCGCGAGCCCGCCCGCTGAATGGCCAACCAGGGTAATCGACTCATCCTGGTAGTTGGCAGCGATAGTGTTCACCACATTCGCGATCAGGTCGGACTGCAACAAGAGGGGTGCTTCAGATGGAAGGTCAACTATCATGATCCGCCGGTCTTCTTCCG
>Ga0164313_10006223_pt1 | contig 10536 bp, 9 predicted proteins | sample GuaBasSedimGuay4_FD_113735 | JGI IMG/M metagenome (GOLD analysis project Ga0164313, IMG submission 113735) | Subseafloor sediment microbial communities from Guaymas Basin, Gulf of California, Mexico - Guay4, Core 4569-4, 0-3 cm | ecosystem: Environmental > Aquatic > Marine > Hydrothermal vents >...
CCCAGCAGAGCGGCGGATTCATCGCCCGCGCCCGCTCGGTGTGGCGGGCGCGTTCGGGCGGGATGCAGGCGTACGCGTTTTTGGTCGCGTGGATCCTGCCGAGCTGGATCGTGTTTGAGCTGGTCGCGACCAAGCTGCCGCACTACACGCTGCCGTTGTACCCGGCGCTCGCACTGCTGAGTGCGCGTGCGGTGTTCGCCCTCGATGCGGGGGCGCTGCCCGGCGCGATCGGGCGCGGTGCGCGGATCGGGTTCCTGATCTGGATGCTTGTTGGAATCGCGGCGGCGATCGCGGTCGCCTCGCTCGGGTACGCGGTGGGGGGGACCACCGTGGCGACCATCTCGGTCGCGGTCTGCGCCGCGGCCGTCGTCTCGATCGTGCGCGCCGGTCGCGACCTGCTCGCCGGGCGAGCGGTGCGGGCCCAGCTGCGGTCTTTGGCCGCGGTGTGCGCGGTGCTGATTGTGTTTGTCGGGCTCGTCGCGCCCCGCGCAATCACACTCAGCGGCGAGCTGTGGTCGGTGATCGAGACGTTCAACCACGACGGCGAACGCCCGGTGGCATCGGCCGGGTACCACGAGGACAGCATGATCTTCCAGAGCCGAGGGCGGATCGAGATGATCTCGATCAAAGACAGCGAGCCGTGGCTCTGGACACACCCCGACGGGCTGCTGATCACGCCGATCGAATCCGCACCGCCGGGGGCGAGCATGATCGCCGAGCTGCGGGGGTACAACATGGCCCGCGGGCGATCCGAACGGCTCGTGATTGTCGAGAATAAATGATGGACGAGCTTCCCGTCACCCCTATTACCCCAATCACACCCATTGTCGGGATCATCGTGGTCGACAAGCCCGAGGGTGTGTCGTCGATGGGCGTGTGCAGGGTGGTCCGCGGCAAGCTCCGCACCGGCGGGGCGCCCAAGCGGATCAAGGTCGGGCACGGCGGCACGCTCGACCCGCTGGCCACCGGCGTGCTGGTGATCCTCGTCGGCAAGGCCACCAAGCTCTGCGATCGCGTCATGATCGGCGAGAAGCGGTACGCCGCGGGCATCGATCTGTCGGCCTTCAGCGAGACAGACGACCGCGAGGGCGAGCGAGAGGAGATCAACGTCGCGACGCCTCCGACACGCGTCGAGCTGGAATCTGCGTGTACAGGATTCGTCGGCACGATCATGCAGCGTCCGCCGGCGTACAGCGCGATGAAAGTCAACGGGCAGCGTGCCTACAAGCTCGCCCGCGCGGGCGAAGCACCAAAGCTCGAGCCGCGCCCGATCGTCATCCACGCGTGCGATGTGGTTTCGTACGACTGGCCGATCGCGATACTCGATATCCGGTGCGGCAAGGGGACGTACATCCGTTCGCTGGCGCGTGATCTCGGCGTCGCGCTCGGCACCGGCGGCATGCTCTCGTCGCTACGACGCACAGCGGTCGGGCCGTTCATGATCCAAGACGCCGTCACGCTGGATCAACTCCCGCAGCCGATGACGCAAGAAGATCTGTCGCCGGTCGAACGGTATTTGCCGCAGATCTCTGGTTAAGCAATCGTCTTGAGGCGTTCGGCGGCTTCGGCGCTCTCGGTGTGCCACATCACGATGTCATCGTTGACATCGAGCCGGATCTCGATCGGCGCCGTAGTCAGTGTCGTCGATTCGCCGAGCAGGATCGCGGGCAGATCGGTGTGTCGCGCCGGGTGCGCAACTCCGTGTTGATCCGTGATGACCGACACACCCAGTTCGCCAAGCGCACCGGCGAGCTCGATCATCAAATCGTGGTTTCTCTCGATGGATCCGGTCAATCAGCGGTCGCCCGTGGCCGAGGCCTGCGTGCCGCCGATCATGCCCGGCATCCAGAGTTCGCGGTGGTCCTGCCCGTCGCAGACCTGCCGGATGAGCAGGTAGATCACGGTGGTAACCGACGTGTACACGCTCATCGCGACCGCCGAAATCAGCAGCAGGAAGACGGCTTTCCACAGCAGGATCAGCCCGCCGGCCGCGTTCCAGGTGCCGCCGGCCGCGTTCCAGGTGCCGCCGGGCGGATCGGCGCCCTCGGGCGTGTGCAGGTTCCCGCGTGCCGATTCACCGATCCACATCTCTGTCGCGTCGGTGGTCAGCGTCAGCCCGAGTTCGACCACGAGCTTGGTGATGACAACCACCACGAGTGTGAGCACGCCGCCGACGGCGAGATAGATGAGCAGTCGCAGGGGTCTGGCGACGACGTAGGCGTAGGCGCGTTGCATCGCGTCGATCGCGTCGGCGCCGTCGCACGCCACCGCTGGGATGATCAGGTGTTTGCCGATCGCGTACCCGAGCAACAGCAGCACGGCCAGCACGCCGCCGATCTGGAACAGGATGTACGCGAGCCCGCCGGCGATATTGAGCCCCGGGAATCTCAGCAGCACCAAACCGGCGACCATCAGCCCGAACACGATGACCGCGATGAAGACGATCGGCAGAAGCAGACCGCCCACGCTCGACCCGACCCGTCCCAGGCTGAACCCGAGGGCGCGGGTCCACGGCAGATCGATGCCCTGGCTGAACTCGCACGCGACCATCCGGCTGATCGCGCACGCGCCGATCGCCCATACAAAGAGCATCGGGATGCCGAGCACAAAAAGCGAGACGGGGAAAAGATCGAAGGCCGACGCCGGCAGGGCCATCAGGTCGTGGAGCCCGTGCAGCGTCTGATCCGGGTTCCGGTCGAGCACGCCCTCGACGAGCCTGATGTAGGCGTCGGACCCCTGGTCGAAGATCGCGTCGGGGAACTGCGGCAGGTCGAGCCCGGTGCTCGGATCCTTGGCCGGGTTCCACAGCCTCGAGATCGACCCGATCACCCCGATCAGCACGAGGCTGAAAAAGGCGATCCCGACCCGATCCGGACGGAGCCCGAGCGTTGGGGCCCGGAGCAGCTTGGTCCAGAGCAGCTGGGTGAATAGATCGTTGATGCTGACGTTTCGTCCGTGTCTCGGCGATCCGGCGTCCGACATGTGGCGTCTCCAGGTGCCGTTTGTGCCCACAGTCTACCAAACCGTAGGGTTGGGCGACCGATGGTGTTGCCCGGGGCCCCTCTCGGGCCGATGATCATGCCTCATGACCAGCATCACCAAAGGCGTAGCGATGCCGGTGGCCCGGTGGGCCTTCCCGATTGTTGCGCTATTCATCCTCGGACCTGCGGTCGGGCTGGCAACGGCCTGGATGCGGTCGCCCGGCGGCGGCACCGATGCGAGCGCGCTCCTCTGCACGGCACCATTGGTCGGGATCTCCTCGGCGATGCTGGCGGTGGTCATCGCGACGGTGGCGGGGCTGATCGCCGGAAGGGTCTGCGATATCCGCACCGGATCGTTGGTGGCCGGGTTCACGCTCGCGTGGGCGGCGCTGCGGACCGGCGAGCTCGGCGGGATCATCCGTCCCTACGAGGCCGAGGTGGTGTTCACGCGACTGGCGATCGAGGGGGCGTTGATCTGTACGGTGATGACGATCGCGGCCGCGGTTTTGCTGCGTTTCAGCCGCGACTTTGAGGGGCAACCGCTCCGCTCGCCCGATGCGCCTCCGCTACGCGAGGCGCTCAAAGCCTCATCGACTCTGCTGGCGATGATTGTCGGGGTGCTCGCCGCGTTGGCGGCCGCCTGGCTGATCGCACGCACCGATGCCAAGGGACAGACCATCATCGCGGCGATCGCGGCGGGCATTGCCGCGCCGGCCGCGGGCAAGCTGGTTGCCGCCGGTATGGGCGAGGACCCGCCGATCGAGGTGTTTTACATGTCGATCACGCTGGCCGCCATCATCAGCCCGATCGTGGTGCTGGTGACGCAGGGCTCGACCGCCGAGCACGACCTGTTCGCCAACAGGCTCTTCGCGCCGGCGTTGATCCTGCCGCTGGATTGGGCCGTTGGCGCGTTGATCGGCGTCCCGATCGGCGCCCGGTGGGTGCAGGGCTCGATCGACCGCCGCCTGGTTGCGGACTAGAAGCCGAACAATTCTCCTTTGACCGCGGTTGTCTACTCCGGTGAATCCGCACCGGACGGGTCGTCGTGGCCGCGCCGGTTCCCTACCGTTGTCCAGAGGAACTCATGAGCTTGATCACCGATTCCAAGCCACAAAATGACCCTATTCCAGACGTCCAGGGCGCGTCCGACGATCGGCGTGTCGCGATCGACAAGGTCGGCGTGAAGAACGTGACCTACCCGATCAGGCTGCGCACCAAGGACGGGTCGGAACAGACCACCGTCGCCTCGATCAACATGTACGTCGGGCTGCCGCACCACAAGAAGGGCACCCACATGAGCCGGTTCCTCGAGGTGCTCAACGAGCACACATGCGAACCGCTCACGCCCGCCAAGATCCCGGAGATGACCCGCGCGATCTGCAGCCGTCTCGATGCCGAAGAGGCCCACTTCGAGGCCACATTCACCTACTTCATCAAGAAGCTGGCGCCGGTCACCAAGATGCCCGGGTTGATGGACTACAAGGTCACCTTCGAGTGCACCTCCAACGGCGAGGACGACTTCATCATGGGCGTGTCGGTGCCGGCCACCAGCCTCTGCCCGTGCTCGAAAGAGATCAGCGAGTACGGCGCCCACAACCAACGCTGCCGGGTAGAGGCCCGGGTTCGGTTCGACGGGCTGCTCTGGATCGAAGATCTGGTCGCCCTTCTCGAACAGGCGGCGAGCAACCCGGTCTACGCGGTGCTCAAACGCCCAGATGAGAAATACGTCACCGAGCGTGCGTATGAAAACCCGAAGTTCGTCGAGGACATCGTGCGTGACCTGACGATCGCGATGGAAGACGAAGACCGGATCACCTGGTACTCGATCAACTCTGAAAACTTCGAGTCGATCCACAGCCACAACGCCTACGCCCAGATCACCCGGGACAAGAGGAAGTAGGCGACCGGCCGCCGGTTCAGTCCCGAGCCCACGTGCGGCGAAAGTGACAATCTGAGATTCCGACCACGACCCATGTGCGGGTCTGCCTGATCGCATAGGTCCTGTTTGACGGATCCTCTTTGTGCCACTGACTTGTCTTCAAGTCGGTGTCTTTCTGGCGTGGGAGAGGGGAGAGCACTGATTTGAGTACAAATCAGTGGCACGGAACGGTCGCATCTGATCCGTCAAACAGGACATAGGGCGGTTACCCGATCGATGTGTCCTTCGGATCGACACGTTTTCGCTGCGCGTCTCGGATTTCGAGCCCGGCCTCGGCCGCGACCTGCGCCAGATCGATCCGGTCCGCGAGTTTGAGCTTTCGACCGATCGATGTGCGGTGGTTGTCGATGGTTTTGGGCGAGCGGTGCAGCACCCCCGCGATCTCCTTGAGCCGCAGCCCCTGCCCGAGCAACGCGAGCACCTCGATTTCTTTCGATGTCAGCACGTTCAGGTCGCCGAAGTCGGCCACCTCCGATTCGATCACCGGCATCGAATCTTCACCGGCTGTCGGCGACGGCACACCGGCGCGGGAGAGTATGAGCACGCGGGGCTCTTCATCGTTCGAAGCGCCGATCGGGCGGAACGTCGAGCGGATCTGGCGCCCCCGCCAGATCGTCCGCAGCGCAAGAGGCTCGTTGCTCGCGACCACTCTCTCGAGCAACCGGATCCGTTCCTCGACCCAGTCGGGCGGGAACAGATCGGACAGATGCTTGCCGATCACCCGCTCGGGCTCGGATTCGAGGAACATCTCGGCGGCCTGCGCATTGGCGAACAGCAGCATGCCTTCACGGGTCAGCACCGCCACGCCGATGCCGGGTTCGGATACGAGTGAGTTCCAGATTTCTTGATGACCACTTGGGCTGAACAATGCTGTTGATCCTTGAATCGGGAAGTTGGTCATTCGGACGAGAACGGCGTCTGCTCCGGCGCAACCCGCTTGCGTTGTGCGTCTCGGAGTTCAAGCCCGGCCTCGGCCGCGACTTTCGCCAGATCAACCCGGTCCGCGAGATTGAGTTTTCGGCCGATCGAGGTGCGGTGGTTGTCGATGGTCTTTGGTGAGCGGTGCAGCACCTCGGCGATCTCCTTGAGCCGCAGCCCCTGCCCGAGCAGCGCGAGCACCTCGATCTCCTTCGACGTCAGGACATCGAGTTTGCCGAGGTGGACGATCTCTGCTTCGACGACATCCTGTGGATTCACGGCTCCCTGCCCCCCGAGCGGGCAGCCGCGTGACAAGATCAGAACCCGCTTGCCCGCCGAGTCACCCTCCGGGGTCTCGATCGGTCTGTACGTCGACCGGATCTGCCGCCCGTTCCAGATCACACGGAGCGTCATCGGCTCGCCCGATTCGAGGACGCGGTGGATCAGCGATAGACGCTCTTTGACCCACTCTTCCGGGAACAGCTCGTCGAAACGCTTCCCGATCAACTCCTCGGGCGCGGCCTGGTCGTACATGCTGGTGGTCTGCACATTTGCGTACAGAATGAGCCCGTCCTCGGCAACCACACAGACGCCGATGCCCGGCTCAGAGACCAGTGAGTTCCAGATTTCTTGATGACCACTCGGGCTAAACAATGCTGTTGATCCTTGAATCGTGTGGTTGGTCACTCGGACGAGGACGGCACGCTTCGCTGCCCGACCCGCTTGCGTTTTGCATCGCGGATCTCGAGCCCCGCCTCGGCGGCGACCTGCGCCAGATCGACACGGTCGGTGAGCTTGAGCTTGCGACCGATCGATGTGCGGTGGTTGTCGATCGTCTTGGGCGAACGGTGCAATGCGCTCGCGATTTCCTTGAGCCGAAGGCCTTGGCCCAGCAAAGCGAGCACCTCGAGTTCCTTCGTCGTCAGCACCTCAAGCTCGCCGAAGTTGACGACCTCTGACTCGAAGACCTCGCCGGTGTCGGCTTGCCCGACCGATCCCTGGTGCGAGATGATCAGCACCCGTTTCTCGTCGTCGTCTCCGGACTCGATCGATCGGTAGGTCGACCGGATCTGCCGCCCGTTCCAGATCGTCCGGACCGTGATCGTTGTGTCGGACTCGATGACCCGGCGAATCAGTGCCACGCGTTCGTCGGCCCAGGGGGGCGGAAATGTTTCGTGAAAGGTCCGCCCGATGAGATCCTCCGTGGAATGATGCCCATACATGCGGGCCACCTGCTCGTTGGCAAAGAGAATCAGCCCATCAATTGTGACGATGCCGACAGCGATGCCGGGCTCGGAGACCAGCGTCTGCCAGATCTCGTCTTTGGGCAGTGGTCGAAACTCTTTATTTTGGGTTTCTTGGGACATCGTGGGTGCCGGCAGACATTCCTCGTGAGATTCTGCAAACGTGACGGTCTGTGCTCCGAGGGTAACACAGAAAAGCGGGGGATTCACCCCATATCATAGAAAACACCCCAGCTTGGGTCTTTATGCCCACAAACGTAAGCTATCGGTCCCGGATCGCGCGGCACCGAGCCGCAAGGCCGCAAGGAGGCAGCCCAACAGGACGGTGCCATGGACTGGTCAACGCTCATCCCGCACATGTTTCATCGCCGGTTGGTGCTCCTGCTGGCGCTGACCGCGGTGCCGGTTTTGGGGATCACGGTGCAGCTCGGGCGGCTGACCCTGGGCGACGGAGACGAACTCCGCGCCGACGCCGAGCGGAGGCTCGTGCGCACAACCTGGACGCCGACACAGCGCGGACGGATTCTCGATCGGACCGGTCGGGTGCTTGCGCGCGACGTACCGAGCTACGACATCTCGGTTGATTACCGTTGCGTCAGCGGCGCATGGGCGTTGTCACGCGCCGGCCGATACGCGCGAGCGCGGCACCGCGAAGAGTGGCCCAAACTCGACGCCGAGCAACGAGCCGAGCTGATCGATCGGTACGTCGGCGAGTTTGCGGCGCATCTCGACCGGATGTGGGTGCGCGTGGGCGAGGTCGCCGGGATTGAAACAGACCTGATCGACGACCGGCTCGGTGAGATCATCGGCCGGGTTGAATCCGTTCACAAGGCGGTGTCGTCGCGCCGGCTCGATTCGCTGCGCGCCCAGAGCCTCGCGCGCGGGCAGGAACTCACCACCGAGGTCGAGGAACAGCTCGAACGCTCGGCCTCGCGCCCGATCCGCGAACAGATCGAGACCCATGCGGTGCTCCGGCAGGTGCCGGACGATGTCGGCTTCGCGTTCATGAAACTCGCCGAAGAAACCACTTTCTTCGAGTCACTCGAGCATCCCGGCGTGCGATTGGAGTACTACTCGGCGTCGCTCCTGCCCGGGCTCAAGGTCACCGACACCGGCGCACGTGTCTATCCGTTCGAGCAGATCACAGTCGACGTCGACATGGGCACGTTCCCGCTGCCGATCCGCGGCGAGGGCACAACGAGCATCACCTGCGACGGCGTCGCGACACAGTCTATCGGGTGGATGAGGCGCAAGGCCCAGCAAGAGGACGTCCAGCGCCGGGCCGATCGCATCGCGTCGGACGCAGAGTTCGCCCGGCGCGTGCTGACCGAGCGGGGGACCGACCGCGGGCGATACAACGATCACGACATGGTGGGCGCGGCCGGCATCGAGTCCGACCGCGAGGACGATCTACGCGGGCTGCGCGGGCTCGACTCGATCAAACTCGACACCGGCGCGATCGAACGCGAGAAGCCTTCGCCCGGAAGCGACATCCGGTTGACGCTCGACATTATGCTCCAGGCCCGCGTGCAGGCCGCCATGGACCCGCTGCTCGGGCTCAGCATCGTGCAGGAATGGCACGGCGAGCCGTCCGAATCGATGCCGTTCGGCACGGCGATCAACGGCGCCGCGGTTGTGCTCGAGATCGACACCGGCGAGATCCTCGCGATGGTCTCGGCCCCGACGTTCTCACGCACCCAGATCATCGAAGACCCGGATTCGATCTTCAACGACCCGGTTTCGTTGCCGTACGTGAACCGAGCAATCGACGTGCCGTACCAGCCCGGCTCGATCGTCAAGCCGATCGTGCTCGCGACGGCCGCCTCGCACCACGGGCACGACCTGCACGAGGGGATCGACTGCAACGGGCATCTGTACGAAAACCGCAACGACATCTTCAGGTGTTGGCCGTACCGCGAACGCTACGGGTACTCGACCCACAACCTGCGGCTCGGGCACGCGCCCCAGGCGGTCGAGGCCATCATGGCCTCGTGCAACGTCTACTTCTACACGCTCGGGCAGCGTCTCGGCGTCGACGGGATGGTCGGCGTCTACCGGCTCTTCGGGGTCGATGAGCCGACGACATTCGGACACGACGGGCTGATCGGCCCCGCCGGCGATACCGCGGCGCTCGAAGCCACCGATGCAATCTTTATGGCCATCGGGCAGGGCCCGGTCGCGTGGACCCCGCTGCAGGCGGCCGAGGCGTACGCGACGCTGGCCCGCGGCGGCGTGCGCATCAAACCACGCCTCATCGCCGACGGCAGCCCGCCCGAGGTGATCGATCTGGAACTCGATCAAGAAGCGGTCGACGCGGCTTTGCTCGGGCTCCGGCTCGCGGTCAACGAGTTCGAGGGCACCGGTCACCACATCACCGCCGGCGGTCGCTACGAACCGATCTTCAACGCCGATGGTGTCGATGTCTGGGGCAAGACCGGCACCGCGCAGGCGTCACCGGTCACCGAGACCATCGAGTCCGAAGACGCCGAGGGCAACATGGTCAAGCGACGCGTCGTCCTCCGCTCGGGCGACCATTCGTGGTTTGTCGTCATGGCCGGGCCCGAGGGCGGGGGGCCGAGGTATGTGATCGCGGTTGTGATGGAGTACGCCGGCAGCGGCGGCAAGGTGTCGGGCCCGATCGCCAACCAGATCATCCACGCACTCAAAGCAGAGGGGTACCTCTGACGTGATCGGCGCGTGGATCAAAGGCACCAGAGACCGATCGGTCCGCGTCTGCGACGCGGTCACTATCGCTAACGCGGCGTGGATCGTGGTGATCGCGTCGATCGGGCTCTCGCTGGTCGGCGTGTACGCGATCGATGTGGCCACGCGTGTCGACCCGGTCGAGATGAGCGTCGCAACAACCACAATCAAGCAGCTCGTCTTCCTCGGTGTGGGGCTGACGGCGGCCTTTATTGTCGCGCTCCCGCACTACAGGCTGATCGGGTACTTCGCCGAGCCCGCGTTTATCGCGTGCATCGGGCTGCTGATCTTTCTCCTGATCCCCTTTGTGCCCGAGTCGATCGTGACGCCAAGAAACGGCGCCCGCGGGTGGATCAACCTCGGCCCGGCCGACTTCCAACCGGCCGAAGTCACCAAAATCGCCTACGTACTGGTCGTGGCGCGGTACCTGCGGTTCCGCAAGGGGCACCGATCCTTTGGCGGGTTGATCGTGCCCGGGCTCATCACCATGGTGCCGGTGGCGCTCATCACCGTTCAGCCGGACCTCGGCACCGCGAGCCTGTTCGTCCCGTCGCTGTTCGCGATGCTCGTTGCGGCGGGCGCACGGCTCCGGCACCTGATGATCATTGTTGTGTGCGCGGCGCTCGCGGCGCCGGCCACGTACCCCCTCCTCCGTCCGCACCAGAAACGCCGGTTCGTTGCGCTGGTCAAGCAGATTCAGGGCGATAAGACGACGGCCGACGATATCAACTTCCAGAGCTTCACCGCCCAG
>Ga0164313_10006224_pt1 | contig 10535 bp, 7 predicted proteins | sample GuaBasSedimGuay4_FD_113735 | JGI IMG/M metagenome (GOLD analysis project Ga0164313, IMG submission 113735) | Subseafloor sediment microbial communities from Guaymas Basin, Gulf of California, Mexico - Guay4, Core 4569-4, 0-3 cm | ecosystem: Environmental > Aquatic > Marine > Hydrothermal vents >...
AGCCTTGAATCCTGGAATGCCCATTCACTTTTTGTCAGGCCGGCTGGCTCCGTCATGCGGATTTTGTCCATCAGCCTGCGATCGCCTGAAGAGAAAAATCCGCCCGAGTAAATCATGTGATCCTGATCTTGCTCCCCGCCCGGCGGGTAGGGCTTGAACACATCCATCTCCTTGTTGCGTACTGTGGGCAAAGCCCCGATAAGTTTTTTTGCATTTTCCATGCAACGTTGCGGATCAAGGCCAATACGTTTGCAGTCCACACCTTTTAGCGTTGCAGCAGGTGCGATCATCGGCACATGATTGGTATGCAGGGCTTTCAGCGGGATACGTTCAACACCTTCGGGCAGGTCTTTTGCCGAGACGAAAATCCGGTCGGAGATTTCCTCAGCGGTCAAATTCAGCAGAGGTGCCGGATCGGCCATCAGGTCAAAGACGATCACAGACTTCTTGCGATCGGGGTAAATGGATAGCGGCAGCACCAGCGTTGTGCAACCGCGGCTGGCAGGTATGCGGGACGAAGTGTGCAGTACCGGTTCGGGGCTTGCCGGGTTCAGCATTTTCTTCACGTGGTGCTGATCACGCATTTTTAACGCCCAGTCGAACAGGCGTGGCTGAGCGGTTCGGATAAGTCGGGCAAGACCAATGGTCGCCATAACATCGGAAAGTGCTTCATGCGCGCCTTCGTGCAATATTTTATTGGCCGCACTGAGATGCTCAAGTTTGAAGCTTGGCATGCCATCATCACGTGTCGGCCAGACAATTCCTTGTGGACGCAAGGCGTAGCACATCCTGGCCAGGTCGATCAGGTCCCAGCGTGAGTTACTGTTCTTGTATTCACGCTCATAAGGGTCGAAGAAATTTCGATAAAACAGGTTTCGGCTGAATTCGTCATCGAAGTGGATACTGTTGTAGCCCGCGCTGCAGGTACCGGGTTCCATCATTTCCGCGTGGATATTACTGGCAAATTCAGCTTCTGTGAGGCCTTTGTTTAAGGCATCCTGGGGTGTAATTCCCGTGATCAGACTGGCAATGGGGTGGGGGAAGACATCCATGGCCGGCCGGCAGTACCAGTCCAGTGGTTCGCCAACCGGTTCGAGTGCTGTATTGGTGCGAATCGCCGCGAATTGCGACGGCCGGTCCAATTGCGGGTAGGCCCCAAAAGTCTCGTAGTCGTGCCACAGAAAAGTCGCTTCGGTGTTCATGCTGATGTTGTAATCCTTATGGGATACACTTGGTTATTGATACCGCCATGATAATGCAAATTGCTATATGAATGACTCAATAAATACCACTGAAGAGCTACTGCAGTTGCTGAACCTTGAGACCCTTGAAGACAATTTGTTTCGAGGTGAAAGCCGTGATATTGGTACACCGAGGGTGTACGGCGGCCAGGTGCTGGCGCAATCCGTTATTGCCGCCAGTCGAACAGTTGACGAGGGCAGCATCCATTCGCTGCATGCTTATTTTTTGCGGGCCGGTGATGCCAACGCACCTATTGTCTACGATGTAGACCGCAACCGTGATGGCCGTAGCTTCAAGGCCCGCAGGGTTGTTGCAATCCAGCACGGCCGGCCGATATTTACCATGGCCGCGTCATTTCAGCTGGACCAGGAAGGAATGGACCATCAGTTTGAAATGCCGGATGTGGCAATGCCGGAAGACCTGCCGTCCGAGTTCGACCTGTCTCAATCCAGGCTGGAGAAAATCCCGAATTTTTTACGCCGCTGGTTTATGCGTACCGGACCATTTGATTTCCGTCCGGTGCAAACAGTGAACCTGCTCAACCCGACACCACGGCCACCGTTCTCGGATATCTGGTTTCGTTTGAGCGAAACCATAGAAGCTCCCGACCTGATGCACCGTGCCCTGATGGCCTATGCTTCTGATTTTCACCTGGTTGGAACGGCCACGTTACCCCACGGTATATCTTATGTTTCGGGCGATGTCATGATGGCCAGTCTCGACCATGCGATGTGGTTCCATCGGCCGGCAAGGGCGGATGAGTGGCTGTTATATTCCTGTGACAGTCCCAGTAGTAGCGGGGGCAGGGGGCTTGCCCGAGGATTGATATATGACCGAAAAGGCCGGCTGGTGGCCAGCACAGCCCAGGAAGGCGTGATACGCGTGGGGGATCGTCCCGCTTAGAGGTTGCGGTCAGTTCGTGCGTTAATTGTGCGATAATAATCCCAATCATGGCTAAAGGAATGGCTAAAGAGTCGCAATGAAACGCTGCCGGGTCAAATCACTGAAGTTTGTCGGAGTGCTGCTATTGGTGGGCATGGGCTCAGCATCGGTGCTGCACGCCGAGATTTACAAATATACTGATGAAGACGGCATGGTGCATTACACCAACATCAAACCGGCCAACCAGCGGAACGTCAAAACTTTTTCCTTTCCCTGTTATGTTTCTGATCCCACATGCCAGCAACTCGACTGGGAGCGAATTCCACTGAACCGACAGGCATTCAGCGATGTTATCCGGGCCAGTGCCGAGGTGTTTACCATTGATGAGTCACTGATTCGCGCCATTATCCATGCAGAATCAGCCTACCAGCCTGAAGCCCTGTCACCCCAGGGTGCACAGGGGTTAATGCAGTTAATGCCTGCGACTCAAAAAGAACTACAGATTGAAGATGTATTCGATCCGGTCAGCAACATTGAAGGTGGCACACGTTACCTTGCCGGTCTGATGAAAGAATTTGACCAGAACATCGAGTTAGCCGCCGCCGCTTATAATGCGGGTCCTGGTGCAGTTCGCAAATACGGCGGCATACCCCCGTATAAGGAAACCCGTGAATACGTTCGTCGTGTCAAGATCCTGTACCGGCGCTATAGGTCAGATTCCTAGTCCGGGCTAATAACGCAAGTTAGCCTGTTTTACCGCATCCAGTTCGTTCAGGGCTGCGATCAGTTCTTCGCACCGCTTTACACCGTCCAGTCACGGCCCAATTCAAGGCTCAGGCGTGCGCGCTGGTTGCGGTAATTGTCAGCAACGAAGGGTTTCCTGGAAAAGGGTCTTTGTTCTTCTCATGTGTTTTAAATATAATGTTTCTCATTATTGACATTATTGAGTTATTGTATAGAATGAGAAACAAATGCCAGCAAGATTACCCAGAATTGATACTGCAACACGCAACAAACTCACCCTTCTCGGGGGGCAGATTCGCCTGCACCGCAAGGAGTTAAAAGTTACAGCTACAGCTACCGCTGAGGCGGCAGGTCTCTCTCGTGTCACCCTGCACAGGATCGAGAAAGGCGAACCATCTGTCTCCATGGCCGCCTACATGAGCGTGATCTATGCTTTGGGGCTGGAATTTACAATCTTTCCATTGGATGAGTTAATTCCAAAAGAGGCGGGAGCAAGTAGAAAAGGGTGGGTTCCGGCACAAGTTCTGATTTCGGATTACCCGCAGTTGAAACAACTAGCCTGGCAAATTCACGCTGCAACCAGGCTAACTCCTGTAGAAGCGCTTAACCTTTACGAAAGAAACTGGCGTCATCTCGACCTGCAGAATATGGAGCCACATGAACGTGATCTGGTAGATGCCCTGCAGATTGCATTTGGCAAGGGGAAGCCACTTGTTTAAACGGCTGCATCATCAGTATATCGCCCGGGTATTGAACGTCCTTAATGCCCCTCTGCTGTCAGACAATCACTGCCTGTTTGGTGGTGGCACAGCTATTGCGCTTCGTTATGGAGAGTATCGGGAATCAGTGGATATTGATTTTCTGGTTTCTAATATTGAATGCTATCGCAATCTTCGGCAGTTAATGACATCTCCATCCGGGATTACCGCCATACTCCGTAAAGGTGCTGGAAAGCTGGAACAGTCGAGATCGGTTCGGGCAGATCAGTATGGGATCAGGACAATGCTGCTTGTAGATAACTACCCGATCAAATTTGAAATTATATTGGAAGGACGAATTCAACTGGACAGCCCGGATTCTCAGGATGAAATCTGTGGCATAGCGACATTGACCCATCTGGACATGGTGACCAGTAAACTGCTGGCCAACTCGGATCGATGGCGGGATGACGCTGTCTTCAGCCGTGACCTGATCGATCTGGCAATGATGGAGCCAAACCAGAAACTGATGCAGGTGGCCACGGCAAAGGCCGAGAAGGCGTATGGGCACTCCATCAGGCAAGACCTCAACAAGGCAATTATCCGAATGCAAACAGAGGACAGCTGGATGGAGCGTTGTATGCAAGCACTTTCAATAGATATACCAAAAGCACTTCTTTGGCAGAAGATCAGACAGGTAACCCCCCTTGGTCGAAGAGAGTAGGCGTTAAGTTAAAAATTGATTCATATATTCAAGGCTGCGTTACTTCTCCGTGGGGTTTCTGTACCGGCGTTACCGTACAGATTCCTAATAACGCAAGTTAGCCTGTTTTACAGCATCCAGTTCGTTCAGGGCTGCGATCAGTTCCTCACACGGCTTTACTGTCCAGTCGCGACCCAGTTCGAGGCTCACGCGGGCACGCTGGTTGCGGTAGTGGATGTAAACCGGTGAGGCGCCATCCTGGTAAGGGCTGAAGGTTGCCTCAAGATCGTCACAAAGCCCCGCATCAGGTCCTGATACCGATATGCTGATACCGTTTGAAAAGCGTGCCTTGGCATCCGCCAGCGACATGATGTGATTGGCCGTAATCTTGAAACCACCGGAAAAGTCATCGGCGGTCACGTTGCCGTCTATGACCACGATGGAGTCTTTCTCCATCAGGTCGGCGTAAGTGGCGAAGGTTTCATTGGATAAAAAGGTATCTGCCCGGCCGGTATGGTCTTCGACAGAAATAAAATAACCACGCGCTGTGCGTCGTCGTAACGGGCTGACCAGTACCGCCAGTGTCATGGCAACACCACGGCGATTATTTTTATCTTTTGGTACGCGTTTGTGGATCTTGTCCAGCAGGCAAGTGGCAAAATTACGGATATCACCCAGGTGAACCTTGACGGGGTGTCCGGTCAGGTACAGGCCGAGTGAATCTTTTTCTGCCTGCAGTTTCTGTAACTCGGGCCACGGCCTGATGTCGCTCATTGCCCGTTCACTGCTGATGGTTGCAACGGGTGCCGTGCCAAACATATCGCTCTGGCCGGCTTCTGCATCGCGTTGCATCTGCTCGGCGGCATGCGTACAGCGGGGCAGGTCGTGTAATAAGCGCGCACGGTTGTGGTCCGGGTCCAGTACATCGAGCGCACCCGAGCGGACCAGGGTTTCCATTGCACGTTTATTGGTCTTTCTTAAATCCATGCGATTGCAGAAATCATCCAGGCTGGTATAAGGCCCGCCTGCCTCGCGCTCTTCCTCGATGAGCTCAATAGCAGCCTGGCCGATTCCCTTGATTGCACCCAGACCGTAACTGATGGATTGCGGGTCGAGCATTTTGAAGGCATAGACGGAATGATTGATATCCGGTGGCAGGACATTCAATTCCATCTTGCGGCATTCGGTAATGAATGCTGCGATTTTATCGGTGGTGTCCATATCGGCGGATAACACTGCGGCCATGAAGGCGGCCGGGTAGTGAGCTTTCAGCCAGGCGGTCTGGTAGGACAGCATGGCGTAAGCGGCCGAGTGAGATTTGTTGAAGCCGTAACCGGCAAAAGTCTCCATCTGGTCAAAAATATAATTGGCCAGGTCGTCATCCACGCCATGTTCGGATGCGCCATCAACGAAAACCAGCCGCTGCCTGGCCATCTCGGCGGCTTTCTTCTTGCCCATTGCACGGCGCAGGATGTCTGCATCACCCAGTGAATATCCGGCCAGCACCTGGGCGATCTGCATCACCTGTTCCTGGTACAAAATGATGCCGTAGGTGGGGCGTAATATGGGTTCAATATCATCGTGGGGGAAGCTGGTTACCGCACGACCATGTTTGCGCTCAACATAATCGCCAACCATGCCTGATTCCAGCGGGCCTGGTCTGAATAGCGCCACCAGGGCAATTATTTCGTTAAAGTCATCCGGCTGTAACTTGCCGATCAGATCTTTCATGCCACGGGATTCAAGCTGGAATACGGCCGTGGTGCGACAATCCTGCAACAGTTGATAGGTTTTCGGATCATCCAGCGGCAGGTCTTCCAGAACGATGGGCTCTTTGCCTTCAATCTCCAATTGCTGATTGATGGCCTTCAGTGCCCAGTCGATGACGGTTAAAGTCTTCAGGCCGAGGAAATCGAATTTGACCAGACCAATAGTCTCAACGTCATCCTTGTCGAACTGGGTGAGGACGCTGCCGCCGCCGGCTTCGCAGTACAGCGGTGAGAAATCGGTCAGTGCTGAGGGCGCTATTACAACCGCGCCGGCATGCTTGCCTGCATTGCGGGTCAGGCCCTCCAGCGACATGGCAAGATCCAGCAGGGCGCGGGTTTCCTCCTCATCGTCATAGCGCTTTTGTAGTTCAGGTTCTTGTGCCAGCGCTTTTTCCAGTGTGATACCCAGGTCCATCGGTACCAGCTTGGCGATGCTATCGACCAATCCGTAACCCTGCCCGAGCACCCGCCCACAGTCCCGTACCGCAGCTTTGGCCGCCATGGTGCCGTAGGTGATGATCTGGCTGACCTGGTCACGGCCGTAATTCTCAGCCACATAATCGATCACCCGTTCGCGTTTATCCATGCAGAAATCGACATCGAAATCCGGCATGGAAATACGTTCGGGATTCAGGAATCGCTCGAACAGCAGATCGTATTGCAGCGGATCAATATCGGTGATTTCCAGCGCATAGGCGACCAGTGAACCGGCACCGGAACCACGCCCCGGCCCGACCGGGATATCGTTTTTCCTTGCCCAGTGAATAAAGTCGGCAACAATCAGAAAGTAACCCGGAAAACCCATGTCATTGATGACTTTGAGTTCGAGTTCCAGTCGGTCACGATAATCATTATCGGTGAAGTCGTGTGCCAGACCGCGGGCGTTGAGACGCTCGGACAGACCTTTCAGCGAAACATTTTTCAGAAATGTCTCAATACTTTCGCCTTCCGGCGTCGGGAAATCGGGCAGGTAATAAGTGCCAAACTGCATTTCCAGGTTGCAACGCTTGGCCAGTTCGGATGCATTTTCCAGCGCCTCCGGTAAATCGGCAAACAACTCGGTCATTTCTGCCGGGCTTTTCAGGTATTGCTCTTCTGAATAGCGTACTTCGCGCCGTTTGTCAGATAGCAGGCGGCCATCATGAATACATACCCTGGCTTCGTGAGAAGAAAAGTCACTGCGATCAAGAAAACGTACATCATTGGTGGCGGTTACCGGTAGCCCCAGTTCAGCGGCTAGTTTTAAAGCATGACGCTCGTGACGGTCTTCCTGTTCGCGCCCGGTGCGCTGGATTTCTATATAAAACCGACCGGGGAAATCTTTCATCCAGCCTTTGGCATATTGACGTGCCTTGTTTGGATGCTGGTTGATCAGCGCCCGGCCAATATCGCCTTCGCGACCGCTGGAAAGCGCGATGAGCCCTGCGGAGTGATTTGCTACCCAGTCGCGTCGCAAAAACGGTACGCCGTGATGCTGGCCTTCCTGGTAGCCCTTGCTCAGCAGCTGACACAGGTTCAGATAGCCTTCACGATCCTGGCACAGTAAAACCAGGCGGCAGGCATGATCCGGGTCATCCGGATTACTGACCAGCACATCCGCTCCAGCGATGGGCTTGATGCCTGCCTCGATCGCAAGTTGGTAAAACTTGACCAGCGCGAACATATTGAACTGATCGGTGACCGCAACTGCCGGCATGCCCAATTGTTTGGTCCGTTCAATCAGTTGTTTGAGTCTTAGCGTACTGTCTACCAGTGAGAATTCGCTGTGTAGGTGCAGGTGGACAAATGGCTGGGGCATGAGTTTTGTTTATGTTCTTTTGGGCGGCGATTTTAAGGAATTATTATGCCCACAGATTACACAGATTACACAGATTATTTTGGGAATATCCATAATTGTCCATCATCCCTGCATCATAAGCCGTCACCCCGCCACCATAACCCGTCCCGAATGGCCACGTCATTCCGGCCTTGAGCCGGAATCCATTTTTCATGTACCTGGAAAGGAAAGAGCAAATGGGTCCCGGGTCAAGCCCGGGACGACGGTGTTACTTATGGCGCGACGGTGTTACTTATTGCAAAGCGATGTGTCCATTTTTAGTAGGATAACTTTACTCTGCCCCCATCTTTCTGGTATCTTGCGCGCCCCTGATGAGTAATGTCAGCAGGTAGTTATATGGGGGCGCGTAGCTCAGCGGTAGAGCACTGCCTTGACATGGCAGTGGTCACTGGTTCGATCCCAGTCGTGCCCACCATTTTCTTCGCCGGTCTTTGCGGCACAATTCCCATAAAAAGAGTAGGATGCGCAAGCATTCAGGCGTACAATAGCGCCATGAATTTGCGGGAACGAACTACCGGATAAGGTAAAAAACACACGCTGAGCAAACCAGGTGGGACGCTTAGCGTCCTTTTTTCGTATTGAGCCAGAAAAAGTTGAGCCAGAAACAGTTGAGAGATTTGAAATGCCAGTAATTACACTTCCAGATGGTAGCCAGCGAGAATTTGACCAGTCCGTCACGGTGATGGATGTGGCTGCTGATATCGGCCCCGGTCTGGCCAAGGCAACCCTGGCCGGTGAAGTTGATGGCGAGGTCGTCGATGCTTCATTTGAAATGGCCACAGATGCTACTTTAAGGATCATTACTTCACGCGATGAAGAAGGCCTGGAAATTATCCGGCATTCGACCGCACATTTGCTGGCGCAAGCTGTTCAACGTGTATTTCCCGATGCGCAAGTCACCATTGGCCCGATTATCGACAATGGTTTCTACTACGATTTTGCCTATGAACCGGGTTTTAATCCGGATGACCTGGATCGTATCGCCAGTGAAATGCGTCGTCTGGTTAAAGATCACCTGCCGGTTGAGCGCATTGTTATGGGGCGCGGTGAAGCTATCCAGTTTTTCCGCCAGAAGGGCGAAGAATACAAAGCGCGGATCATCGAAGACATACCGGAAGGCGATGAACTTTCCTTATATAAACAGGGTGAGTTCACCGATTTATGCCTCGGCCCCCACGTACCCAATACATCCCACCTTGGTTATTTCAAATTGACCAAGCTGGCGGGTGCCTACTGGCGTGGTGACAGCAAAAACGAGATGCTGCAGCGTATTTACGGCACAGCCTGGCCATCCAAGAAAGAGCTGAATGCCTATCTGCATAATCTTGAAGAAGCAGAAAAACGCGATCATCGTCGCATCGGCCGGCAGCTGGATCTTTTCCATTTTCAGGAAGAAGCACCGGGCATGGTGTTCTGGCACGACCATGGCTGGATTATCTACACCCAGGTCAAAAACTATATTCGCCAGCGCCTGCGCGCGGTGGGTTATCAGGAAGTAAACACACCTGAAATTGTCGATATCAGCCTGTGGGAGAAGTCTGGCCACGCTGAGAAATTTATTGAAAACATGTTTCTCACCGGTTGCGAAGACCGCACGTTTGCTATCAAGCCGATGAATTGCCCTTGTCATGTGCAGATATTCAACCAGGGGCTGGTTAGTTATCGTGATTTACCAATGCGGATGGCTGAGTTTGGATCCTGCCATCGCAATGAAGCATCGGGTGCTTTGCACGGTTTGATGCGGGTGCGGGCATTTACCCAGGATGATGCGCATATTTTTTGCACACCTGACCAGGTTCAGGCGGAGGCATCGTCCTTCCTCGAACTGTTGTACAGCGTGTATCGCGATTTTGGCTTTAACGAGGTCATGGTTGAATTATCGACCCGCCCTGAAAAACGCATTGGCTCAGAAGAATACTGGGACCGGGCGGAAGAAGCATTGGTGGCGGCACTTGAGGGCGCCGGTATCGAATACAAACTGAACCCCGGTGATGGCGCTTTCTACGGCCCCAAAATAGATTTCTCGTTGAAGGACACCATAGGCCGTGTCTGGCAGTGCGGTACATTGCAGCTGGATTTCAATATGACCGAGCGTCTTGGTGCCGAATACGTGGCCGAAGATGGTTCACGGCAGACACCGGTGATGTTGCATCGTGCGATCCTTTGTTCGTTGGTGTGTTTCATAGGTATTTTGCTTGAAAACTATGCCGGTAAAATGCCAGTTTGGCTGGCTCCGGTGCAAGCAGTTGTGCTCAATATTACCGATCGCCAGGACGAAAGATGCAAAGAAATTACCGAATCCTTGAGAAATCAAGGCTTCAGAGTGGATTTAGACTTGAGAAATGAGAAGATCGGCTTTAAAATCCGCCATCACACTTTAAGCAGGGTTCCCTATTTGCTTGTTGTGGGTGACCGCGAGGTCGAAGAGGGGACAATTGCGGTGCGTACACGCGGTGGTGAAGACCTCGGCAGCATGGACATTGAGTCCTTTGCAAAGCACCTTGAAAGTGACGTGGCCCGGCGGGGTCGAACTGACTAATCTGAATATTGGATAGGTAACTGGAGAATTTAACATCGCATCAAAAAAAGAAACGCGGCGCAACGGGGACATAATCGCGCCGCAGATCAGGTTGATTGATCAAGACGGAGAACAGGCAGGA
>Ga0164313_10006225_pt1 | contig 10534 bp, 8 predicted proteins | sample GuaBasSedimGuay4_FD_113735 | JGI IMG/M metagenome (GOLD analysis project Ga0164313, IMG submission 113735) | Subseafloor sediment microbial communities from Guaymas Basin, Gulf of California, Mexico - Guay4, Core 4569-4, 0-3 cm | ecosystem: Environmental > Aquatic > Marine > Hydrothermal vents >...
CTCGCTAAAGAGCGGTCTATAAATATATAACTCCTTAAATAAACAGATAAATTAACATATATTCCTTTTAATGATGGCAATATATTTTGCCTACTGCCAACGCCCAAGTGGATAGTTATTACCCATATATCAGCCATAATTTGCAAAACAGGGTAATATGTATACAAATTGAAAATCTTATAGCTGAGTCAATATCCAAAAGTTAAATTAGATAAAAAAATTATACTGACATATCTTATGGTTACCAATCTTCTGTTTGGATATGGCATGCCCTTTGCTGTACCACTATGTAGCTATTCCACTAAGGAGATAGAGGATGAACACAAAAAATACGACAAATCATAAAAAAAATCAGACCGACTCTTCCCAAGTCAATATAGGGCCCTATCCCTACCTCATTGGTTCAGTCGCCGCCATAGGCGTTATTGCCTTTTATCTCGGCCTGCTCACCTTAGTCTCGGACTGGTATAACGCCAAAGCACAGTTTAACGATTATCGTTGGTGGATCGTTGCCCTTTCAATTGGGCTTGGCGTTCAGGTAACTTTATTCTCGGGTCTCAGGATCAGTCTTCACGGCAAGAACATAAAAGGCGCCAAAACAAGTATGGCGGCCTCAGGAGGAATGTCCACCGCATCTATGGCCGCATGCTGTGCCCATTATCTAGTAGCATTTCTACCGGCGCTGGGGCTTCCTTTTTTGTCGGCAGCAGCAGCCGGACTGGCAGAGTATCAACCGCAATTTTTCTTTTTGGGAGTCGTTTCGAATCTGTTCGGAATCGGTGTCATGATTAGATTGATGTTAAAATACAATATAATTCAAAAAGATGTTTTTATAAGACGTTTTTCATTCGGTTTGCTGCGATTGTCGTAATACAGGAGAAAATAAAATGAAAAAAATAGCACGAGTAAACAAGACATATGTATCAGCAATAATGATTATACTACTTGTAATGGGCGTTGCATTGGAAGCCTGGGCCTACGAGCGGATTTCCAGCAAAAAAAATAGTGTGAAGGTTGATGTCGTGCCGGTTCAGCTCGCTTCCGGCCAGCAGGTTAAGTTTGATATTCGAATGAGCACCCATTCTGTTGAACTTGGTCAGGATATGGAGGCTGTCTCTTTACTTAAGGACAGTAACGGGCAAGTGTACCGGACTGAAGGCTGGAAGGGCTCACCCCCAGGCGGTCATCATCGTAGCGGCACCCTTGAATTCCCGGCTATTAAAGGAAACCCTGGATCAGTAACACTTATTATAAAAAATATCGCCAGCGTTCCCCAAAGGGTTTTTACTTGGAATGTTAAAGAATAAAGAACTTATATTCTATTTTACCTGATTGAAAGGTGGTGATTCCATGAGTGAATCTATTATCGAACATATACAGGATCAAGACGTTTACAATCTTGTCACAGACAAAACTGAGCTTTCTTTAATCGGTATGACATGTGTCAACTGTGCCATGAATATTGAAAGGACTATCAACCGAAAAGTTAAGGGCATCGTAGATGCTTCCGTAAACTTTGCCACAGAACGAGCCTTTGTAGAGTTTGTACCTGCGATTTCCAGTATTGATGATATCATCGCTGCTATAAAAAAGGCAGGCTATGGCGCTATTCCGGCAGATAAAACCATAGACGGTGAAGATGCTGAGCAGACCGCTCGTGATGCAGAAATCCGGGACCAGACCCACAAATTTATTGTGGGCTTGATATTTGCTCTACCGCTTTTTTTAATGAGCATGGCAAGGGATTTCAGCCTTGTCGGCCCATGGAGCCACGCGGCCTGGGTAAACTGGCTTTTTTTTGCGCTGGCCACTCCAGTTCAGTTTTATACCGGGTGGGATTACTATACAGGGGGGTATAAAAGTCTTCGGAATAAAAGTGCCAATATGGATGTGTTGATTGCTCTCGGATCTACAGTTGCTTATGCATATTCCGTTGCGGTGTTGCTCAACCCTGTCTGGGGAGAACATGTATATTTCGAAACATCGGCGATTATTATCACCCTCATTAAATTGGGGAAGATGTTGGAATCCCGGACCAAGGGAAAAACGGGCGGTGCCATCCGCAAACTGATCGGCCTGCAGCCCAAAACAGCAATAATCCTGCAGGAAGGAAACGAAGTGGAAGTCCCCCTGACCCAGGTTAAGGTGGAAGACATCCTCCTGGTGAGACCCGGTGAAAAAATCCCGGTGGATGGCACCATCCTGGAAGGGGAATCCGCCGTGGATGAATCCATGCTCAGTGGAGAGCCATTACCGGTGGATAAAAATCAGGGTGACACGGTTGTGGGGGGTACTATAAACGGGCAAGGTCTTTTGAAATTCAAGGCTACCCGCGTGGGCAAGGAAACCGCTTTAGCCCAGATCATCAAGCTTGTCCAGGAAGCCCAGGGCAGCAAGGCGCCAATTCAGGCCCTTGCCGATCGCGTTGCAGCAGTTTTTGTACCCGGCGTGATATTGATCGCCCTGGTGACATTTGGCGTATGGTGGTTTGCCACAGGTGACTTCGTGCCTGCTCTCATAAGACTTGTGGCCGTACTGGTCATAGCCTGCCCTTGTGCTCTGGGGCTTGCCACTCCCACAGCCATCATCGCCGGCACAGGAAAAGGCGCGGAAAAAGGAATTTTATTCAAGGATGCGGCAGCGCTGGAAAATGCCACCCGGCTGAGCACCATAGTTCTCGATAAAACCGGAACCATTACCGAAGGTAAACCTGCAGTGGTTGATATCCTGCCCTTTCACAGGGCAGTCGAAACCCCGGCACAGCTGCTGGCTCTGGCTGCTGCCATCGAACAAGGATCTGAGCATCCGCTTGGCAAAGCGATTGTTAAAGAGGCCAATTCCAGAAATCTTGAACTCGGAAGCCTTGAAAATTTCAAGGCCCATAGCGGATTTGGTGTTGAGGCAACGGTTGATGGCCTGCCGGTTCGGGTGGGCAAACCCAAATGGTTTGGAGGTTCGATCCTTGAAAACGATAAAGTCCGGGAGCAGATCGATGCGTTGCAGCAAGACGGCAAGACGGTCATGGTGGTGGTTGGCGATGAAACCCTGTATGGCCTGGTTGCAGTGGCGGATAAATTAAAAACCGATTCAAAGAAAGCGCTCAGCAAGCTCCATGATCATGGTTTAAAAGTTGTGATGCTGACCGGAGACAACCTCAAAACAGCCAGGGCCATTGGTTCACAGCTGGAAATTGATGAGATCATAGCCGAAGTCCGCCCAGAGGACAAATCGTTAAAAATTAAGGAATTGCAGGAAAATGGCGAGAAGGTTGGGATGGTTGGTGACGGAATCAATGATGCGCCGGCACTTGCCCAGGCCGATATCGGACTTGCCATCGGCACGGGTACGGACGTGGCTATCGAGACCGGAGATTTGATTCTGGCCAGTGGGAGTCTCACCGGTATCCCGAGAGCGATTGAGATCAGTCGCAAGACCATGCGTACAGTCAAGCAAAATCTGTTTCTGGCCTTCTGCTATAACACCGTGCTTATCCCTGTTGCGGCTGGTGTCCTGGCGCCATTTATCTTTATGCCTGGTTTTCTGCGCCAGCTCCATCCCATACTGGCAGCGCTGGCTATGGCTTTCAGCAGCATATCGGTGGTAACCAACAGCCTGCGTTTATATAATACCAAAATCGATTAAGGCAACGGAACGGTGTAACACATCGGTTCAGGGGCTTGCCTCGATCCACCGAACAATATCCGTAGAGAGCTTTTCTTCCAGCGTGATCCTCCAGCCGGCCTCGCGGATGTTGTTCATGGTACGGCGGTTTATGTTAGCCCCGACGATTCGGACAACGAGGGGATTGATCACATCAAAGATAAAACCCAAGAGAGCGTTATCAGGTCGCATATGTTCCAGCAAATAGAGTTTCCCACCTGGTTTGCATACCCGCTTTAACTCCATGAGTCCTTTAACGGAGTCAGGAACAGAACAAAATACGAAGGTTGCAAAAACAACATCAAAATAATTGTCCGGAAATTGGAGATCCTGCACATCCATTTCCTGCAGGTTTACATTGATTGTCAATTTTACGGCAGCCTTCCGGGCACGGGTAAGCATCTTGGGGCTAAAATCTATGGCAGTAATTTTAATACCATGTGGATAATAGGATAGGTTTTTTCCAGTACCAATACCAACCTCTAAAGCTGTCGTTCCGGAAATCCTCTTAGTCAGTCTATGTCTCCATGTTCCGAATCGAAGCCATTCGATGGGGGCCTCCATGAAGTTATAGAAAAATGCCAACCGATTGTACCGGCTTTTTATTCTCTGAGTCTTAATTGAATCCGATTGCATTTTTATCAATTTCCATGCTCCTGTATAGTGGGTACACATATCACTATCAAAAAATATATGTATGGGTGGTGAACAAACACCTGAAGTGATCGTGTGATCTCCAAGTTTAGTACATTAAGACTCACAATTAAAACCTTAATCGGAGAAAAATTTCAACATATGGCCAAATCTTTAATGGCCTTACATTTTTTGTGGTTGTAACTCCTTTATGGAGCCGCTGAATTGCTGCTTTCTCAGTTTTTCCCTAATTCCCACCCTATTCGATATTCATTTGGTACAGAAGATTACAAATGCTATTAACAACCGGGTAATCGATGACAGGCTTAAAGACTTGAACAAATCAGGAGACCTCATGATATTATAGGTTTTATGATTAAGTCTATCATATTAATATCACTTAAGAAAGTGATGAAATCAACTGTCGGTGAGTGCCTTTCAGAGGCGTTGATTACCATATCTTGTCAATAATATCTGCAAATTTTGGGGAGACTTAAAATATTGATAATTCAACGAGTCGGCAGATATTTACATACTGACCTAAAATTAAAACAATTCTTGAATTGGGCATGTACAAGATATGGTATGAGCTTATTATCAGTAAAACACTTGATTACTGGCATGAGTCTTCATGGCCCCGGTGGTGACATCGTTCATCTCCAACCAATCACCAGGTCTGGGAAACATGTGATACCATCGTTGCACAGGCAGCGAACCCTATTTGGGGAAAGTGGTATTTTTATGTTATCATCTCCTCCGCAATTGATCCGAAATTGAAAAGACCTTCTCTTAGGATTACCAAAAGAAACCTACGACTACATGCCTTAGCGAGAACAAAAGACTTGATCAAGTCCGGCGATCCCCCTCAGGTTAAGACGTTCATTTGTTTTTTAGAAAAAAGGACAATCCCAGACAAACAACGATAACCACCACACAGATGGAAAGGGCATGGGTAAAACCAGACATCGGGTAAAGACCGTTTATGCGTTCGGTGCGGTTCAATATCGCGCCGGTGACCATCTGGAAGACGGCTACACCCAAAAAGGGTGCCGGGTTAAGCAGTCCTGACACCATGCCCAAGGTTTTTCCCGGGGTTGTTTCCCGGATAACACCCCAGAAAACACTGATGAACCCACCCGCTACAAGACCCATCCCCAGCAGCATGACAGATAGACCTACTGCACCGATCCATGAATAACAAAAGGTTATTCCGATCCACGATATTATATAAATGGCTATAATGACCCGCAGGGTTGTTATCTTGGGCCACAAGAGCCGTTCGGAGAGCCAGCCGATCAACGGCGATCCAATGATGAAACCGATGGGTATCAGCATATTCAGTTTGCTGGCGTAGATCCGTGCGATGCCAAGGGAGGACATGAGAAAGGGCGTTGCCCAGAGACCCTGGAAGGTGAGAGCCGTTCCATAAATGCCGAGAAAGATGGTGGCAATCAGCCACAGACGACCCGAGGCCAGAACTTGAATGGCGGAACTTTCTGAGGCGCCGGCCGTGTCAGATGTCGTTGCAGGGGCGTTCCGGTCGTGCTCGGAGGGTTCTTTTTTGTCTCGTGTGAAGACCAATGCCACAAAGGCCAGTATCAGCGTGATTCCGCCGATGACATAAAATGTGATTCGCCAGCCCCAGATATCCACGGACCATGCCAGGGGCGTGGTGGCAATGACGGCTCCGAAATTTCCCACGGACATGAGCAGCCCGATCATAAATGAAAATTCTTTTTTCCTGAACCACTGGGAGAAGGCCTTGATGGCCGGGACATAAACACCCCCGACACCGAATCCGATAAACGTTCTTGCCACAGACGCCCAGAAGATATTCGAGGCCATACCGAACATGAAACATCCCACGGCGGCCACCAGAGACCACATGCCGATTATCCTGATGGGACCCAACCGGTCTGTCAGGTATCCCACCAGGGGTTGCTCGAAAGCATAGATATAAAAATACATGGAAGACATGAGACCTAGTGCCGTGGCATGGGTGTCAAAGGCCTTTAACAGGTCCGGCACGATGACGGAAGTGGAGACCCGGTGAAAATAGACAAAAAAATAGACAACACTGATGACGGAAAAGACCATCCATCGGTGGGGGTCTCGATAGGGTTCGTGTGATGTTTTTTGCATAGTTGTCCCGAAAAGAAAAAGCGCTGCAGCAGTATCATGCAGGACCATGGATATCAATCTTTTTCTTGACAATCATGCAGGAAAAAATCATAATTAACCCCAATAATAAGACGTTGGATGTAATAATTTACTGGTAAATTATGTCAAAGGAGAAAGCTGTTTGATATTTAAACGAAAAATCGAATCGGAATTAATGCACTGGAAAAACGCTGCAAACAGAAAACCGATTGTTTTACGCGGGGCGAGGCAGGTTGGAAAAACATTTATCGTCAATCGATTTGCCGAGAATTTTAATCATTTTATTGGCATCAACCTTGAAAGACCAAAAGAACGTGATCTTTTTTCCGGCTTCAATACCGGTCAGGAACTCCTCGAGCGAATTCTTCTCTATAAAGGCAAAAAAATAAATACAAAGGACGCCCTGTTGTTTATTGATGAAATTCAAAATTCAGCAGAAGCTGTACGATCACTCAGATATCTTTATGAAGATGTAACGGACCTGCATGTTATTGCCGCTGGTTCACTGCTGGATGTTTTTTCAAAACGAGAAGGTTTCTCTTTTCCTGTCGGTAGAGTCAAAAATCTTTTTATGTTTCCGGTTACATTTATGGAGTATCTTGAAACACAAAACCCGCCTCTTGCCGAAAAGCTACTTCATCTGGAGGTATTGAAAGTATCTTCCTCTCATGATTTACTGCTTGAGGCATTTAATACATATGCATTCGTTGGGGGCATGCCGGAAGCCCTTAGCATTTTTGGAGAAACAGAATCTTATTCAGAAGTTCGTGAAGTGTATGACGCCATTTTCATGGGATATATTGAAGATGTAGAAAAATATTCAAATTTAGCGAAAGCAAAGTACTTAACACATACAATAGACAGGGCGCCATTATATGCTGGTGAACGGATTACATATGAAAAGTTCGGAGAGTCTTCATTTCGATCAAGAGAAATAAAAGAGGCTTTTGATGTGCTTGAGCGTGCCTTGATCGTTTATCGATCTAGACCTTCCGTATCAACGCATATACCGGTTATTGAAAAGCTGCGAAAAGCCCCGAAGCTTTTTTTTCTTGATGTGGGATTGGTGAATTATCGAATTGGTTTCAAGGAATTTTTCACAAAACGATCCCTTGACAATGTCTATCAAGGAAGAATATCGGAACAACTTGTGGCACAGGAAATCGTGGCACAGGCATTTCGACCGCCGGCACTTCGGTTCTGGATAAGGGAAAAAGGGGCCGCTGAAATAGATTTTCTTTATCCCTTCAAAGAGATGGTCTTCCCGATCGAGGTAAAGAGCGGGAAGATAGGCAAACTGAAATCCTTAAATCTGTTTATGGAAAACAGCCATCATCCATATGCAATTCGTGTTTATTCCGGCAAAATCCGTATTGATCAGGTAGCGCTTTCATCAGGGGAAAAATACTATCTCTGTTCCATTCCGTACTATATGTTATCAAGGCTTGATGACGTCATTGAATGTTTTGTTTCAAGGTGTAAAACCTGACAAGAGGGGAGGTAAGATTATGAATCAAGAAATAAGGGACTTGTACAATCAATACGTGCATAAACGCATAGGTCGTCGGGAATTCCTTAAAAAATTATCTGTTTTAGCGGGAGGCACTCTGGCTGTGAATACATTGCTGCCCTTGTTAGAGAGAAATTATGCTGTTGCCGCAATCGTTTCAAAAGATGATCCCCGTCTTTATACGGACAATGTTACCTATTCCGGTGCAACCGGTGAGGTCCGCGCTTACCTGGCAAGGCCAGAAGGAGGCGCTAAATTACCGGGTGTGGTCGTAATTCACGAGAACAAAGGGCTTAATCCCCACATCGAAGATGTTAACAGGCGTATCGCTATGGAGGGATTTTTAGCTATTGCGCCGGACGCTTTATCTCCGCTTGGGGGAACGCCGAAGGATCCTAATGAAGGGCGAATGTTAATTAAAAAGCTGGATAAACAAACAACACTCAACAATTATGTCGCGGCCGTAAAATACCTGAAGACGCATGCTATGTCTACAGGAAAAGTCGGCGTGGTAGGGTTTTGCTGGGGAGGAGCAATGGCCAACCAGTTGGCAGTCAACACTCCTGACTTGAAAGCAGCGGTTCCGTATTATGGCCGGCAACCCGTACCTGAAGATGTTTCCAGAATCAAGGCATCTTTGCTTCTGCATTATGGCGGTCTTGATGAACGGATCAATAAGGGAATTCCCTCATTCGAAGCAGCCCTCAAAAAGGCATCTGTAGAGTATAAGCTGTATATGTATCCGGATGCCAAGCATGCATTCAACAACGACACAAACCCTGAACGATATAACAAGGATGCAGCCCAACTTGCCTGGAAGCGCACCATTGCATTTTTAAGTGAAAAACTTAAAGAATAATGCATGCTGGGATTATTTCCCCAAACAGCACTTTTTATACTTTCGCCCACTGCCGCATGGACAAGGTGCATTGCGACCTGTTTTGGGTGTTGTTCCGGCCATGGAAGATGGTGATGGCGCAACTTGCTGTTCAAGGTTCTGATGGTGTGATAGGGTTGACAATTCTTCAATGAAAGGTCTGCAGTGAGTGAAGAAACGTTTATAGCCTGCACACAGATAGTTAAGACCTGTTTCATTGTCGGGTGTATGAAGGATGCGATCTTTCGGGCAACCCCCATTGCACATTTCCAAAACCTCGCAGGTCAGACAATAGCGTGGCAAAGTATCTGATTTAAGCTTTCCGAATGATTTTAGTTCAGGGCTTTCGATTAGTTCGACCAACGGAGTCTCCTGGATATTTCCCAGGCGATGCTCAGGGCTCACAAAGTGGTCGCATGAAAAGACATCACCGTTATGCTCCATGACAGGGATGTCGCCACAGGTCTTTCGGAAAATACACAAGGCGTGCTCCTGGTCAAAAGCGGTGCTGACTGCCTCCTCAAATATCTGTATTTTAACCTGCCCGATATCCTGGCGGATCCACTCGTCAAAGATGTTACAAAGAAACGTTCCCCAGTCATCAGGCGTAACCGAACGCCGGTCGGCACCAAGGTCAGCGACGGGTTGTCGCTCGACCAAGGGTAAAAAAGTTAGATATTGCGCCCCGATCTGCTTGAAAAACGTGTAAACCTGGATGGGGAACTGAACGTTATGTGAATGGACGACACAGAGGATATCCATGGGAATTCGGTGTTGTTGTAAGAGGTTATATCCACGCATCGCCAGTTCATGTGTGGGCTCTTGGCGTTTGGTCAAGCGGTACCGATCATGCAGGTATTCGGGACCGTCCAGGCTTAGACCAACACCAAACCCCGCATCTGCTAAAAACCGACACCAGTTCTCATCCAGGAGCGTGCCGTTGGTCTGAATGCCATTGGTGATGTGCTGGCCAGGGGGCTGATGCCTGTGTTGCAGTTCTACAACCTTGCGGAAGTAGTCCACGCCTAACAGGGTCGGTTCTCCACCATGCCAGGAAAAATTGATAGTCGGTCCGGGGAAAGCTTCGATATGCTGGACGATGTACTGCTCTAAGATTTCCTCGGGCATACGGAATGGCTTGCCCTTTTCATAGCGTTGTTCTTTCTCGAGATAGTAGCAATAGTGGCAGTCCAGGTTGCATATGGAGCCAATCGGTTTGACAAAAACCTGAAATTCACGAGAAGCTTTGACCATTACTTGATTCCCGGATTCACATCGAAGATCAATAAAAGAGGTATCTGTTTGTTTTTATGCTTGATCCATTTCCAAAAAGCAAATAATTATTGTTGATGGCTTGCACTCAGGTATTTTTGATAACCAGTGCAGCAATTATCATCTTAAACCAGGACATATCGTTGCCATGAAGAAATATTTTTTTACTGTTCTTCTTTTACTGGGGATATCTTTTTTAGGCTGGCAGATCTATCAACATGTAAACAGTGATAAAAAAGTCGTCAAGCGTCAGCGAAAAAAGGTACCTGTTGCAGTTGAAATCGCACCTATTCGGCAAGCAACGGTTCAGGATATTGGCCGGTACAGCGGCTCGTTGTACCCCAACGCGGCATTTATCATGGCCCCCAAAATTGCAGGGCGACTTGAAAAAATATGGGTCAATATTGGCGACAAACTTCAAA
>Ga0164313_10006226_pt1 | contig 10534 bp, 9 predicted proteins | sample GuaBasSedimGuay4_FD_113735 | JGI IMG/M metagenome (GOLD analysis project Ga0164313, IMG submission 113735) | Subseafloor sediment microbial communities from Guaymas Basin, Gulf of California, Mexico - Guay4, Core 4569-4, 0-3 cm | ecosystem: Environmental > Aquatic > Marine > Hydrothermal vents >...
AGTGGAGAAGTGCTCAACGTAACCTCATGAAAGGGATTAAAAAAGGAAATCTAAAAAATCCTGGTGAGGCTTGGCTATTAATGGGCGTGAGCTGTTACGAGCGGAATAAGTCGGTCTGTAGCCAAAGGGCATTTAATAAGGCGGCTAACTATAAAAAGCAAAAGAAGTCAGCGCAGCAGTGGTTGCAGTATATCAACGAGGAAGATGCTTCCAATAATCCCGACTAATTTGCTGTGAATAGTGGTATTATTTTCTGCAGAATAGCTTTGCGATGGGTTGGCGTGTTATTTTTGATCCGTTAAGGGCGTCTTTATTTATTATTGTATTTAGTTTCAGAAATAGGAGATTTTAATGAGCGTTTTAGTTGGCAAAAAAGCCCCAGATTTCACCGCCCCCGCGGTCTTAGGCGATGGTAGCATCGTTGATTCGTACACCTTGTCTGATGAAATTAAAGGCAAGTATGCGGTTGTTTTCTTTTACCCGCTCGATTTCACTTTTGTCTGCCCATCCGAGCTGATCGCGTTTGATCACCGTTTAGATGAGTTCAAAAAACGGGGTGTTGAGGTGATTGGTGTCTCAATCGACTCACACCTTACCCATAACGCATGGCGGAATACGGCGATCAATGATGGTGGTATTGGTCAAATTGGATACACGTTGGTTGCCGACATGACGCACTCAATTTGTAAAGATTACGATGTAGAATCTGACGGTGGTATGGCGTATCGCGGCTCCTTCCTCATCGATACAGACGGTGCTGTTCGTCATCAGGTTGTTAACGACCTGCCTTTGGGGCGGAATGTTGACGAAATGCTACGTATGGTTGATGCGTTACAGTTCCACGAAGAGCACGGAGAGGTTTGCCCGGCTGGTTGGACTCAAGGTGATAGTGGTATGAGTGCAAGCCCGGAAGGCGTTGCAGCTTACCTAACAGAGAATGCTGATAAACTCTGATTTATAAGAATCTTCAGTAGTGAGAAACGCGGTGCTTTTTAGCGCCGCGTTTTTTTATAAGCCAGCTAAAGTGAGTTTGTGAGGGTGGCTCAATTATAAAAGGCAAGATGCTAGTAACTGCGTTCTATTTTCGAAAGAAAAAGGGTAGAGCTATCTTCGCTCCCACACCGTAAAGTGATAACCAAAATTGGTTTCATCCGAAGCCTCGAAACTCTCCCTTTCAGTCTCTTCCCATTCACCCAAGCTGTACTCTGGAAAAAAAGCATCGCCTTCAATATCCAGCTCGATAAAGGTTAGGTAAAGACTGTCGGCTTTTGAAATAAGCTGCCGGTAGAATGAGTCACCACCAATCACCATCACCTCTTCATATGTTCTTGTCGCCTCTAGCGCTTCATCTATTGAATGATAGATGGTGCAACCTTCGGCACTAAAACTTTTATCGCGTGTCAGAACAATATTTTCCCTGCCGGGTAGCGGCCTACCGATCGATTCGTAGGTTTTACGTCCCATCAGGATCGGCTTACCCATAGTGATCTTTTTAAAATGTTGCAGATCAGCAGATAGCTGCCAGGGAAGTCGATTTTCGATTCCGATAACGCGGTTATTAGCCATCGCGGCGATTAGTGAAAGTCTCATATTTTGTTGTTTCTGGGTAGTCGCATATTCAGGTTTAACTGCGCCACTTTTGCAGGAAGCTGCAAACAGGTACTCACATTGTGCATAATGGCAGAATTAATGTTGTTTATACACAGGGAAGCCGGCGTTAAATTAGCAACCAATCAAACACCGTTACAAACTATATATATGAAACAATATCTGGAGCTGTGCCAAAGGATCGTCGATGAAGGTGTCTGGATCGACAATAAAAGAACAGGTAAGAGCTGTCTGACAGTGATTAATGCCGACCTCACCTACGATGTCGCTAGCCGAGCATTTCCACTCGTAACAACACGAAAGAGCTTTTATAAGTCGGCTATCGCGGAAATGATTGGATATATCCGTGGTTATGATAACGCGGCTGACTTTAGAAAACTGGGTACACCTACCTGGAATGCTAATGCCAATGAAAATGGGGAGTGGCTTGCAAATCCATATCGAAAAGGAAAAGATGATTGTGGTTTTATCTACGGAAAGGTGGGGCGAAACTTCCCAAAGCCCGATGGGGGTAGCGTTGATTTGCTACGCAAGATAGTCGATGACCTGAGTAATGGCGTAGATGATCGGGGTGAAATCTATACTTTTTATCACCCGGGAGCCTTCCATATGGGCTGTCTACGTCCTTGCATGTACAGCCATCATTTTTCTTTGCTAGGCAATACTCTTTATTTAAACAGCACCCAAAGAAGCTGCGATGTTCCGCTAGGCCTAAATTTTAATATGGTGCAGGTCTATTTTTTCCTCGCAATCATGGCGCAAATTACCGGGAATAAGGCTGGACAGGCTTATCATAAGATCGTCAATGCACACATCTATGAGGACCAACTGGAGCTGATGCGAGATGTGCAATTAAAGCGGAAGCCTCTCCCCGCACCAAAACTGCTCATCAACCCGGATATTAAATCCCTGCAAGATCTTGAAACTTGGGTGACGCTTGATGATTTTGAGGTGGAAGGTTACGAGCACCACGAGCCGGTAAAATATCCTTTTTCGGTGTAGTGAGTGGGTACTGCTTTAGCTCACCACTGAGAACACGAGGGCCACAGAGGAACGTCGGTTTAATCTCTAAAAGAGCTCTATTGGCTCGGTGCTGATAATGATCCAATCAAGGGCGTGCTGATGTGGAGAGGTCAATGTTTTTACATAAAACAGGTAAGGAGTCTTTTCTTCGTGATCTTTGTGCGCCTCGTGGTGATAACATCTTTAATCTGTCACTTTCTTTTTATACGCCAATACCATTAACAGCACTCCAACTAGCAGCATTGGGACTGTCAGCACCTGCCCCATCGTTACCCAACCATAAGCGAGATAACCGATATGAGCATCGGGTAGTCGGTAAAATTCAACAAAGAAGCGGGCGACGCCATACCCTAATAAGAAAAGCCCCGATACTGCCATTTTAGGTCGTGCTTTGTGGGAATAAACCCACAGCAATATAAAAAGCACCAACCCTTCTAAAGCCGCTTCATACAACATAGAAGGGTGTCTGGCGAGTGGCCCTAATCCCGGGACAAGCATTCCCCATGGGAGATCGGTCGGTGCCCCCCAAAGCTCTCCATTAATAAAGTTACCGATTCTGCCGGTAAAGAGGCCAATAGGGACAAGTGGTGCGATAAAGTCTGTGACGGTAAAGAAGGTCGCTCCAACCTTTTTGCCGAACAGCCACATGGCAATAAAGACACCCAGCATGCCGCCATGAAATGACATGCCACCCTCCCAAACTCTAAAAAGTATGATGGGATTCTCTAAAAAAACAGGTAGATTATAAAAAAGGACATAGCCAATGCGCCCGCCCAGCACAACGCCAACCGCGCCGTAAAACAACAGGTCATCCATTTGTTCTGCGCTGATTTGTGAGCCCGGTTTTTTAGCCCGATAGCGGCCCAACAGCCAAACGCCGGTAAAACCAATCAGGTACATCAGCCCATACCAGTGAACTTTTAGGGGGCCTAAAGAGAGGGCAACAGGGTCTATATCCGGGTAAGCAATCATCCGAGTATGCTATCATAAGAGCCTATTTTTATTGGTTTTAAGTTGGCCTTCGCTAACTTGCTCAATAACCTATTATTTTAGTCAGGTACCACCCAAAATGTCTGCTCAACCGATCCACCGAATTCGCGAGATTCCTTACAATTACACCTCTTTTTCTGATCGCGAGATTGTTATCAGGATTTTAGGCGAGGAGCAATGGAAAACTATTGAACAGCTTCGATCTTCCAGAAAAACAGGACGATCTGCGAGAATGTTGTTTGAAGTGCTCGGGGATATCTGGGTGGTTAACCGCAACCCCTATATCCAGGGTGACCTTCTTAAGAATCCGAAGCGGCGCGATGCACTCATTGAGGCATTAAACCATCGGCTCACTCAAGTTGAGGCGCGGCTCGATAATAATGACGTAGCCAGAGAGCTACTCACTGCTGCGCAGAAAGCTGTTTCTGAGTTTAAGGCGTGGTTCCCCGCGCAATTAAAACTTCGCAGCAAGGTTTCCAGTGTACTCAGAAAAATTACCCACAAGGATAATATCGATTTTGGTGGGCTTGCTCGTGTTTCTCACGCAACAGATGCAACCGACTGGCGTGTAGAGCACCCACTTGTTGTGATTTGTCCTGACTCTGAAGAGGAGATGGCAAAAATTGTCGAAGGCTGTACCGGTCTTGGGCTAACCATTATACCGCGTGGCGGTGGTACCGGTTATACCGGTGGCGCGATTCCTCTCGAGGCAGATTCTGTTGTCATTAATACCGAAAAGCTGGATGCATTAAGTGAGGTTGAGTCTCTCACGCTTCCCGGACTTGATAAGAAAGTCGCCACTGTCAGAACGGGAGCAGGTGTTGTGACGCGCCGTGTCTCTGATCTGGCGATCGCCAATAACCTGATCTTTGCTGTTGATCCAACGTCTCAGGATGCCTCAACGATCGGCGGTAATATCTCTATGAATGCCGGTGGTAAAAAGGCCGTTCTATGGGGTACAACGCTTGATAACCTCGTCTCATGGCGCATGGTAACGCCCGATGCCAGCTGGATTGAAGTCGAAAGGCTCAACCATAATCTTGGGAAAATACACGAACAGCCTGAAGTAAGTTTCCGTGTAACGCACTTTGAAGCTGACGGCAAAACCACTATTGGCGAACCAGAACAGCTCAATATGCCGGGCAGTATGTTCCGCAAAAAAGGATTGGGTAAAGATGTTACCGATAAATTTTTAGGCGGTCTTCCTGGTATTCAGAAAGAGGGTTGTGATGGACTCATCACCTCTGCCCGCTTTATTCTCCATAAAATGCCATCGCACATGCGAACAGTCTGTCTCGAGTTTTTTGGGACAGATCTAGGTCTCGCTGTTCCTGCGATTGTTGAGATAAAAGCCTATCTGGAGAGTCAGGCCAAAAAGGGTGTGCTGTTGTCCGGGTTGGAGCACCTTGATGATCGCTATATTAAAGCCGTCAAATACACCACTAAAGCAGCTCGTCGTGAGCTGCCCAAAATGATTCTACTCGCCGATATTGCGGGCGAAGATGAAGATGCAGTGGGCCATGCCTGCTCAACCGTTGTTAAGCTCGCGAATGCGCGTGATGCAGAAGGATTTATTGCGGCAAGCCCCGAAGCGCGTGGCCGTTTTTGGGCTGATCGTTCGCGAACTGCAGCGATCTCCGCGCATACTAACGCCTTTAAGATCAACGAAGATGTGGTGATTCCCATTGAAAACCTCAATACCTACAGCATGGGTATTGAGCGGATCAATATCGAGCTTTCCATCACCAACAAACTGAAGATTATCGATGCTGTTCTGGAATATCTCGGTAGCGATATTGAGGAATTTAAATCCCCGGATAGTAATTATGAAGACAGTCCTGAAGATATCGAAATCTTTGAATCCAAACGTCATATGGCAAAAAACCATCTTGGTGAGGTTCGGGTTCGCTGGCAGAAGATTCTCGATAATTTTGATGAACCAGCACACGACAACCTTTCACTGCTAAATGAGGAAGAGAAAGCCAGCATCAAAGATGATGATAGCCTGCTAAATCTACTACTCAGGCGAGACTTGGTTATCTCTTATCGCAAGGAGATTGTTGAGGAGCTTAATGACATCTTTAACGGCCGTGACCTTGCCGCGTTACTCGCGCACCTAGTTAAGATTCATAGTGATATTCGCCATTCCAGACTCTTTATCGCCCTGCATATGCACGCGGGTGATGGCAATGTTCACACCAATATTCCGGTTCATTCCAGCAATTACCAAATGATCCACGAGGCAGAACAGGTTGTTGAGCGGGTGATGAAGCTTTCACTCGAGCTTGATGGTGTTATTTCTGGCGAGCACGGGATTGGGTTGACAAAAATTCACTTCCTTGATCGGGATAAAGTAAACGCTTTTGTCGATTACAAAGGGAAAGTTGATCCGAAAGGCCACTTTAACCGTGGGAAACTGATGCCCGGTTCTGGCTTGCAAAATGCCTACACCCCTTCACTGCAATTGGTTCAGCAAGAGGCGCTGATCCTTGAAGAAAGTGAATTGGGCGCGCTCAACGATGATATTAAACATTGTCTCCGTTGCGGTAAATGTAAACCGGTCTGTCAGACGCATATTCCTCGTGCGAATATGCTCTACTCACCACGCAATAAAATTCTCGCAACCGGTCAGGTGCTTGAAGCTTTTCTTTATGAGGAGCAAACCCGCCGTGGTATCTCACTCCACCATTTTGATGCGATGAACGATGTGGCTGCCCACTGTACCACCTGTCACAAGTGCGAATCGCCGTGTCCCGTTAATATCGATTTTGGCGATGTTTCGATCCGTATGCGCAAAATCCTTACTGATATGGGGCAGAAGAAATTCAATATCGGTAGTGCCGTGGCGATGATGTTCCTCAACACAAATGATCCCCTTGCAATTCGTCTGTTAAGAAAGCTAATGATCGACTGGGGGACTCAGGCGCAAACGCTTGCCTATAAAGCAGCCAGTAAAATGAAACTTCTCGGTAAACCGGGAGATATTCCAGCCAGCACAACGGGTGGGACACCAATTAAAGAGCAGGTGATTCACTTTATTCGTAAGCCGCTGGATCTTAAATTAGTCTCACAAACAACACGTGGACAGCTCGGGCTGGAAGATAAAAACATTATCCCCATCATCCGTGATCCACAAAAGGCGAGTGATGACTCAGATTCTGTTTTTTACTTCCCGGGTTGTGGCTCAGAGCGGTTATTTAGCCAGGTAGGTCTGGCTACCATCGCGATGCTTTACGAGACAGGCGCGCAAACTGTTCTGCCACCGGGCTATCTCTGTTGTGGTTATCCGCAAACTTCTGCAGGGCTTCACGCGAAAGGTAAGCAGATCACGACTGAAAATCGTACACTTTTCCACCGTGTCGCCACGACGCTTAACTACATGGATATTAAAACCGTGATTGTTTCGTGTGGAACCTGCATGGATCAGTTAATGAAATACCAGTTCGATAAGATATTCCCCGGTTGCCGATTGCTTGATATCCATGAATATTTACTGGAAAAAGGGGTTGCGGTTGAGAACCTTGCCGGCACGCAATATCTCTACCACGAGCCTTGCCACAAGCCGATGAAGCAATACGATGGCCCGACTGTGGCGAGTAAGTTAATTGGTTCAGAGGTGCTGCTGTCTGATCGTTGCTGTAGTGAATCCGGCACATTGGCCACCGCCCGCCCTGATATCGCCAATCAACTCCGTTTTCGTAAAGAAGAAGAGATCAAGAAAGGAATTAAGCAGTTAACTGGCTCGGAAAAAGCAGTTGATGGGAACGTTAAAATGCTCACCTCTTGCCCCGCTTGCCAGCAAGGCCTCTACCGCTACGGTGAAGAGACCGGGCTTGAGACAGACTATATTGTCGTCGAAATGGCCAACAAGTTGCTTGGAGAGGGCTGGCAGCAACAGTTTATCGACAAAGCTAAAAAAGGCGGTATTGAGCAGGTTCTTTTGTAGAGACCGCAGGTGTGGGTAGCTATTTATTCCCTCGACGGTTTACAAAAGCGGCGGCGAGAAGCGCTCTGCTGAGAGTTCTGGTTATTCCATCATAAAAACGACTGCCATCGCGTGTACGGGATTCAGGCTCTCATTACCGTAACTATGCGGCAGGTGGCCATGAAAATAGATTAAGTTGCCGGCTTTTACCTCGTACTTCTGGCTCTCAACTTCCACTGTTGCTGTTCCCTGATGGCAAAGAAATAGCTCATGACTCCCTTCTGGATGCGGTACCCCTTTTGTATAACAGCCCGGCATCATACTGACGTCGTTAATCTGCAGGTTAGGTGTGCTTATGGGGCTGGTGCGCGTACTCGAAAATTTCCCGTCATCTTGTTGCATCACCGGCATATCTTTCCGGTCAACTTCGGTGACGTTGGGTGATTGGCGCCGAGTAATCAGGTCGTCAACCGTAACCCCCAATGCTCTGGCCACTTTAACAACGACTGAGATGCTGGGGTTGCTGTTTGCCCCTTCCATATTTGCCAGGGTGGCGCGCGGTATCTCTGCGCGCTTCGCGAGCGCTGTTTGGGTTAGTTTATGCTGCGCCCTTAAACGGCGAATACCTTCACCAATCGGATTATCCACTTAAATGACCTCTATAAAGATGCGTTTACCCGTCAGCATACTGACAAGCAAGCCGCTTATTTCTAATATAATAACAATTTGACGATAAATTATCACTTTTGACGTGAATGGTCTAGACAAAGCTAATATATTGTATAAAATTACAAGATATCATCATCTTTTTAACTAAACCGGAGATTCAATATGAACGTAGATCAACATTTAAAAGTCGCTCAGTGGCACATGGAACAGGCTAGATTGCATGCAACAAGCGAACACGCTTGTGGTTGCCCTGTTAACGATCATGATCAGAAAGCGATCGATGCTGTAGAAGCAGGCATGATTGAAGAAGAAAAAAGTTGTTCAGTACCATCTAAGTAAGCAGGTACGAGCACCTATTCCTAACTGAGTACGGCCATAGGTTTTTAGGTCAAAGTTTAGAGGGAATCAGGCAATAAAAAAGGAGACCTTAATGGTCTCCTTTTTTATTGCTATTTTTTTTGTTGCAGGCTTAACGTTCGCCCTCAGGAACATAATCACGCATTGCCGCACCTGTGTATAACTGACGTGGACGACCAATTTTCAGGTTTGGGTCTTCCATCATTTCTAGCCAGTGTGATACCCAGCCAGATGTGCGCGCTAAAGAAAACATTACGGTAAACATGCCTTCTGGAATACCCAGGGCTTTGTAGATTAAACCGGAGTAAAAGTCGACATTTGGATAAAGTTTGCGCTCTACAAAGTACTCGTCTGCCAGGGCCGCTTCCTCAAGTTTGAGCGCCAGTTCAAAAAGTGGATGATCCCCTTCAACGAGGCTATCCAGTACTTCGTAGCACATTTCGCGGATAATTTTAGCGCGAGGGTCAAAATTACGGTAAACACGATGTCCAAATCCCATCAGTTTGAAAGGATCATTTTTATCTTTAGCTTTGGCGATAAACTTTGGAATATTTTCTACCGAGCCGATCTCATCTAGCATGACAAGAACAGCTTCGTTCGCGCCGCCATGCGCGGGCCCCCAAAGTGCTGCGTTACCCGCCGCGACACAGGCAAAAGGATTTGCACCGGTGCTACCCGTCAGTCTTACCGTAGAAGTGCTGGCATTTTGTTCGTGGTCAGCATGAAGGATGAATAGCAATTCCAGTGCTTTAACCGAAACAGGGTTAATTTTGTACTCCTCAGCTGGCACAGAAAACATCATATTTAAGAAGTTTTCACAGTAGCTAAGGTCGTTACGCGGATAAACAACTGGCTGGCCAATCGAATGCTTGTAGCAAGCGGCTGCAATCGTTGGAATTTTTGCGATCATTCTGTGTGCAGAAAGGCGGCGATGCTTGTCATCGTGCATATCAAGCGCTTCATGGTAGAAAGCCGAAAGAGAAGCAACAACACCCGTCATCATGGCCATCGGATGCGCATCATGATAAAAGCCATTAAAAAAAGACTTCAATGATTCGTTGATCATTGAGAGACTTTTAATTTCTGTATCAAAGCTTTCAAATTCAGCTTTTGTTGGCAGCTCCCCATTTAGCAGCAGATAAGCCACTTCGAGATAGTTGCTTTTTTCTGCCAACTGATCAATCGGATAACCACGATAGAGGAGAATTCCTTTCCCGCCATCAATGAAGGTAATGTCGCTTTTGCAGCTTGCTGTTGAAACAAAGCCTGGATCAAATGTGAAGTAACCAAGATCCTTTGGCAGGCTACTTATGTCAACCGTTGGGTTTCCATGAACGCCTCGTAAAATCGGGAACTCAGTTGTTTTTCCAGTAGAATTGTCCGTTACAGAAAGTGTATCTTTTGACATGTATCACCCCTAAATTATGCTTTTTTACGTCAAGGTTAGCGTCAGCAATCTAGCCCCATAACGAAGGGCTAAATATACTCGGCTAAATTAACGGAAAGGTTGCAGTTAGACTGCGGCTAAAAAATGGCCTAATTCTGGTCGGCTGCTAGCCTTTTTTCGCGTATTTCTTACGGAACTTGTCAACACGGCCTGCCGTATCAACAATTTTTTGTTTACCCGTGTAGAACGGATGGCACTCAGAACAAACTTCAACGCTTAAATCTTTACCCAACGTTGAACCGGTTTCAAAACTATTACCACAACCACATGTAACTGTGATTGCCTTATATTCAGGGTGAATTTCTTCTCTCATTTCTCTGTGACTCACAAACTTGATAAGTAGATCTTTTAGCAAACAAGCTAAACGGAACCGGAAATTTTACATAAATAGGCAGGGTTTCGCAAGGTACTGGTTCTGCTTAGGTTAACAATTGCATGGGCAACCAAAATCAGAAGTACATTCTTTTGTTCGAAATTTATATTTCCTCTTTACGAATAAACGGGGTATGAAATGG
>Ga0164313_10006227_pt1 | contig 10533 bp, 8 predicted proteins | sample GuaBasSedimGuay4_FD_113735 | JGI IMG/M metagenome (GOLD analysis project Ga0164313, IMG submission 113735) | Subseafloor sediment microbial communities from Guaymas Basin, Gulf of California, Mexico - Guay4, Core 4569-4, 0-3 cm | ecosystem: Environmental > Aquatic > Marine > Hydrothermal vents >...
CGGGCTGTTATCACTTGCCTTTGGGAAAGAAAATTTTACTTATTTTTCTTGCCTTTATTAAATTTTGCTTTAAATTCAAAACTGTTATTTTTTTGTTTAGCTGTCCAGCTCATTATTTGACCTTTTTCTTGACCGCTAATATTGCCCATTTTTTTCATCATATTAGTAAGATGCGCTATACAACTGACATATTGCCCATGATTTTTATAGTTACCCGGTGAACCACAGCTGTATTCTTCCTTGTCGTCACCGGAACAATTACAGGGCGTGTTGCAGTTTTTACAAGTACATTCACATTTACATGTGCATTCACAATCGCATTTGTCATCATCCGAACAGCCTTCATCAACCGTGCCGTCGCAGTCATTGTCTATATCGTCGCAAATTTCGTCCGCGCCCGGATGAATAGTTGCGTTATCGTCGTTACAATCAGTATTATCACTTACGTAGTCAGTTGGAGCGGAACAGGAACTGGTGGCAGCCGAGCTGTCTCCGTAGCCATCATTATCAAAATCAAAGTAATAACGTTTTCTTAAACCTTCGTCAATAGTGCCGTCACAGTCGTTATCAATAAAATCGCAAATTTCCGCAGCCCCCGGATTAATGTCTGCATCGGTATCATCACAGTCGCTACTATTGTCCACATATCCGCTAGGCTGGGTTTTTGCTTCAACCGAAGAGTTAGCATTGCCGTAACTGTCGGCATCCGCGTCGCGGTACCAAATTTTCATGCTATTGCAATCCTCGTCTACGGTACCGTCGCAGTCATTATCAAGTCCGTCGCAGATTTCCGCGGCTCTCGGATAACAAACCGCGCTGTTATCGTTGCAGTCGTTATCGTTTTCCGAAAATCCGTCCGGTAAAGCGCACCAAACCGTGGTAGTGGCATCTGAACCATAGCCGTCGCCGTCCGCGTCAATATAATAAGTTGAAGTAGCCAAGCCTTCGTTCACGGTGCCGTCGCAGTTATTGTCCAGTCCGTCACAAATCTCCGAAGCGCCCGGATTTATATCGGCGTTAGAATCATTGCAGTCATTACTGGTAGACGCGTAATTCAGGGGAGCGGCGCAAGCCAGGATGATCGGCGAAGTAGTACCGTAACCATCGCCGTCGGCGTCAAAATAAAAAGTGGAAGTAGCCAAATCTTCGTCAATTGCCCCGCTGCAATTATTGTCTATGCCGTCGCAAATTTCGTCCGCGTCCGGGTTAATAGAAGCATCGGCGTCATCGCAGTCCTCGCTGTTTTCCACATAACCATCCGGCATAGAACAGGCTTCTACGCTGTTAGCCGGATCTCCATAGTCATCGCTGTCCGCGTCAAGATAATATGACGAACTAACGCATTCTCTCATTGCCGCCGGATCAGCTTTAACAGCCAAAATCGTACCTGCCCCCACAAGCACAGAAATAATAAAAATTGTAACATTTAAATATAATGTTTTGTTTTTCATAAAAAGTTTAATTATTAATAATAATTTAGGAAATATGTAAAATATTATACTACAATAATATACACTTCTAACGCAATTATGTTACATGAAATTTGCAACTAAATAATTAACTAATTTTAGCTATTATTTTTAACTATTTTTCTCCCTTTTTAAATCTACATAAAAATTCAAATTATTTTTACTTTACAAAAAACTCAATTTATAGCATTACTACAAAATAAATATGCTTAAAATAACAAAAAAATAGCATTAATATGCTATTTTATAAAATAATTTTATTCTAAATCCTGTTCACCACTTCTTGTAGATCTTAATAAATTTTCTAATATACAGCTTTATTTTTTTATATTTAAAAATAAATAAAGTTAATAATAAAACTCCGACTATAAACTGTGCTATAACCGGTAATTCCGAGCCATAAGCGAAAATAAAAGAAAAAATACTTGTACCTATAATAGTCGCAACCAGAAACGGCCCCCAATGCATTTTAGTAAATAATCCAATCGCGTAGCTAATTATATCAACCGGCAAAACAACACGAGCTAAAATCAAAAGCCAAAATAAATTCTTTTTTGGTAAGTCTTTTCTATATTCATCAATGTCGCATTTGTCGATAAATTTACAAACTAATTTTTGGCCAAAGCGGCGAGCTATAAAAAAAGCCAGCAAAGAGCCGCCTGACCAACCAATAATAGTATAGATAGCCGCTAAATTCGGACCCCATAACGATACTGCCACCGGCAAAAGCGGTAAAGTACTAACTGCCGCGAATAAAACACCAATTGCCACTATGCTCGCGTACGTTAGCTTGCCGGCTAAACCATTTATTAACGCTATATCACCCAGTACTCCCGAATATTTATTTGATAAAAATGAAGCCAAAATAAAAAGTGCAACTAAAACAATTACTATATTTACTTCTTTTCTTTTAAATATTTTTCTAAACATTTTTTTATTTTTTATTCAAATAGTTAGTGTGTAAATAATATTTTCTCTTCTTTTCACTAAACTTTTCGATTGCATAACGAAGCATAACTCTCGGCATGTCCTTATAATATTTTTTTAAAAATTCTTCTTCGACTTTAAGGTCTCTCTTGCCTACTTCCCTGAGCATCCAGCCAACCGCTTTATGAATTAAATCATGAGAATCGTTCAATAAAATTTCAGAAATTTTTAAAGTATCTTTAAAATCATTATTTCTGATAAACGCGTAAGTGGCGACAATCGCGATCCGCCTCTCCCATAAACTGCCGGATCCGGCCAGTTCATATAATATTTTTCTTGGTTTATCCAAAAAATAATCTCCGGCTATTTTCGGCGCGGTTAAATCAACCAAGTCCCAATTATTTATATTTTTGGAATTTTTTAAATAAAAATCAAAAATACTTTGCTTGTTTTTAGTGTCGGCTTTCACGTATTTATCAACAAGTATAAGCAAGGCTGTGAAACGATATCCATGAATCTTTGAATTTAATAAAACCTGCAATTCTTTTAATTTTAAATCCGGATATTTTTTTGCGACCTGCCTCTGCGTGGACACTTTTATGCCCAAAAATATATCGCCCTGGCCGTATTCGCCCGGGCCGGTTTTAAAAAAACGCCGCAGTATTTCAGCCTGGGTTTTATCGGCAAGATTATTCAATTCTTTTTTAAGCGCGCCTACTTTATCCATATAAAATATTTTTAAATTTTAAAATACACTGGCAAAAATGTCAGTGTTTTTTATTTTTATTTTTTTATTTACGGACTGGTGCTAGGTTATATATTTTACAAGCCAAATTAATATTATTCCCGCTAAAAAAGAAAAAAAATGGATTAAATTTTCTTTTAAGTTATCCCGGTGCTTTACTTCCGGAATTAAATCAGAGCTGGCTATATAAATAAAATTACCGGCCGCGAAAGGCAGTAAATAAATTATATTTATTTTAAATGACACAAAATAAACAAATAAACCGCCGAGTAAAAATGTCAAAGCCGATATAAAATTGAATAAAAGCGCTTTTTTCTTTTCCCAGCCGCCGTGAATCAGTATGCCGAAATCACCCAGCTCCTGGGGAATTTCATGGGAAGCGGCCACAAACCAGGTCACTATGCCCAGTCTAATATCCACCATAAAAGCCGAGCCGATAGCCAAACCGCCGATAAAATTGTGGATGCCGTCGGCTATCAGAATCAAATAAGTAACCGGATGCTTATGCTCCGAAACCATCCGATGGCAATGATGCCAATGAATAAACTGCTCCAAAAGAAAAAACAAAGAAAAGCCGATAATCACCCAGATAAAAATCCAGGTATTGGGTCCGGCTCGTTCAACCGCTTCCGGTATCATGTGAAGTAAAGCGCCGGCAATCAAAGCTCCAGCCGAAAACGCGACTAAAGGAAAAATAATCTTTTTTAAAAGTTTTTCATTTAAATACAGGGTCACCACGCCGACTAAAGCAATCAAGCTCATGGCCAGACTGGAGCCTATTATCCAAAATAATACATTCATCCGCTTTTATTTAAATTCATATTTCGTAAAAAAAGGCTTTTTTTTCTTTTTTAAATTTTTTGCTTTTTCTATGGAAAAGATTTTGATTCCGGGAAAGCCAGGCAAATTTTCCTTTCACGTCAGGCAATTCAATAACTTTTTTAGGAGTTAAAGTTCGGAAATTGAATCCGGTGCTTACAATCTGCGTGCCGGGCCGGCATTCAAATTTTAATTTAGCGCCAATGCCCTCCATCTTATCCGGATATAAGTGGCTATAGATAAAGTCAACTTCTTTGATGTTTACGCGGTGAATAGGCTGGCGAATCACTTTAATTCTTGTCTGCCTGACAAAAGCCTGAGTTTTCGCGACTAAATAAGGAAATAAATCAGACTCTACCGCGACCAATACCGCATCCGGATATTTTTTCTCTAAAGCTAGAAAAAATCCCGACCGGCCGGAGCTAAAAGCGAACATTTTCGGATTTGATTGCGGAATTTCCAGTTCGCTTAAAATCTGCTCAACCACCCAGGGGCGGGACGGAATAAAAGGAACAAAGCCGCGTAAAAGTATATCAAAAAGAAATATTACAATAATATAGCCTAAACCGATTAATATTAAATATGTAATTATATTTATTGCCATAAAACAGATTATTTTTAAATATTAGACTTATATATATTTTACCAATTTATTCTTTTTTTGGCCAATTCATTTATTTTTGCTCAATTGTCTGCATATGCCGTTCATTAGTGCTAGCGCGCTTTTCGTATAAACCAAAAATATCATTTATATATAAAACATAAATAATTAAATATACCAGCATTAATATAAAAAATGATTTTTATTGATAAAATTTAATTAATAATGTATAATAAAGCTAAGCTATAAATATTATTTGTACTTTATTTGATTTAATAATAGCTAAAAAATTAATTATTACACTAACCATATGCCTGAAAATAAAAAAACCATATTAGTTATTGAAGATGACGAACAAATTTTAACTGCTATGACTGCTGGCTTATCTCATAGAAATTTTAATGTCGTTGGCGCTAAAACCGGAGAAGAGGGTCTAAAAATTATCGAAGGATTAAGACCGAATTTACTGCTTTTAGATTTAATGCTGCCCGGAATGTCAGGGGAGGATGTCCTGACTATTATGCATCAAAAAAAATTAACCGAAGAAATACCGGTTATAATTCTTAGCAATAAAATGGACGGAATAAACATTAAAAAATGTATTCATGAATTAGGAGCAAAAGACTATCTGCTTAAAGTTAATTTCTCATTTGAAACCTTTGTGAAACAGGTAGATAAATTACTAAATAAACAACTATAGCAATATTTATTAAAATAACCGACAGTTTCATCTAATATCTTTAAATAAAATTCCGCTGGAAAACAACCGGCGGTTTTTTATTAATTTCAACTTGCTCAAAGAAAGGCTTTTATGCATGTCATACTATGTGTTCGGGGTAGCGCCGACAACCAAAAAAAATATTCTTATTCACATGTACCCCATCATTCTTTGCTGAATCCATTTTTGGCCGCGGGCGTGTTTTTGCCAATTTTCCCTGGCTCTATTGATTGACCTTTCCGGATCAATGGTTTCCTTACGTCAGGAACACGTCTGGGGATAACCCCTTTTTACTTAATATTTAAACATTTATAAATATCAAAAATAGTTTTCTCTACCCATGCGTCATTCTCTTTAAACGGAATTATATTAACCGCGGCAATCTATCTCCAATATCTTCTCAACATTAAACACCCTATCCTCGCCGCGCGTGAGGCAGTGTGCTTTTAGCCCAAGAAATTCATAACCCTTAAATTCCATTTTTCCAATCCGCTTCGGTATGATTTCTCTAGCTGATTTTTCGTCTTTGCCTTTCAAATAAGCTATCTTGATTGTTTTATTGTTTTTTATCGCCTCCTTTATTATTTTAATTCTACTCTCTATCGGCAATAAATCTGAAGCCTTTTTATATTGAAGGCCGGTAATAAATTTAACAACATTCCAGTCCATTCTAATATGTCCTTTTTTAATCTCCTTTTTTAACACTATCCCCTCAAAACTGGTACAGCGGGAAAGGGCAACGTAAAGCTGGCCGTGGGCGAAAGTGCCGCGAGTTAAATCAATAACAACTTTATCAAAAGTTTTGCCTTGGCTTTTATGAATGGTAATGGCAAAAGCAACCCGGATCGGATATTGAATGAATGAGCCGACTGTTTTGGAGCCAATTTGTCCATTCTGAAGCTTATACTCAAACATATCCCATTTATTCGGATAAACTGCCGCGGTTTTTTTATTATCTAATTTAACTATTACTCCGTCATAGCCGTCTTTCTCTTTTTCAATATTAATAACTTTGCCAACCGTGCCGTTTACCCAGCGTCCGGATGGATCGTTATTCAGCAGCATTACCTGCGCCCCGGCCTTAAGAGACAAAATATCCGGCGCCGGCAGACTGGAATGTTCAAATTTACCCTCAGTCTTTGCCTTATTTTTCCAAACCAAGCCTGGCAATTCCATGAGCTCACGTTCATTAATTAAATCAGCCAAAGCATTAATTGCTACCAGGCAGATATAAAATTCCCCTTTAGCGGGTTTGAAATCCGGAATCAAGCGTTGATTCAACGCGGTAATATTATCGGGAGTGGCGCTGTTATTGCGGACTGAATTCAAAAGATTTATAAATTCAACATCTTTCTGGCGATAAACTTTTTCCAATTCAATATATTCATATTTAAAATAAGAATTTAAAAAAACAACTGAACTAAAAAAGAAAGGACTTTGATAATGGCTGGTAAAAATTTCCCGGTCTCGAGAGGTAACGACCGGGGGTATCTGGTATAGATCGCCAATAAGTATCATTTGCACTCCTCCAAAGGGTAAAATATTTGAAGAGCCGTTAAGGCGCATAAACTTATCAATGCAGTCAAAAAGATCAGCGCGCACCATTGATATTTCGTCAATAATAATCGCGTCTAATTTTTTGTATAATTTAGCGTAATCTGAATTTGGATTTACTTTTTTTACTTTTTTAAGAGTTATGTCCGGCTTAAATCCAAAAAAAGAATGGACAGTCTGTCCATTTACATTAATAGCGGCCACGCCAGTCGGCGCCAATACCACGGCTTTCTTTTTTGTGTTTGCGCGAAAAAATTTAAGCAAAGTAGATTTGCCAGTACCTGCCTTGCCGGTAAGTAAAACATTCTCGCCGGTATCTTCCATTATTTCCAAGGCGCGCTTAAACTGAGAATTTATTTCTATGTTTTTAGTATCTTTTAATTTCATATTTAATGCATTTGAAAATAGCAAATGATAGCAAATGTATAAGCTATATTTTTATTGGGGTTGTCGGGCCGCGGAGAATTGAACTCCGGCTACAAGGCCCCCAGCCTCGCGTACTACCATTATACTACGGCCCGCTTATAATTTTTGATTTATAATTTACTACAAAATAAAAAGGCTTGCCAGCCTATTTATTATACTACAAAATTATATATCACCTGTCCAGTATTGCTAATCCTCATAAACTGTTCATGTCTCGTTACTTTCTAAATAATATTAACCATTCGCATGTCCCGCGTACGTAGTGGCGGGTCCCGCGAAGCGGGATAACACTAAAAAAGCCCCACCATAGGCGCTAATCAAGAATTGGCAATTTCCAATAGGTGCTCTTAAATCAAATTAACAGCCGATTCCAATTCAAATCTTTTAGATAGCAGATTGTTATCCGGTAAAAATGAACTAGAACTGATTTACCCTTTGTCTCTATCTTGTTTCCCTAGGAAAACAAGAACTCGGAAAACCAATGTTGATTATTTGATCCAAAACTTGAAATTAGCTTGGTGAAGCTTTTTCAGGGGAATAACCCTTGCTACTCCCCGTTTTATAATTATTCTAATAATTATTATAAAATTTTACAAAGAACGAATTAAATAGTTAGCGTGTAAAAACGTAGAACGGCTTAAAAATTAATATTTTCACATATTTTTAATAAAATTGTTTTCGCTGATATTACCATATCACTTCAAAAAATTTTATTAAAAATCCGCAAAAATCTTAAATTTTTAACTTCGCACTAGTTTTTACACGCTAACTAGATAAAAAATAGAAAATTATTTGCTTAAAAATATTGTTTCTATTCTTAATTTAATTATATCATAACAAAAATTAAAATTAAATTAATTATTTAATTTATGTTTTTTCTCTTTTTTCACCGAATTTATAATAAACAAAATTAATGCCAAATAAAAAAGCGTTGCCCAGCCTATCCAAAAATTATTAAATTCAATATAGCTAAACGGTAATTTTTCCAAAAAAATGCCGACTTTTAAAATATAATCAATAATAAATTTTGTTCCCAGAAAAAAAATTGATCCCAGGCCTGAAAACAGCAAACTAAGGCCCATGGCCGCCAAAGTGGCAATCAATAAAAACGGCAAAGCCCATAAAATTAATAAATTGGAAAACGGCGCTATCAGGGATATAGTGGAAAAATTAAGCATTAAAATCGGCATGGTAAAAATCTGCGCCGCCACAGTCAGGCTTAATATGCTCCGCATGCCTTTAAATTTGGGTATTTTTATTTTTTTAAACCAAGCTTCTATTATCGGATAACCGTAAACAATGCCCAAAACCGCCAAAAAAGAAAGTTGAAAGCCGATATCGCTTCGCAGTAATTTAGGATTTATTAGCAAAAGAATAGCCGCGGAAAATACAATTGAATTAATTGTTTTATTCAACCGGCCCAAATGAAGCGCCCATAAAACCAAAAAGCCCATTAGCCCAGCGCGCATAGCACTAGCCGGCAAGCCGATGAGTGTTATATAAAATATTAAAAACAGCGTGGATATATAAAAAGCGTATTTGCGCGGCACTCCGGCTCCGAATAACAACCCCATAACCAAAACCGATAAAATACTGATATGCATTCCGGAAATCGCTATAATATGGCTTAAGCCGATCCGGGAAAGAGTCAGGCGCAAATTATCCGGAATTCCTCTTTTGTCGCCCAACATTATCGCCCGCGCAAGGCTCGCCTCCGGCTCGCCTAACCCCCGGTTTATAACCTGGCGGAATTTATTTTTTAACTGAAATATTTTTATGTAAAATAAATTTCCTTCATTTCCGCCCAGCTTAATAATCTGAGGATAATAACAAACCGAATATATATTGTAGCGGGCCAGGTAGCGGTCATAAGCAAAACCGTTAAATTCTTCCGGCGCCTGCAAGTCGCAAATTATCCTTAAGTTTTCGCCATATTCATATTCCGGATACAAATCCGCCGTTACCAGCACTTTCCCAAAAACAGCTTGCGGCGCCATTTCTTTTTTGTCTTCCCCATATAAAAAAATTTTTCCGACATTAAAATCCAGCTTCTGATTTTTAAGGCGAACATCAGGCTCATTGCCTAAAAATCCTTCTAAAATAACGGTCTGATTATTATAATGCCATATTTTATCCGGAAAATCTTGAGGCAGGCTTAATCCAAAGCGCCAAACACCTAAAAATAAAAAGAGGGCTATAAAGAAAAAAAATACGGCTTTTTTATTTTTCCAAAATAAAACAATAGCTACCGACAATATTATTACTAACGAAAACCATAAAACATTAAAACCGCCAAATTTAGGCGGTATAAACGAAGCCATGGCAATTCCGACAATAAAGCTAACACAGCAAAATAAAAAAATTTTCGCTTTAGAAAATTTCATTTCCTCCTTGTGATATTAATAATTAATTATTTTTTAATCCATCTTAAATATGCCTCCATAAAAGCTTTTAAATCACCGCCTAAAACGTCGTCAATATCCTGGGTTTCATGGTTTGTCCGATGGTCTTTTACCATTTTATAAGGCTGCATAACATATGACCTAATCTGCTTGCCCCATTCGGCGACCTGGGTTTCGCCGCGCATTTTTTGCTCTTCTTTTTCTTTTCTTTTTTCTTCCCGGCTTAATAATTTTGCTTTTAATATTTTTAGCGCGGTTTCTTTATTTTGGTGCTGAGACCTTTCATTCTGGCAAATAACGGTAGTGCCGGTTGGCTCGTGAACTATACGGATAGCCGAATCAGTAGTATTTACCCCTTGTCCGCCCGGCCCGGAAGACCGAAAAGTATCAATCCGCAAATCGCTTTCATTTATCTCTACTTCGCTTGCTTCAGGCAAGTCAGGTATTACCTCCACTAGAGCAAACGACGTGTGGCGCATGGCTTCGGCGTCAAACGGCGAAATCCTGACCAAGCGGTGCACGCCGGCTTCGCTTTTAAAATATCCATAAGCCCAACGGCCCTTAATATGCATGGTCATGCTTTTTATTCCGGCTTCATTGCCCATGGTGCGGTTAATAATTTCCGGGCGCCAATCTTTTTTTTCCGCAAAACGCAAAAACATCCGCTCCAGTATCTCTGCCCAATCCTGGGCATCCACCCCGCCGGTGCCGGCATGAATCGAAATTATAGCGTCATTAGCGTCGTATTTATGCGAAAACAAAACCTGGAATTCAAGCTTATTAAATTTATCTTTTAAGCGCCTATATTGCCGGCGGGCATCACGGGCGATAGATTCATCTTTTTCTTTGGCTGCCACCGCGACCAGCTCCTC
>Ga0164313_10006228_pt1 | contig 10531 bp, 15 predicted proteins | sample GuaBasSedimGuay4_FD_113735 | JGI IMG/M metagenome (GOLD analysis project Ga0164313, IMG submission 113735) | Subseafloor sediment microbial communities from Guaymas Basin, Gulf of California, Mexico - Guay4, Core 4569-4, 0-3 cm | ecosystem: Environmental > Aquatic > Marine > Hydrothermal vents...
AAGATTCACTATCTGAAATTGTAAAATAGCTTTCACTTTCAGTTTCACCCTCAACAACATCAATAACCACATCCTGACCAGCAAATGTTTTTAATAGATCAAGTTTCTTTTTTAAATTTGTGATTGGAATACTTACAGTTGCATTCTCAAGCAATGACGATAAATCCATTTCAAACACAGAAGTTAAATCATTACTTCTTTGTCTAATAATTCCATCCCTAATATCTACATCGTTACAAATTTCTTTCAGGTTTGTTATACATCTTAAAAAATCGTTAAATTTTTCTGCATCAATTTCAATTTGTGTTGACATTCAAAAATTCTCCTTTGGTTTGTTAGTTTAATTACACCCTACACTTTAAATTTACCAGCATAATATAACTTTTTACATCTTTGATATATCTGTCTGGGTCCCATTTCTTCTGTTTGTTTTCCATATTCTTTTCTTAACAATATTAAAACTTCATTTGATTTATCAATAATTGTTTTTCGGATTTTTCTTGCAGCTCTTTTATTCACATTAAACCCCCTTTATTGCTGTTACATATATAAATTTATCTTCTTTCACTTCTTCTGATTTTAAATAATCTAGTGTAATAAAACAGGTTTCAACATTTTCAACTACCTCCATTACTCTTTCAGCAACATTTTTTGCACCTGTATCTTGTGAGTTAATAGGAATGAAAAACACCATCATTACAGCGTCTTTATTATTATATTCACAATTGAACATACAAAGGTTATTACCCATCAGTTTATACAATTTTTCTTTTGATGCTGCTTGGCAAAACAACCCGTAATGATCAACTTTCTTTATAGATTTATCATATTTAATACCCGACTCAAGTGTAGTTTCAAAAATTTCTTTCAATCTTTCCTGAATATAATTCATGTTTTTAATTCCTCTCTCTCTCAGACTACATATTTAACTGGAGTAACTGATGCATCTCCGAAGTCTTTTCCTGTTTTATTATAATACACATACATTTTATCAATTATATGTCTGTTATATTTTTTCATCTTTTTATAATCATCTAATGGTATTCCATTATCTGATAGTATAATTATTTCTGGTTTAAATATTTGCTCATTAAAAATAACACTGTGGATCAAAGCTATATACTTTGATGAAAGAGCAGAAGCATATAATTTAACTTGATCTTTTAAATTCAATTTATCATATATGTGTTCTGAAAATATATCGAATATTCCCTCTGCTAGAACAATTATTTTTGATTTAGTATTATTTCCTGATAATTTATAATAATCAAGAAAGTTAGAAAATTGAATTTTCATTTTATAATATCTCATTGAATGTGTATTATCTATATTTCTAAATACAACAGTCGTTCCTTGTTCTGTTAAAAATCCCACAAAGTTAGACTGTAGATAATCCTGTATTCTAAAAAGAGTTTCATCAACAGGGATGTGATTTTGTTTAATAAATTTTTCAACATCATATACCAATCCTTTTATTTCAGTTGATGGTATGTTTGCAAAACGAAGTCTTCTTTTTATATACATATCCTTATTTGGAAAGAGATTTATATCCAAAGGTGGCATATAAATCTGCCTTAATTGTTTATCCTTATCAACAAAAACTTCTCTTTTTCTTTTTATATTATTGAGTGTTTCAGAATCAATAAATCTATCTGAAATATCATGCCCTTCAATTCTTTTTAGTAACTTTCTTAAAGTTCCACTTTGTTCACATGTTGCATGAAAGCAATGAAAGATGGGAGCTTCAAGGGAAATGTACATATGATAATGATCTTTATCTTTACCATACTCACAAAAAGGGCATTTGGTGATTATGTTTTTAGATGTTTCTTTTGTATAACCCAGTTTATCTTCCAGGTAATCAACAAAATTGTCTTGATAAATTCCTATCATTTTTCACCCCATTACATTTTTCACCCAATCAATCATTCCTGTATTACTACATTTATCACACCCTTTGCCATTACAACTTTTACATATATAACTATCATATACTCTATCAAACCCTGTATAACCAAATCCTCTACATGACTTACAATATTCTCCAGGCACCCATATATTTATAGTTTTGTCATTTCCTCTACAAACATTCAAACCACTTCCATCACATATTTTACATCTTTTAATTTCAGTTTTTTTAAGTTCATCTGAAAAAGCTGCCTCAAAATTTTTAAGAATAGAATGAACTTGATCTCTTATAGTTGTATTTGGAATATCCCAATGAGTCATTTTCCCGCCACCGCCATTTTATATGATTTCAATATTTTGATTATATCAAACACCATTGCCATAAAATGCATATGTGGAACTAATGAATTTTGATGACTATTTGTATATTTGTTAATAACAATCTTTGCTGGAGTTGGAATTTTTTCATTAAAGAATAACTCTGAATATATATTTCTATATTCAATATCTTGTTGGGATAGAATATCAATAATTGCACTTACAGGGTTACCAATTTTAGAATTCTGTCCTTTTTCAATCATACTAATTATTTGCAATATAAATGATATGATTTTCTTTTCTGTTGTTATAACAGATTCAATGCTAATATCAAGTTTTCCATCAGATGAATTTCTTTGGATTGCATTAGTAATTTTTCTTACATCTGGATATAAATTGTTAATTGCTAATTTGATATCTTTATCTTCAAATGTTATATTTTCCGCTATTAGTATTTTCTGACAATATTCTAATATAAATTCTTTCGGAATTTGATTGAATGTATATGTCATAAATCTACTCTGAACTGGATCTGGTATTCTTGATAAATAATTACATGTAAATATAAATCTACCATATGCTACCTGATATTTTTCAATGATTGCTCTTAATGAATCATAACCATCTGTTGTAAGTTTATCAGCTTCATCAATAAACACAACTTTATATTTATCTCTGGCTGGTGGGTGTTTTAAAAACGGTTCAATTACTTCATCAACAAAACCAATCCCTCTAGTCTTTTTTGCTGAACCATTAGCTGTTAATAGATTATCTTTACTATTAAACAACACTCCATTTTTTGAACAAATCATTCTTGCTAGTGTGGTTTTTCCACCACCAGGAGGTCCAGAAAATAAAAGATTTGGAATTTCACCTTTGCTTATCATCTTTCCAAATTCCATTCTATATTTTTCTGGTAATACCATATCATCTAATTTCATAGGACGATATTTTTCATTCCAAATTGAATTTAACAATTCACTCATTTAATACTCCTTTTTCAACATTCTGAGCAGTTATCTGTTTTTATTAAAATCTCTTCATATATTCTGTCCTCAGAAGCTTTTTTCATAGCTTCTATTTTTATTGATTGTTTTATTAAATTAAATGCTTCACTTCCAAATATTAATTTTTTATTTTCATCAAAAATAAATGAATCTGAAATATCAATATCTACCAATGAATCAATTTCTAATAATAACAATGTGTTGTTTGCAACTACATCGGGTTTCGTGGTTGCTTGAAATGCAACAGTCATGCTATTATCTTTTTCTCTTGCATATATTATCATATCTTCTGCTAAAAAAACATATTCCCCATTTTCTATTGGGTGATGATCATAAATACTAATACCATACTCAGTTAACTTATTTTCTACCTCAGAAATCAATTTTCCCATTAATGATATACCTCCAACACCTTTTTGAATTTATATTATGTTCCAATAAATAAAAAAAGATGCTGGTGGGGATTCAATAATATGAATCCCCATATGCCAGCTTCTATTTCTTTCTTGTTTTCTTTTTCTGTTTCTGCTGACCAACCCGAAATTTACCAGTCTTTTTTTCCTCAAATACTATATGTGTTGCTAGTGGGCAATTCCCCAATCTCCATTTACTCTCTGGATATAGATAAGAAGAACACCTATTTATTTCAGCAACAATTCGTTCACATCCTTTACATTCGTCAATAATAGGATGTCTCTCACCTAACAGTTTTTCTTGTTGTAGCATTTTGTTCATAAATTCTCCTTTAAATCCAAGCGTTTGAAATTACCATTAATTTATGCTTCGCCCTAGTCACAGCAGTATATAACCATTTAGCATAATAGTCATCAGACCATCTTTGAGTTCGTTGTTCAAACAACACAACTTTATCCCATTCAGATCCTTGTGATTTATGAACAGAAACTGTATAACCATAATCGAAAAAATCTATAGTATCAAATCCTTGATCGCTTGCTTTATATCTAAGCTTTTTATGTTTTATATTTTTATCATAAATGGTATATTGAACTTGCCCAAAACATGTATCAGCAACAAGTCTTTCATGAATCTCACCATCAATATCAACTGTTATTCGATAAGAATCATCATCAGGCATTAACCATAAAACCTTTCCTATTTGTCCGTTCATAATTTTCGCATAATGGTTATTAGCTAAACATACTATCTTCTCACTTGGGTATGGTGCTTTTTCTTTAAACCCAATTTGATTTCTTATTTTATCATTTAGATTTGCTCTGGTAGTATTGAACCCACATAATGTTACTAGATTTTCATCATTGAAATCAATTTTATTTTTCCATATATTTTGACATTTAGGATGATTCCAATTTAATTTAAAAACTTCAGGGGAATAAATTTGTTCGGGTATGTATCCCTCCTTTCTAATAAAAGCTGATAGCTTAATAATAGGAGAATTAAACGCCTGTCTGTGTATCTGTGTTAATTTATAATCAGGGTCGGAAATAATATTAAAACCTCCATCTCCAATAGGAGGTAACTGTCCATGATCTCCAAATGCAATTATTGGTTTTTCATAATAGGTAAGATCATTCCATATTTGTTTGGAAACCATTGATGCTTCATCAATAATGATAAGTTTGTTATAAACATCATCCTTATCTTTTTTCTTCCAACCTGTGATAACAAAAGTTTTTAATTTTACATCCCATTTTACTTCGGGTGCATAAATCAATCCATGAATTGTTCCAATATAATCGTTGGAAAATAAAGCATTGTTTTCCATCAATTTCTTTTTTAATACAGATGAAGCTTTACCTGTGAATGTTACGAAAGCAACTGATTTTGTAGGACTCAGTTGCTTTCGCAATTCACATATTAAAGTAGTTTTGCCAGTCCCAGCATAACCACCTACACTTGTTGTAAACAATCCACGATCCCCATAATTACTATAGGTTATTTGTTGCTTCAACTCCTTCATTATTGCTTCCTGCTGGTCTGTCATTTCCACCATTTACTTCCTCCGATGATTTTTCAGAGTCATCTATAGTAGAACGATATGTCACAAATTTACCCATGGCGTTAAATACAAGATCTGAATATTCCTTGCTTCTACCGACATAGTAATATAAACCTCTTGCAATATTACCGTTTGCTTCTTCGAGATGAATTTGAAATACCTTTATTCCTGATTCAATCCCCACATCAATATTATGGAGATCTCTAACTTTTTTAAGTCCCAACTTTGGTACCCATTCAGGCATGACTTGCATTAACCCTCTAGCATCTTTTTTACTAACTGCCATCGGATTAAATCTCGATTCAATTTCAATCATACCTAAAATCAACTCAGGTGAAATATCATACTGGTTTGAATACAATACAACATTCTCTGCTATTGCATTGGCAATGATTAAAGGAACACGAGTATATCGATTGGTAATATACTGAACAATATCTCGATGCATAAGACCATCTTGATCTTTTATTGATGCTAATGTGTCTTTTAATTTTGAATTCTCAAGATTTAAATTGATATACGCATTTTCAATTTCAGTTTTAAGTTTGAGACATTCGTCAAATTCTTGTTCATCAATAGAAATGGCATGTTTATATTTTTTATCAAATTCATTAAATACAAACCATGCACCAATACCTCCTATAATCATAAGAATTAAAATTACAACTACGGCACGTTTCCAATCATTCTTTTCAATTTCTTGGTGTGTCATAATAGTTCCTTTTTATAGTTAGAAAGCCCATCTGATTATATTAATAGTACCCACTATCCAAGGAATAATAATTATTGCTATACATGTCCAAGTTATACATGGTAAAAGCCATTCATCTACTTTCTCTTTTATTTTTTCAAAGAAAGTTTGTTCTTCATTATCCATTTATTCTTTTCCTCCTTTTTTTTATGTTCTAAATTCCAATCATATGTTCCTTTCATTTATTAATATATATAGAATATGACTTATAATTTGAGAATATTTTTTAATCAATTAGAACAAAAATAAAACTTAAACTATGGAGGATAAATTATGAGTCATGAAGATGAAGCTCGAAAAATTATGAAACAATTTGCACAACAACAAGAATTGATGAGTAAAGGAATGAATCCCAATCCTGGTGGAACACAACCAAATGAAAAATTCAACGGACCGATAAATCCTCAAGAACAAAGCATTCTTACGAATGTACAAAACAGTCCCCCACCAACACCAGCATCAAACCCAAATACATGTCCCCAATGTGGTACAATACACCCACCAATTAGAAGCAGTGAAAAATGTCCACTTGCCTCTATGGATGATGAAGTATCGGGAACAGGACTTAATGATACTATAATCGCTTCACATCTAGTGAATATGAGAAATATTATTATAAGTCAAATGAGTACTAAGAATATCAAAGATGGAAATAAATTTTTTGTATATGCAATTGTTGAACTTACAAATGCATTAGAAAAGTATAGCGAGTAATATATTATTTCAGAACATAAGAAAAATTAAAGGAGGGATTGAATGATAACTATAAATAGAGAAATGACATATATAAATGCATATGTGTTAGATAAGGAATTTAAATATACAGATAGAGTTAGAGAAGCTATAAATCTTATTGACTATCTTATTAGACAGAAAAGAAATGATAAAGCTTTAGCAATTCATATCACAAGTAAAAGTTTTATGAAGAAATACAAACTTGACTTTTCTAAAGAATTTTTATGGAAAGTATATAGACAAAGATTGGCTCATGTTAAAAATGGAAAAGATAAATATAAAAAATATGCTAGAGAAAAACGAATGGAAGGTGGCCCAATTGATATTAAATTATGTGCTTGTGGATGTGGAAATCCAGTTACAAAAGAGAAAAATAATTACTTACATGGACATAATAGGAAACAAAAATATATGAGTTCTCATACTGAATATATGAGAAAATGTAAAAAAGATAAGAGAAAAAAGGTTATTCCGTTCAATAGGGATCTCTTGTGAGTCTTTGAGTTCATGAGCGCTATAATATATTATAGCGTATTATTTAAAACCTAAATAATGCTCTTGTGACTCTTTAGGTTTTTATGATTCTCTTGTGAGTCTTTGAGTTCATGAGCGCTATAATATATACATATATTAACATGAATAAATCCATGCTGAAACTAATTAAATAAAAAAACAAAAAAGAGATAAAAAAGGAAGTGAAAGTATAGAAATACGCAGTGGCGTAGTTACACCTGTTTGCCCTACGCGGGAGCGGAACCCTTCGGGTTCATCCTAGATGCTAACAATCTTATTAGTAACAAAAAAATATAGAGATTAAAAAGTAATTAAAAGGAGATTAATTAAAAGTATGAACAACAATTCAAAATGGTTCAGTCAAACACTCTTAACATTCAAGGATAAGCAGTATATGACAGATGGATATTTAAGAGTTTCAATTTCAACTAATACCGAAGATTATAAGTTCTTCAACCCACCTATGCTCAATATTTCAATTACGAACAACTATCAGAAATCTTATAACCTCAATATTCAGAGTTGTGAAGATTTACTTGAATCATTCACAACAGCAATGACTCAATTAAATGGAGATGAAACAGTTATTGAAAAGAAATATCAAAAAACTACAAATATATATTTCAGATTTGCTATTGAAAATGTAAATCAAACAAGAGTGGTTGTAATAGAAATCGTATCAAGTGAAACTGATGCAACAAAAGTTATCATCCCATTAAAACCTACATTTCAATCTTTTTTAAGACGGTTGAAAAGTTTTGTTAATAACTATGATGATATATGTAATCAACTATTAATTCAGTCAATTCAAAATGAGTCAACTCAAATAATCCATCAACTACCAACTTTAATAAAAGGGATATCATCTCAGATTGTATCCCAGATTCCTGACGAAGATATTATCCCAGATTCCCCTGCGCAAGAAGAAATTAAACAAGAAGCTGCTTCGACCGTATCAACAATTGGTGATTTAGATAAATTCTTGGGTGATGATATGTCAAATATTAAATTACCAGAAGTTGATAAAGCTGAAACTATAATTCCAGTTATTGAAATAGATAGTGTTTTAGCTGAAAAGGTATTGAGAGGAGATTTGTTTAACCTTGAAAATAAATTAACAAGTTTTGTAACATCTAAACAACCATTAATAGATATAAAAAATGATCTACAAACATTTTTTGATTTTCCATTATTACCATCATTATCAGAAGATGATAAAAATTCATTAGTATATATGTCAACTCTACTACAGAATTATTATACAAAAGCAAATACAATCAATGATGTTCCAATTCCTATGAGCTCACCAACTCTTAAATATAAAGGAGTTTATAATGAAGATAATATTGAACTAGCAAAAGATATATTACTCATTATTGGATATATGAGAGCTCTAAGAAGAAGACTTGAATCTAAAATTACAAATGCATATGATAACAAAGCATTAATGTATTTATATTTGAGATGTATGTTAGATCCATTCTGTTTTAGTTTTATAGAAGAATTAACTAAAAAAGATATTATAGCATCATTGAAAAATAGATATGAATTTTTTGATCGAGAGGGATTCTTTGATAAATATAAACAAATGTTAATTGATAATAATTGATCTCCCATAGATGTTAATGATATTACTATATTCGCAGAGGAAATATCAGATAATATTATTAGGAAAACTAGCATGATAGATAAGTTACATCAAGAATCATATGAAAAAGGTCAAGTAAAACTTCCTTCTAAGCATCCATTTAATTTAGAACAAATTACAAATGAGTTTATTCCGCTTGAAGTTAATGAGAAAATGGGGTTTGATTTTAAAGATAAGGAAGCTCTTACAAATTTAAAAAGTCAAATAAATCCAGCAGATGAAGTTTTAAGTTTTTTTATTAAAAAACGAAAAATAAATAAAACTATAAATGTTGAAAAGATAACTCCATTACAAAGATATGTCGATAAGTATAAACAAGACATACCAGATCAATATAGGGATGAAGTTGTTACTCATGTAAAATCCATGCAATATGATATATTTGATTTTGATAAATGCCCTTGGCCTCTTGATGAATTTGATGATCGTATTGTAAAAGCATTTTATGTTTGGGATACTGAAGTAGATACATCAATGAAAAGTAATTTTACACATTTTGCTTCAATGGTTGAAGAAGAGCAAATGACGAAAGAATCTATATTGATTTCATCTAAAATTGAAAAATCAGATGGATGGAGTTCTGTTGCTGATATGGTATAAGGGGAATTGAGAATGTCATTAAAACTAGGTAAATCGTTCGATCGAAATTATAATATAAGAATACCTATTATAGATGGTCATTATAATATCGGGATGTTTTTTAGTAAGAAGTCAACGTTTTTATTATTCAAAGTAGATCCTGATTTTGCTACAAGTGAGTTTAAACACAATGTTAAAATAAACATGTATAAAAACCTAGAATCGTCAAAATTTTGTGAAACATTTATAAAATTGCATAACTATCGAAAGGATACGCTAGACATTTCAAACCAATTTGATAAAATTAAAGACGAATATACATCTGATATTTCATTTATTTTAAATGAAACCATCATATTATCAAAGGTTCATTTACATGATAAAGATATATATGATACGTTAAATATTTATGGTTTTACAATGACTTCATATAATAATGAATTTGCTTTTATTATAACTGAAAGACATAATATATTAAAACGATTAGGTAAAAAGATAGTAAGGACAAGTGGGATACAAATATCGACCACACCTGCATTAAATCTATTAGATGAATTTCATCAAGAGAGTAAATTATATGGTAAAGCTGGTTCTGAAACCCGAAGACCAACTGATGAAATTATAAAATTTTCAGATGCAGAAAAAGAGGCAATTTTAAATGACCCAACTGAGAGATAGATATCATTTTATCCACAATGTATTCGCTCATTTTTATAAGGATGTTCTGGATTGGTTTTCAGGATCTTTATATACAAGATTTGAGTATCGTGTTGTGGGGACATATGATAAAGCTGTCGAATACATACAAAAGAATTGTCAATATGATCGTGAGACTGATAATCCAATGTTTCCAGCTTTAATACTAAATCCATCTGGAGAGTTTACACCAGCTGATGGTAATGCGGGTGGCAGGCAATTTTGGAGATATCCAAATTTAAATCCAACATTAATCAAAAGATTATTTGATCCTATTTATAGAGATGATCGTGTGATTGTTCATGCTGGTTTTATTCGTATAAAAGGTGAGATTGAATTGATTATGTTATTGAATAGTTTTTATGAATATTGTGATTTGAGAATGATGATGATAAATA
>Ga0164313_10006229_pt1 | contig 10531 bp, 8 predicted proteins | sample GuaBasSedimGuay4_FD_113735 | JGI IMG/M metagenome (GOLD analysis project Ga0164313, IMG submission 113735) | Subseafloor sediment microbial communities from Guaymas Basin, Gulf of California, Mexico - Guay4, Core 4569-4, 0-3 cm | ecosystem: Environmental > Aquatic > Marine > Hydrothermal vents >...
CTGTTATACTCAAGTTCGATAGATGCGGAATTACTTTCGGCGTCAACTTCAACCCGGTGGATGGTGAACTTGCCATCAAAATATCCGCGACGCTGCCCCAAACTGAGTAGAGACTTCTTGAATGTTTCGTAATCTCCGTGATTCAGTTTGTTACCGGGTAATAGCGAGTTATTTGCGAGGATAGCCTGGAAAGCAGGGTCTTCCCCGGCCTCTCCCAGCAGTTGCACATCAATACGCGAGAGTAAAACGGGGTCGTTCGGACTAACGACAATAGAAATCTGCCACTCGCTCTGGCTTTTATTGATTTGAGTGTTTATATCCGGGCGATAATAGCCCACCGCTTGCAAGCTATTTCTAACCCGCTCATCGACTCTGGCAAGAAAAATGGATCGTTCCTGAGGCGTTTGGGGGGCATCCCCCAGCCAGGCCTCGATGTTTTTCCGCAGTGTGCCGCGAACCCCCTCCACGGTATAGCTCAGGGAGCCAGCTAATACGGAGGCCGAGGTCCATAGCAGGATGAAAAGAGCAAAGCTGGTAACGCGCCTCATTATTGAAGCTCTCAGGCATCCATATCAGCTGAGCGGGCTGTCCCCCAGTAATTAAAACTCGCGAAGCGAGGGCTACCTGGGAGATACATCTCCTCCATATTGTCTAACAAAAAGCCCCCTGCGGTAAGAATCTCCGGTATATCCCGATTCAGGTGACACCCCCCCGCAATTTTACCCCAGACACCATCAAGGCGGTTTTGCCATTTATGAACATTTACATCAGGGGCTTTTCCATGCTCGCAAAATATCAGCTTTCCCGAAGGGCGCAATACTCTCTTCATTCCCTGCAATGCCGTCACCGGGTCGGGAATTGTACACAGCGCATAAGTAACCAGGATTGTGTCCACCGAGCTATCTTCCAGAGGTATCTCCCCCTCGGGCAAACCGACAAACTCTACCGCAAAACCCGCCTCTTCTACCCTGTGCGCAGCAAGCTCCCAGGATTCTTCAGAGGGATCAAGGCCTATAACCCTCTCCACTTTCTCCGGGTTATAGAACGGCAGGTTAAGGCCTGTGCCTATTCCAATTTCCAGGACAGTCCCGCTGGCACCGGGCACCACCTTTTCCCGTTGCTTCATTATCGGTTTCGAGCCACAGGCGCAATTGATAAACCTGGGCAGGACATGCTTTTCGTAAAACCCCATACTGTTTCTCCAAATGCTGAAGATGGCTATTATAGCTCTACAGGCCATGCAAAAATACGCTAAAGTTGCCCATAACATACTGAACGGAAATACCCTATGTTCGAAACACTGGAAGTCGGAAAAAATATAAAGAAAAAAGATTTTGACGGGCAGGTACTTTCACTGCGCCAGAAACTACTGGCCGCCCAGTTTGATCTCGCCGGACGGGACTATCCCGTCATCATCCTGGTGGCGGGCCTTGATGGTGCCGGCAAGGGGTCCGTGGTACATCGCCTGAACGAGTGGATGGACCCAAGGGGAATTGAAACAAATGCATTCTGGCAATCCTCTGATGAGGAGGAGTCTCGTCCGTTCTTCTGGCGCTTCTGGCGCAGGCTGCCCCCCAGGGGGACGATAGGAATATTCTTTGGTTCCTGGTACGTAGCACCAATGCAGAAATTACTGCAGGGAGAACTGAGCCAGAGTGAGTTTTCTATCCAGTGCCAGAAGATAGAGGACTTTGAAAAAACACTGGTCGATGACGGAGCTCTGATAATTAAACTCTGGTTTCACATAAGTCGCGATACCCAATACCAGCAGTTGTGCCAGGACGCCCCGAGGAAACAACAGAATCTGGTGGTACCGGTAGACGCTGAGCGATCCAGGAAACAATATAAAAAGACCTTGAAAGTCGCCGAGCGGCTGGTCCTGGAAACGGATTCCAGCCACAGTCCCTGGCATCTTATCGAGGCCGAGAATAATAACTATCGCGACATTACAGCGGGTGAGATTATTTTGAACGCATTGCAAAATCATGCGGGGGCAAACAAATCAAACGGCAGTGAAGCCGTCGAAATTGGTAGATCAGGCGCCACCCAGGCCACCATTCTTAACACAGTCGATCTGTCCCAGGCGCTGGAGAACGGCGACTATAAGCGCGAACTACGTAATTACCAGGCACAGTTACAGGATCTGGCCTGGCAGTGTCACTCCCGCAGACGGTCTGTTATTGCGGTCTTTGAAGGTTGGGATGCGGCGGGAAAAGGCTCAGCTATTCGCAGGATAACCGGAACTATTGACCCGAGATTGTATAAGCTGGTGCAATTTGCAGCACCGACGGATGAGGAACTCAGTCATCATTATTTGTGGCGATTCTGGCGACAATTGGAGCGCGACGGGCGAAGTACTTTTTTTGATCGCTCCTGGTATGGGCGAGTATTGGTAGAGCGCGTGGAGCAGTTAGCCAGGCCTGACGAATGGCGCCGCGCCTACAATGAAATAAACCAGTTCGAGCAGCAATTATCTGATCACGGGGCCATCGTACTGAAATTCTGGATTCACATCAGCCCCGAGGAACAGTTGAAGCGATTCGAGGAACGGCAAAAGCAACCGCATAAACAACACAAAATAACCGAGGAGGACTGGAGAAACCGCGACAAGTGGCACGATTATGAGCTCGCGGTAGATGAGATGGTGGCCCATACCAGCACTTACCACGCCCCCTGGACGATAGTCGCGGGAAATGACAAGCGCTTTGCCCGCATCCAGATCCTGAAAACATTTTGCCGGAATATGGAAGAAGCGTTGATCACGCGCTAAGATGGCGCATTTCTGGCAACGGCAGAGACGACTCCAACCATGAGCTTCCACATCATCACAACCGGCGGAACTATCGACAAAATCTATTTCGATGCCAAGAGCGACTTTCAGGTTGGTGACCCGGTAATAGGGGCATTGCTGGAAAGAATGCAGGTAGGTTTCGAGTTCACGGTGGAATCCGCCCTGCGTAAGGACAGCCTTGATATGACCGATGAGGACCGCGCCCTGATTCGCCGCAAAGTAGAGCAATGTAAGGAAGATTGCGTGCTGATTACCCATGGAACAGACGGCATGGTTACCACCGCCGTGGCACTGAAAGGAATTGCGGGAAAACGTATAGTGCTTACCGGTGCATTGCAGCCCGCGGCCTTTCACCAGTCAGACGCGATTTTCAATGTGGGTTGCGCGATTGGAGCTGCCCAGAGCAAGCCACCTGGCGTTTATATCGCTATGAACGGCCAAGTGTTCGACGCCGACAAAGTCGTCAAAAACGTCGCTGAGAATCGCTTCGAGGCTACGTAGGGCGGGTTTCAACCCGCCATTATTTACATATATAAATATATATCTGGTCTATTTGTCCGGTTGAAACCGGACCTACACGTCAAGCTGTGGCCTTTTATCCTTGTTAAACAGCCATGCCAGGGCGGGCAGAAACAACAGCGCACCAATCATATTCCAGAAGAACATAAAGGTAAGCATAATGCCCATGTCAGCCTGGAACTTGATCGGTGAGTAGATCCAGGTACCGACCCCCACTGCCAGGGTGAAACCTGTAAACGCAACCGCCGTCCCACTGGACTTGAGCGCATAAAAATACGCTTCCTTCAGATCGTCCCCGTGTAGCAACCTGTCCTGCAATGCTGTGTAGATATAAATGCCGTAATCAACGCCAATACCCACACCCAGTGCGATCACCGGCAGTGTCGCCACCTTGACGCCAATGCCCAGCCCGGCCATCAGTGCCTGCCCAAGTGTCGAGGTAAGCATCAGCGGAACAATGATGCAGGCGGTAATTTTAACTGAGCGAAAGTTTATCAGGCACAGCAGGATAACCACACCATACACCCACAGCAGCATCTTGGTCTGGGCCTGACTGATCACTATATTGGTCGCCGCCTCTACCCCGGCATTACCCGCAGCCATGCGCATCTCCAATTGCTCAGAGTTATTTTCTGTGGCGAAAATATCCACCGCATCGACAACCGCATTCAGCGTATCGGCCTTGTGATCGTCCAGGAACAAAATAACAGGCGCCATCGAGCAGTCGGTATTACGCAGGCTGCTTGGCGCACGGCTCAGTGAATTGTTGAGAATATACTGGTTGCGACTGGTATCGTGCCATTTGGGGCTACCCTCGTTCATCCCCATGATCACCAGCTTTGATACATCCACTAAAGACAGGGCAGATTGCACACCCGGCACCGCCTCCATAACACCCTGGAAATAGTTCACCCCTGAGATAAAGTCATAACTGCCACATTGCTGCACACCCGTATAAGCCATCACCACAAACACATCCGTACTGGTAGAATAGTTCTCGGTGAGGAAGGCGTTATCGCGGTTGTAACGCGAGTCGGGGCGCAACTCCGGCGCTCCGGGATCCAGGTCTCCAATTTTCTGGAACTGGCCAAAATAAAGGCCCGCGCCAAACAGCACAATACAAACCGCAATTATGCTTTTAGCCTGCTTACCCTGGGTGGTTTTTGACAGCGCTCGCCAATGGGAATAATTACTGTGATCCTTGGCGGATCGATAGGTGACACAGCGATGGGATACACCTGTCAGTGATAATACCAGCGGCAACAACACAAGATTGGTCAGCACAAGTACCGCAATACCCGTGCTGGCGACAATCGCGAGCTCCTGAATAACCGGAATATCAATCACCCGCAACGTAAGGAAGCCAACACCATCGCTCAGCAGCGCGATAAAACCGGGTTTTGATAATTTAACGAAAGTCTCTTTTGCCGCCTCCACTTTCCCCGCACCGTGAAAAACATCTTCGCCAAAACGATTGATAATTTGCACCGAGTGGCTGATACCAACAGCAAATATCTAAAAGGGAACCAGCATGGAGTATGGATCCAGCCCCATACCCATCACTTTTAGCAAACCCATCTGCCACACTACCGCTACGGTGGAACAGAGAAGGGCCGCGGATGTCAGCCAGCCACAGCGCGAATAGGCAAACAACAGCACCGCCGTAATACCAAATGCGACCAGGAAAAAAATGCCGACCAGCGTCGCACCATCTATCAGGTCTCCGATTAACTTTGCAAAGCCTGTAATATGAATTTTTATGGTGTCGGTTTCGTATTTATCGCGTATCACCTCTTCGAGTTGCGCCGAGAAGAGGTGGTAATCCAGCGGCTCACCTGTTGAAGGGTCGGTTTCAGTCAGGGGGGCCATGATGATGGCGGATTTGAAATTATTCCCCACCAGGGAACCTATACGCCCTGATTTAAGCGTGTTCTCTCGCAGTTTTGCCAGGGTTCGTTCACTTGCATCGTAATCATCGGGAATGACGGCTCCGCCGACAAAGCCCTCTTCCGTTACCTCCGACCAACGCACATTAGGGGTCCACAGCGACGCCAGGCCGGAGCGATCCACACCGTTGATATAAAACACCTCATCGGTGATGGTTTTTAGCAATTCCTGGAATTCAGCGGTGAATATATCACCCTCGGTGGTCTCGACAATAATGCGCACCGAGTTACCAAGACCCTTGAGGTCATCCCTGCTATCGAGAAAATTCTTGATATAGGGGTGGGATACCGGAATCATCTTCTCAAAACTGGCATCTGGCTTAAGCTGCATCATCTGCGTGGCAAAAAACACCGTAAGCAAGGCAAAAACCACAATTAATGGCATGCGGGCGGCGAAAAAAAACTTACCCAACAGTGGCCTCAGGGCGCCGTCTTCTGGATCGGGGCTATATGAGCCGTCTTTAATCATTACCTTTCCTCGCCCAGTTCATCAAGTCCATTCATTCCTACAGCCCACAACTTTCCACCTTTACCCTCGATCACGGCAGAGAACGTACTGAGCGCCGGATGGTTATAGGCAGTAAAACTGGCTCCGCTATCATTACTTTGTAACACGGCTCCACCGGAGCCCAGTAACACTATGCCGCCACCGGGTAGTACAGTACCGCCGTATAAGCTATATTCAGTGGGATTCTCAATACGGGTCCAGGAAACGCCCTGGTCGGCACTGCGAAAAATATTGCCCCGCAAGCCAAAGGCAATAACATAGTCGCCCTCACAGGCCAGGCCAAACAAGCTGCCATCGTAAATATCCTCAACACGATCCCAGGAGGCACCGCTGTCGCCAGAGTGATAGAGCAACCCCGCCTCCCCACTCAGGTAGAGATGGCCCCCTGCGTCAACGGCCAGTGCGTAGTAGTGAAAGCGTTCGGAATTATCGATGCTGTCAGCCGCGATGAGCCAGTTTTCTCCGCCATCGGAAGTACGATAAATCATGCCGTAAGCCCCCACCGCAATACCGGTGCTGGCGTCCAGGAATAACACATCCAGGAAAGGGTCAGCGGGGCCTGCTTCAAGTGCGGCCCGGGCATCCTCCTCGGCAAAGATAGCGTCCTCCAGCGCGTACTCCAGGTCTTCCAGCTGCGCAGTCGCCTCCGGCCCTTGATCGGGCGAAGCCTGGATTGCAGCCTCAATCTGGTCGAATTCAGTTTGTAGTCGCTCCAATGTAGACAGAGTGTACTGGGCATACTGCTTGCCAGCCTCTACACCATCAAATTGCAACTCCCAATTCAGGCCGCCGTCTTTCGAATGCAAAATGCTGCCGGAGTGACCAACTGCCCAGCCAAGCTCCGGGATGGGGAAAGACACCGCTGCCAGGGTGGCGCTTATGGGCACGACAGCCTGCCGCCAGTTTTCACCAGCGTCATCACTTAACACAATCAGGCCGCGCTCGCCCACCGCCACAAGACGTTCGCCTGCGGTCGTTATATCAACCAATTGCATCCGGGTGATATCGGTGAATTTTATCGCGGGCTTAAAGGCAAAGTCGGTCGCCGATGCAAGCACCCCACAAAAACTCAGGGCGACGGCACAAAGTGCGGTCGCCCAGGATTTACTCAGTTGCATTATAGTGTCACCACTAGCTTAACGCCGGCCAGATCGGCGTAGCGCCGAGGGAGTGAAATCCTCAAAACTACCCTTGTAGTCAAAATCGTACTGATAACCCTTTTCCTCGTTATCCAGACCAATCAATAGATAACGCGCGCTCACCAGATCATGCAAGGCTTCGACCGCCAACCATGGGATAGCAACCTGGTAGTGTGCGATCTCATGGCCCTCTTTTACGCGCCACAACTCGCCCCGACCATCGTAGTGATCGATGATGCTGATCTGCCAGGTATCCTCGTCGACATAGAAAGTTCTACGGGCGTAAATATGACGGGCACCGGGCTTCAACTTCGACTCAACTACCCAGACCCTGTGCAATTCATATCGCAGGTACTGGGGATCCATATGCCCGGGCTTGATGATGTCCTTGTAACTCAGGTCTCCCCGACGCAACTGGTAACTGTTGTAGGGAATATACAATTCCTGCTTACCTACCAACTCCCAGTCATAGCGGTCTGGCGAACCATTGTACATATCCAGATCGTCGGCAGTCCGCAGGCCATCCGCCGCTGTACCGGGGCCGTCATAGGCCACATTGGGCGCGCGCCGGACACGTCGTTGCCCCGCGTTATATACCCATGCGGAACGAGGCTCCTTCACCTGATCCAGGTTTTCGTGAACCAGCAAAACGTCCCCCTCGAGTCGGGCGGGCGCCAATACCCGCTGCTGGAATACAAATAAGCGGTTGGGGTTTTTATTGCCCGGCACCCGATTGGCAAACAGCGTCTTGTCCTCGAACAACACCGGGGCAAAGTTGCCATTAGTCTGCACGGGTATCTGGGTGTACCGGCGTTGCATACCCAAAGCTGTGCGATAGCGGACCACATGATTCCATATGACCTCATTACCGTTGGCGGGAATCGGGAAGGGTACATTGGCGGTAAAGTTCAACAGGCCATTACCCCCTGCGACCATGTCGGCGGTGGTAGCCCCCTCCTTGATCAGCTGGTACTGCTCATCCGGCAAACGGGCACTGCGGCGCGTGGGGTAGACAGGCATACTGAAGGTATCAGGGTAGCGCTTCAGCAGCGCAATCTGGCCGGGGGATAGCTTGTCCTTGTACTGTTCATAGTTAGCCGCCGTAATGGTATACAGCACCTTGTCTTCGGGGAACGGGTCAACCAGTCGCCCACCGGGCTCGTAGTTTGCGGGAAGCTCTTTCAAGCCCCCGGTCCACTCCGGGATGGTTCCCTCTGCATTACCAGCGCGCTCGGCACCCACCGGTGTCAGCACATCACCACCCAGTGTCGCCGCCTCTTCTGCGGTGATTTTTGCCATCGCCGCTGGAATCGTCATGCTGAACACGGCAGCAATTGCTATCGAAAGTATCTTCTTGGACATAGAGCGTCTTCTCCTGAAGTAGGTTGGGCTTAGAATGCCATGGAAAAACTTAAAGAAACAAAATCCCGGTCTTCAAGCGCATTATAGTCTGCATTAAAAAAGGTTGTATATGAAAGGTCTGCCCGATAAATATTCAGGTAGTCGGCACGCACACCAAGGCTGAGCGCCATGCGATCCTCTATGAAATTAGGCGGTGGTGAATTACCTTTAACATCGTGCGACCAGGCCATATTGGGGGTCAGGTTAATGCCGGCAAAGACATCAGAGTAATCCAGCCCGGCCCTCACCCTATAGCCCCAGGAAAAGTCATCGGTAAAGCCATCCTTGTTGCAGTATTCCGGGTTGGTGTTGGGGACCACACCCAAGCCCTCCAGCGCGGGATGGGAATTACAGGAAATTTCAACACCAAACATGTCGCTCTGAAAGGGATCGAAATCAGCGATGCCGTAGGCCGGCGAGCGACCGTAGTTCACGTTTGAGTCCATGTCGCCCAACCAGACGCCCCCGACTTCTGCCGCGACAGACAATCGACTCGCACCCAGTACCTGCTCAAAAAACTTGATAAACGTCATTTGGAACTGGGTATAGGAGACATCATCGTAACCTTGTACCGCACCACCGGCCCCGGCCTCCAGCGCCCTGTCCAGCATCGGAGACCACTCCCCCCAGGTGCTAAGGGCAACACTTTGCACTAAATCGACTGTATTAATCTGCAAGGGAAAATCCGGCCTGTAGCTCAGTTCACCCGACACCGCCCAGTCACCAACATTGGTGGCAAAGGTCAGGCCGTAGAGATCAATATCTTCCGGAAATTCAAAGAAGTAATTCGGGTCAGCGCCAAAAATAAAGGGTGAGCCAAAATTTTCAGTCGCATTGGTGACACTGAATATTGGTGTCCGGCTATGGTAGTTCAAGTAATAAAAGCCAAATTCAGTGGCATTCAATGAATCGACAAAGTATCGTGCGGCAATACCCCATTGTCCAGAATCAGATGCCTCCAGGTCGCGAGACCGGGGGACGAAAAATCCGGTTTCTACCTGATTCAGATCGCTGCTGCTGGCGGATGCGGTGGCGTGTGCACAACCACCACCATAGACGTCTGCAGAATTCCAGTACGTACCGCACTCGTCCAGTATGGTGCGCTTCCATTCATACTGGTAAAAAGCCTCTATACTCAGGTCGTAGGTAATACCGATATTGCCATATAACAGCCCCACTGGCAGCAGGGCTTCTTTAATCTCGGCACCGGGCTTGCGCAGTGCGGTAACATCAAACGGGCTGATAATATTGACGCCGTTCTGGATAAACGTACTTTCACCCCAACTGAGCACCATACTACCGGCGCGCAACTCAACCGGTTTATCCCCCAGGTCAAAGCTGCCGTAGGCGTAGTAGTCCAGGAATTCAAAACCGGATGGCTTGGCCAGATCCTCGAAGTCATCTGTTTCAAGTTCTGCATTGGCCTTATATCCGTTAGCCGCGTGGCCATGCTCAACCTCGCCGCCAGCCAACTCCAAATCATACCAGTACTTGACCCGGGTAAAGAAACCATAGTTCCCGGCATTCAGGTCGAGGTCGTGTACACCTTTCAGCAAAAAGGAGTACATATCCCCTGGTCATAGTTCAGGTTGCCATCATCAGCGGTGCTGGAAGCGGCGCGGCCCTTACCATCGGTATTGCCCGGGGTAATAACCCTGTTCGACGCATCCTCGGTACGCCAACTGGCTCCGATGGAAAAATTCGAAGTAAAATTTGCTTCAAAAGGCCCAAGGTCGAATTTGGCAGCTAAAACTGGAGTGGCAAGGCTGGCAGCTAACACAGCGGCAGCCAAACGAGAAGTTCTGGAGACAGGCAGCTTGGTCACGATATCTATTCCTTTACGCTCCACCATGGAGCCCTGATAGTTTGAACACAACGCCAGTATAGGTAATATCCTGACCAAAGTGACATGTTCTATGTCAATGTTTAGGTGACACTGGGCAGTATAGCCCAGCAAACTGTTCCCGCCAGTAAAATCTTGTTTATCGGGCCATAACTACTACAATGCCAACCACTGGCATCGGCGAATATTCAGGGGGCGCATCGTGCTATTTGAAAACTCTGTTATGACAACTAGCTCCACCCGGGTTCAAATTCGAGACTTCTATCGCAAAGACGAGGGAGAAGTGCTGGAGTATATAAGTCCCATTGCCGATGTCGGCAGCGCGGCTCGCAGCCGGGCATGGGAGCGCGCCAGGGAACTGGTCATTTATATTCGGGCACAGCA
>Ga0164313_10006230_pt1 | contig 10530 bp, 12 predicted proteins | sample GuaBasSedimGuay4_FD_113735 | JGI IMG/M metagenome (GOLD analysis project Ga0164313, IMG submission 113735) | Subseafloor sediment microbial communities from Guaymas Basin, Gulf of California, Mexico - Guay4, Core 4569-4, 0-3 cm | ecosystem: Environmental > Aquatic > Marine > Hydrothermal vents...
GATTTCCACTCTCATTGTATGCCATACGGTAAACGTTTACAAACTCGAGGTTATGTGCCTACAATGTAGGGGGACACTTCACACGTTCCGCACCCGGGAATCGCCTCCAGATACCAGGGTGACATCGAGGAGGGTTGATCATCCACCCAGGTCGACCCTCCTCTTCGCGTGACGACGGTCTCCGGCGATGGGACAAGCCCAATTCGGTAATGTCGCCCTCAGCGCGGGATCATCCACACTTGCCATCGGCTGATCTCGCGGCATCGGCATCGCCGATACGTACTGGCTACGATGCGGCCATCGGCGAGGCACGACGAAACGGAGATCACATGGGGAAGAACATCGTCATTCTGTCAGATGGCACGGGGCAAGAAGGCGGGAAGAAGAAGGACGGAAACTCGAATGTCTACCGACTCTTCAACATGCTCGAGGATCGCACAGACAATCAGATCGTGTTCTATGACCCTGGCCTTGGGACAGGTTTTCGCAAGGTGACAGGCAATGTGGGTGGGATGGGGATCTCACACAACATCAAGGAGGCCTACGCATTCCTCGTTGAGCACTTCCGGGCCGGTGATCAGATCTACCTCATCGGCTTCAGCCGCGGTGCGGCCACAATGCGCAGCCTCTCATCGATCATCCATCACTTCGGAATCCTTCCGAGGTCACGACCCGAACTCATCGATCAGGCATACAAGATCTACAAAGAGCGGTCGGATGAGCCACTCGATGACCGCGCCAAGGCCTTCGTGAATCAGCACCATACGATGTGGACCCGGATCAAGTTCCTCGGATGCTACGACACGGTTGCAGCTCTCGGACTGCCGTGGGATCGAGCATCGGCAGTGCTCGATCGGTTCGCACCCTTCCAGCACCAATTCCACGATCTGAAACTGAGCGAGAGTGTCGAGAACGCGGCCCAGGCTCTTGCGATCGATGACGAGCGCAAGACGTTCCATCCCGTCCTGTGGGACCCAGAGTGCATGGATCATCAGACCGTGCACCAGGTCTGGTTCACAGGAATGCACACCGATGTCGGCGGTGGGTACGCAGAGCACGGACTGTCTGACATCTCTCTCGTGTGGCTCACAGAGCAGGCGATGGAGTGCGGTATCAGGATCTATCCCGCTCACAAGGTGAAGATCACCCAGGATGCCACGGATCAGATGCACGACTCGCGAGGACAGGGGATGAAGAAGTTGTTCCGCCGTATGGCCCGAAGCTGGGATGATGAGCGTTCAGACACGCCGGTCGTTCATCGAAGCGTCCAAGTGCGGATCGATGCCGGTTCGAGCCTGGAGCACAACGAGGAATATCAGCCGTGGATCGTAGAGGTCAACCACAGCACCGAGCCGTGGTCCCAGGCGAATCTCTGAGAACGCTCACTGGATCTGCGCGCAAACTGGGTCGTTCATGCGATGCTTATGACATGAAAGACGTGACGCCTCACCTGTGCACCAATCCGTGTGCCAACGCATGCGACGCATCGTGAAGATCCTTGCGGTGGTCGGAACCTCGTTGATCGCCGTGGGTGGCCTCTTCTGGACGGCGCAGCGCAAGTTCATCTACTTCCCCTCACACGATGTCGGCATCGCATCAGAGGTCTCGTCCGATACCGAGGAGGTCGTCTTCACCACCGACGATGGACTGACGCTTTCTGCCTGGTGGGTTCCCGCAACAGAGAGTCCGAATGGCTCCACGATCGTGGTGTTCCACGGCAACGGGGGCAACCGCACAGATCGAGCGCCGCTTGCGCGAGCACTCACCCAACGGGGGTACGACGTGTTGCTCATGGACTATCGCGGATACGGCGGCAATCCCGGGAGACCCTCTGAGGCAGGGATTCTCCTCGATGCGGAGGCTACCGTCGCATACCTCGAGTCCCGCCCTGATGTAGATCCGAACAAACTCGTCTACTTCGGTGAGTCACTTGGTGCGGCGGTCGCAATCGGTGTGGCTCTGGAGCATCCCCCATCGGCTCTCATCCTGAGATCACCGTTCACGTCACTCCCGGATGTGGCCAGGACCCACTACCCGTATCTACCGGCCGGTCTCTTGTTGCGTGACCGGTACCCGAGCATCGACACGATCAGGTCGCTCGATGTACCGGTCCTCGTGGCTGCAGGTTCCCGCGACACGATCATCCCGATTGTGCAGAGTCGGGAGCTCCATGAAGCGGTGCCTGGCATGAAACGCTTCGTCACCATCGAGGGTGCCGACCACAACGATCCCGTGCTCACACACGGGACGCGGCTCATCGACGAGATAGCAAGTTTCCTTCAAGACACCGGGTGACCGGTTCGGGATTCTCAGAGTTCGAGGTGCAGCCTTAGGGCGTCATCGATCTCGAGCATTGTGGTGGCTGGCACATGTCCGACCCGCTCCCCAATGCGGCCGACGGAAACAGATCTGACCTGTTCGGCCTGAGCTTTCGAGTCCTGTTCGAGTCCACTTGTGTCCGCGGGCACCAGCGCCTGAAACGCATACACTCGGTCCACGTTCGAAGTCACCGGCACAACCGTGAGCACACCACGACCGAACCTGACGGCCATGGCGTTGGCCCCATTGTTGGAGACGATCACCGCAGGTCGCGTTTTGGCAGCCTCACCGGGCAGTCCCGGTCCAAGGTCAACGATGCGGATCTCGCCACGGAGCATCAGACGAGACCGTCACTCGCCGTGTGATTCCAGACACCAGCCTCGCCCGAGTCCTCCCACTGCGCCCAGGCATCAGCGTACGCATCGCCGAGCTTCGAGGACCGCAGGATCCGCACCGCTGTGAGCACGACCGCCGAACGGGAGGTGTAGCCCTGGTCCTGCGCGTACTCGTCGAGGAACTGGACGTCGTCGTCGGGAAGGCTGATCGAGATCTTCATACTCATATGCTACCAGCAGTGCTACTACTCAGCTACCCGACGCTTGTCGCCGCTACGTGATGATCGTCCAGCCCATCTCCCTGGCCTTCTTGTACTTCTGACGGCGGTACTCCTCGGTGTACGGGGTCCTTCGGGTGAACCCCATCTCCTCGATGTCCTCGAACACGTAATCGACCGCCTCCGCCACCGGGACCTCAAGGTATCCGCCACTACGGTAGAAGTAGCCGCGTCCATCGTGGTCGAGGTGGAGCGGTCGCCGTGTGATGCCGTGCTTGTAGACCTCGATGACCGCCCCCTCCCACTCGTCGCGGTACATGAACATGAACCCGTTGCAATGCTTAAGCGGCAGCGCGTCGTGGAGGGGACCCCAATCCGGCTCGAACGACGCACACCGCTCACGTAGTTCATCCATGGCACGGCTCATCTCAAGGATGAATGCCTGGCGTTCCTCTTCGGTGAATTCGGGTTCGGTATGTTCAGCCATGCTGTCACCGTACGAAATCCCCGGGGCGATTGGAAGGGGTCTGTCCGAAGCGTCCGTTGTGTTGCACTGCCCTCAGCGAAGCACGTGGATGTTGCGCTCTTCACAGATGCGGATCAGTTCGTCGGGCCAGATCGTGACGCTCACCTCGCCGATGTGCGCCTTGCGTAACAGGTACATGTAGGTACGCGACTGCCCGATACCGCCCCCGATGCTCAGCGGGATCTCGTCGTTGAGGATCGCCTGGTGGTAAGGAAGGGCGAGGTCGTCGGTAAGACCAGCCAATTCCATCTGCAGAACGAGTGATTCCTTCGTGACCCTGATACCCATGGATGTCAGCTCGTGACGCCGTTGCGTGACGGGATTCCACACGAGGATGTCACCGTTGAGTCCGTACCTTATGCGTCCGTCCCCTGACACTGTCTCGGTAATCCAATCGTCGTAGTCAGCGGCCCGCATCTCGTGGGGATAGCCGTCGTCGAGTACCGACCCGATACCGATGATGAACACGACAGGATGCTCCTGTATCAGCTTCGTCTCGCGTTGTTTGCGAGGCAGGTCCGGGTACATCGCTAGGAGGTCCTCGGCGTGGATGAAGAAGAGCTCCTCGGGGATCGGCGGGTAGCCGTCCGCCAGCGCTGGATACATCTCGGAGACGGTCGTTCCCGCCTCGACGATGACACTCCAGATCTTGCGAACAGTGTCCTTGAGGTACTCGAGTGTTCTGTCCTCGGGGCTGATCCTGCGTTCCCAGTCCCACTGGTCCACGTAGGCGCTGTGGTCGTGGTCGAGGAAGTAGTCCTTTCGCACAGCCTTCATGTCGGTGTTGATTCCCTCACCAACCTCGCAGCCGAACTGTGCAAGGGCGGTGCGCTTCCACTTCGTTGCGGCTTGCACAACTTGAGTGACGATCGGTTCGTCCAGCCCGAGGCCCGCGGGGAACTCCACGGGGGTGCGAGAACCATCACGGTCGAGCATGTCGTTGACACCGCTTGCCCGCGAGACGATGAGGGGCACCTGCACCATCTGGAGGTTGAGCTCCCTGCACAGGCCATCCTCGATGGCAGCTTTCGCCGCAAAGAGCGCCTCCATGGTTTCCATGGGAGTCAGCGCCGAGGTGTAGTCCGTCGGGAGAATCTCCGCGACCTCCTCGTAGGTGCCGATTCCCGGTCCAGCCAGGTCTGCAGTCTTGTCGGTCATTGTTGGATCGCTCCTCTCACGATGCACTCAATCGACTCGCAACCAGCGGTTCTGGGCGTAGGCTGGCTCGATCAAGTGCACGGTGACAGGCGATCCGGCCCCACATCACGGGCAGTCGGAACACCTGGCCGTGCAGCTGATTCCGCCGCACGCCTCATCGCCGCCGACAATCCCCATTCTAGACCATGCTCCGAATGCCGATGATGAACGCCGTGATATGCCGACCGGGAACAATGGAGGCATCGTGTCCACATGGTCGACGACAAACTCAAGGCAGCATACGCAGTTCTGGGCCAGGACGATCCAGATGCGGTAACGCTGGCCGATGGGATGGTTCAATGGATCGCAGGCGAACGCGGCATCGAAGGCTTCAGCCTCTCTGGCGTGCAACGATTCGCCTGGTACGACCTGTCGGTCAAGTGGGATGCAACAGACCAACAACGAAGAGACACGCTCACTGCGGGGGCTGCACTGTTCGATGCCCTGGGGTTCGAAAGGTACGCGTCGGTGTTGCGGTCTCCCCAGACATTGGAGATCATGGCAGCCCACGAGCGTTCGTACGACGAGGGATTGAAAGCCTTTCAGAAGGCATACACGGCACCGGGAATCGATCCACCCGACCTCGAGGACCTCGAGTGGAGCGACATAATGGGAGGCGAAGAGAACGCTGCGCAGTCGGCCATCGGGTTGGCACTCGAACAGGCGATGGACGACGGACGTATGGCGCCAGGTTCACCAGGGTGGAAGACGACCGCAAAGGCGATAACCACCGAGGCGGTCGACTCCGGCCATCCCGATATCCCCGGCCAATCGTGGCGAAGTGTGATCCTCACTGAACGGATCGAGAACTCGCTCCGCATGCTCGAAGGCCGCTCCCCTGAGTTGCAGGCGTTGATGTCAGGTATCGCCAATCGTCTGCTTTCCCCGATACCACCGCCCACCGATCTCGAACTGCATCTTGCACCGGTCACCTGGTTCCTTGACTATGTCGGTACGGGTATCAAGATGACGGGCGCAGGGTTTCTCCCTACCTCAATGGTCCGCGGTGGTGCGGATCGCTTCGGATGGGACAAGGGCTGGTCAGATGATCCGCCGAAAAAGGAGTCGGACAGCATGGAACTGGGGGCGCTACACCAGATATTGCTCGACGCAGGGGCAATCCGCCACCACAAGGGTTTAGCGAAGTGCACCCGGGTTGGGTCCAGGATGCTGGACGATGCCGAGTACATGTGGAGGACGCTCGCCGGGTCGCTCACACCGTATCAATGGCTGGCCTCCGTTGCCCAGACGTACACCTTGCTGTTGCTCTCGGGGGAGGACAACGACGACGCGCTCTGTGACCGAACACACACCATCCTCATCGACTACGGGTACCGAGCCGGTGACGACGTGCCCGATCGGTGGAATGTCTATTCGGCCTGGGGGCATGTCAGGCGTCCGGTTGAGGTGCTCGACGGATTTTCCGAGACCGGTCGCTACCCGTCTAACAAGATCGTGCTCAACCCGTTCGGTGAGGCAACACTGCTCGAGCGGCTCAGGCTCGACGCGACCGGCCCAATGAGGCGCCCATGAAACGATCCACTGCCCTCGGACACATTGATCACATAGCTGCGGAGGCCACCCGGTACGCAGAGGTCCAGCCGGAAGGGTGGCCTCTTGAGTCGATATGGATCGCCGACGACATCCTCGATGCGCCGGACACCTTGGATGTGGTCACCATGCTTCTGTGCGTGGACGTTCCCGTTGAGGACCTCACGTGGCAGGCGCTCAATCGGGTCGAGGTCGCCATTGCCGAGACGATGGGTATGGACAAGGCTCCGATCTGGCGCCACGGGCGACCGTCTGGTTGGCCGGCATGGAACGCTCAGAACCGTCGTGTCCGCCGGTTCTGGCACATCACTGAAGGTACGGACACAGAGGTCATCGAGACCCTTCGCCAGGGGAAAGCGATTGAACCGCTTGCCGTTGAACCTCATGTGTTCATCGAGCAGATGCAGGCCGAACACGGCGTGTCACGCGCACATCTCCACCATGTCCTGGACGAGTACTGGGATCACCAGTGGCGCAAAGAACACAAGGGATACGGCATCCATCCAGAGGATCACCTGTGGCGCGCTGCCTACGGTCTTCGCCAGATCGAAGAAGCCCTGGGACTGATCGACGAGAGTGGCCCAAACCTACGACTGGTCTGATCAAGCGAAGGCGAGAACCTTGTCCTTCTCCTCTCCCAGCTTGCTGGGGGAGGTGACCGAGCGCAGCGAGGTTGGAGGGGGCTTCCCATCATGACCATTGAAGCGATCTCTCCTAGTGTGTACACTATGCGCATGGCACGAGTGAACGTATACCTCCCGAACGACCTCGCCGCCGAGGCAAAGGCGGCTGGATTGAACGTCTCTGGCCTCACACAACAGGCTCTGCGTGAAGCCCTCGTCGCGATGCGAACTGACGATTGGCTCGACCGGATCGAATCGATGCATCCAACGGGAGTCGATCACGGCGCAGTTGCTGGAGCCGTTGCTGCGGCCAAGGACGAACTCGAGGGCCATGGCTGATCGATTGATCGTCGACGCCTCTGCCATGGTCGACCTTCTGGTTGGGTCGCCTCAAGGGGCATCGATCGGAGCCAGACTGCGCGGGCATGACCTTCACGCCCCAGCGCACTTCGACGCTGAGGTGTTCTCAGCTCTGGGTCGCCTCGAACGCGCAGGCAGTCTCACGGCTCGCCAGGTCAAGACGAGAATCGAACGTTTAGATGATGCACCTATCAGCCGGCATCTGCTGGCACCTTTGCTGAGCGGTGCATGGAAACGTCGCCACAACCTGCGACTCGTCGACGCCTTGTACGTCGAACTCGCCGATCAACTCAACGCAACGATCATCACGACAGACGCAGGCCTTGCAGCCGCATCCCCTGCAGCCGAGTTGATCGGAGTCTGACTCCGATCATCCACGATGCTTCTATATGTGCTCGAGGACTCCGGGTCGCTGTGCGAGGATGTCCTCGGCGTAGGTGACGACCGGCCTTCCGCCTTCTCCGACCTTCAGTGGTGTCCGGTGGAACCCATGGAAGGTGATCATGCCTCCCGAAAGCGAAGCCGCATCGTCGAATCCGCTCTGTTTGAGGACACGGTACGCGATGTAGCTGCGGAAGCCGGATCGACAGTAGGTGTACACGGGACGATCCTTGGGGATCTCATCGAGCCTGGCCCGCAGCTCGGTGTAGGGGATGTTGATGGCCTCAGCGACGTGCCAGTGGTCGTACTCGACCGGGGTGCGCACATCGAGGATGGTCACAGAGTCTGCACACGTCGGGTAGTCCTCGGCATACCAGAGGTCGAGATCGCCAGCCAGCAGGTTCGACGCCTGGAATCCGATCATGTTCACCGGATCTTTTGCAGAACCGTACGGCGGCGCATACCCGAGCTCGAGATGCTCGAGATCGTAGACGGTCATCCCGGCCTGCAAAGCGACAGATAGGACATCGATACGTTTGTCGACTCCGTCCCACCCGAGGACCTGGGCACCGAGCAACGCCCCGTCGTCGGGGGAGAACAGCGCCTTGATGGTGAGCGGTGCCGTGCCCGGGTAGTACTCGGCATGGCCGTTCTGATGTGTGTACACCTTGCGAAACTCGATGCCGTGACGGATCAGGTCAGTCTCGGTCATGCCGGTCCCGCCTGCGGTCATGTCAAAGATCTTGACAATGCCGGTTCCCTGGGTTCCCCGGTAGGCGCTGTCCCTGCCAAAGATCGTATCGGCAACGATACGGCCCTGCCGGTTCGCAGGGCCCGCAAGCATCGACAGCACCGGTTCGCCGGTGTGGAAGTGCGGCGTTTCGACAGCGTCTCCAGCGGCGAGAACATCCGGCGCGGAGGTCCGCATCTGGGGGTCGACGACGATACCTCCCCTCGGCCCGATCTCGATTCCGGCCGCGCGGGCCAACGAAACGTTCGGACGCACACCAGCAGCGAGAACGACGATGTCGACCTCGAGGGATGTCCCGTCTGATAGATCGACAACGATCCGGCCATCTTCCTCCCGTATCGATGTCGCGGATGTTGACAGGCGAACGTCGACACCGTGGAGTTCGACATGGAAATGCAAGATCCGGGTCATCTCCCGACCGAGCCACGGCATGATCCGATCACCCATTTCAACAACGATCGTTTCGAGGTCTTTCGCACGGAAACCCTCCGCGAGTTCGAGACCGATGGCGCTTCCCCCGACGATCAACGCACGGGTCGCACCCGCATCGATCTTCTCGATGATGCGGTCCATGTCCGGCACATTGCGCAACACGTCGACACACTCGAGGTCAGCTCCGGGGATCGGCGGACGGATCGGGTCGGCGCCGGGGCACAACACAAGCTTGTCGTAGGACTCGCGGTAGGTTGCATCGGCCAAGAGGTCCCGAACCTCGACCTCCTTTGCGTCCGTATCGATGGACAGCACCTCGTGGCCGGTGCGAACATCAAGGTTCAGGCTCGCCGCCAGGCTTTCGGGTGTCTGGAGCAACAGACTTTCGCGCTCGGGAATCTCCCCACCAATGTGGTACGGAAGGCCGCAGTTGGCGAACGAGACGAAGCGGCCACGCTCCAGCAGTACGATCTCAGCCGATTCATTGAGCCTTCGTGCCCTCGCGGCGGCCGACGCACCGGCTGCAACTCCCCCAACAACAACGACCTTCATGGGATCCTCCCCTTTTCTCAAGTGATCGGCGCGTCGGTTGTGTGAGGCGCGACCCCCTGTTCATGACATCCGACGCAATACCTTTGTGGTGTGTCATGATGGCATATCCGGCCGACCTTGATCACGGAATGCACCTTCGCTGTGTATGGACAGACGGCGTCGGACTCAGACTACGATCACGTCGATCAGGTTGCCGAGAGCTCAACCCCTTCTCCGTTGCGGGTCACGACAAAGCTCTTCCCCCGATCGACCTCGCGCATGATCCTCCTGCTTTCGTTCCTGAGTTCTCGTTGAGTGATCTCTCTCGTCATACCTTCACTGCAGCACCTGGTGCTACGACATTCATAAGTGATGAGACCAGGCAATGGCGACTGGTTCGAACGGCTGCACCATCTCACCGCATCATCTCGGACCATGTTCCATCGCCGCGCGACAGCGGGCTGATGTCGGGTGCCTCCGCCGTTTCTGAAACTTCCCTGCAGCTTGCCGCAACGACCGAATCAGGAATCGCCACAAAGTTGTAAGAAACGCCGGGCGGTCGCGTCTCACCTGTGTACGCAGTCACACAACACAAGGAGATAGACATGCGCAACACACTCGCACGCATCATCATGGCAGTCCTGGCAATCGCCACAGCGACCGCTCTTGCGACCCCGCCAGCGTCGGCGGGCGACGACCTGCCGAACGGAACCACAGGGTTGGTTGCAGACTCTGTGATGGTCACCGGACGCATCACCGCTAACGGATACTCCGGTGGCTGGTTCAACAGGGAGCGTCACACCGAATACAAATCGTTCATCGGTTCCGCAACGTTCAACGTCGGCGATCGGCCGACCTCATTGACACGCGACGACGGATGTTCAGGGAACTTCGAGTATCTAGTCGAGACCGCGGTATGGGAGAGACGAGAAGATGGCGCCGTACGGGTCAGTGTCCTGATCGACACTTGGGACGAATGCCCCGGCCACGGATGGAACGACGGTTTCAGTCAGCCATACGAGTGGGTTGCACCTGGTGAGACACTCCGGATCGACGTGCCGGTACGTTCAGGCAACGGTTCGGTCGTGGTGTCTGCAACCTTCACGAACTACTGGACACCGAAGATCGACCTCGTGACACCAACGGTCACGATCCCCTGGCAGGCCTGGGCATTCGACTTCTAACAAGGCGGCACACAACAACTCGGAGGGGCGGAGATTCCGTCCCTCAGCCGCGCCAGTAGCCAAGGGTTCTACTTCTCCCTCAGCTTGCTGGGGGAGAAGTAGAGGTACGAGACAGAGGGGGC
>Ga0164313_10006231_pt1 | contig 10530 bp, 4 predicted proteins | sample GuaBasSedimGuay4_FD_113735 | JGI IMG/M metagenome (GOLD analysis project Ga0164313, IMG submission 113735) | Subseafloor sediment microbial communities from Guaymas Basin, Gulf of California, Mexico - Guay4, Core 4569-4, 0-3 cm | ecosystem: Environmental > Aquatic > Marine > Hydrothermal vents >...
ATCAGATGGCTGTCCATGTGCCGCTTTCACAGAAGGCAGTTACAGAAGCCCGGGAGCTGATGCTCTCCACTAAAAACTTACTTAAGCCCGCCAATGGCGAGCCTATTATTGCACCATCCAAAGATATGGTTTTGGGTATATTCTTCCTGACCCGGGAAGATGAACGATCCTATCCGGGTGATGGACGGATTTTCTCTACTATGGATGAAGTGGAACTAGCCTTCCATTTGGATCAGGTGAAAATACCGACTAAAATTAAACTACTCGCTGAAACCTGGTATGACAATGATGGTGAACGTATGAATGCTCCGGAGGAGCGAGTAATTGATACCACTGTAGGCCGAGCTATCTTTAATCTTGCTCTTCCGTTTGAAGTCCAGTTTATGAATTGGGCGCTGGTGAAAGGTGACGTCAAAGATTTGATTACAGAAATTTACGAATATTGCGATAACGATACCACAACCCATGCAGCAGACAGTATTAAAGACCTGGGTTTTGAATTTGCAACCAAGTCTGGTTATTCAATCGCTGTGGCTGATTTGGAAATTCCACCAGAAAAAGAGAAAATTGTTGCTGAAGCACTTAAAAAAGTCAGCGTTGTGGAACGCAGTTTCCGCCGTGGATTATTAACAGCCCAGGAGCAGGATGATCGGGTAATTGATATCTGGCAAAAAACCACCGCAGTTGTTGGTGAGGCTGTTAAAGCCAACATGAATCCGCATGGCAACATGGCCGTGATGGCGCTTTCCGGCGCTACCAAAGGTGGATTTGGTCCAGTTTCTCAGTTGGCTGGTATGCGAGGATTGATGGCAGATCCCTCCGGTCAGATTATTCCTTTACCGATCCGATCCAGCTTTCGCGAAGGGTTAACCGCATTGGAATATTTCATTTCCACCCATGGTGCTCGTAAAGGTTTGGCTGATACGGCTCTTCGAACAGCGGATGCCGGGTATTTGACCAGGCGCCTGGTAGATGTTTCCCAGGATGCGATTATCAATTCCGATGATTGCGGTACTGACACTTCAATTCTTTTGTTACGCGCTGATGATATTGCCGGGCAAACCCTGCAAGACCGGGTTTTTAGCCGGGTGATTGCAGAACATGTGGTGGATGATGAAACTGGGGAAATCCTGGTAGAAAAAAACACCCTGGCTTCCCGGGAAATCGCTCGCATGATCCAGAAATCAAATGTAGAAAGTGTGCGGGTATTTTCACCGCTAACCTGTGCTTCGGAATTTGGTTTATGCGCTAAGTGCTACGGTCTTGACCTTGGTCGAGGCCAACCAGTGGAGAAAGGCGCAACAGTGGGTATCGTTGCTGCCCAGTCTATTGGTGAGCCAGGCACTCAGCTTACATTGAGGACTTTCCATACCGGTGGTGTTGCTGCTGCAAGTGATATCACGACAGGTTTGCCCAGGATTGAAGAGTTATTTGAGGCTCGAAAGGCACCCAAAGGTGAAGCTGTCCTGACTGAAATAGCTGGTAAAGTAAGCATTGAAAAATCCGATCGCTACAGTGATATGCGAGTGGTCCGGATTACACACAGTGAAATGATCAGCGATGTTTATGAGTTAGAAAAACATTGGCGGAAACGTGTAAAAGACGAAGATAAGGTTGAAGAAGGTGATATTGTGGCCTCGCTGGATGCGGATAATAAACTGTTGGCCAGGAACGCTGGTCGGGTTCGCATCGAGGACAGAACCATCATTGTTTCTTATGAAATTAATGAGGAAAAGTATTACGAAATCCCCAGTAATGCCCGTTTGGCTGTAGTTGATGGTGAGATGGTTGAACCAGCCCAGCGATTAACTGAGGGTTCCTTGAATACGCATGACATTCTCCGGATCAGTGGGCGTGAAGCCTGCCAGCAGTATATGATCACGGAAGTACAACGAGTATATCGTTCCCAGGGTCAGAATATCCATGACAAACACTTCGAAATTGTGATTGCCAAGATGATGTCACGAGTGAATGTGACAGACTCCGGGGATTCGGAAACCCTGCCGCGGGAATTAGCCAGCCGAATGGGAGTAATTGCAGAAAATGAGCAGCTTCTTAAAGAAGGCAAACTCCCTCTCAAATATGACGATATCTTGTTGGGTATTACAAAAGCTTCCCTGAGTACAGACTCCTTCCTGTCAGCTGCTTCCTTCCAACATACAATCAAGATCCTGACTCAGGCTGCTGTTAACGGGGATGTAGATCCGCTGTTTGGCCTGAAGGAAAATGTGATCATTGGTAAATTGATTCCAGCCGGGACAGGTTTTAGGGGAGGACCGTCCGCACCTGAAGATGAGCTCGCTGAAACTGCAGAAGCCGAAACAGATCTGGAGGGTGTTGAAGCGGAAATCCAGCTTGATGAAATTGACGCGGATACTGTTATAGAAGATCTTGAGGTAGAAATCTCTGAAGAATAAAACAAATTAACTTGTTATTTAAAACCAGGATACGGTTAGCTGAATGAAACCTTATCCTGGTTTTTATATACCCTATCGGAGTAAATTGAAAGAGTACAGCTCTTTTCGTGTTATAATGCTCATCGGTTAAATCCCCTAAAAAATATTAAATGTGGAAAAAATTACGGAATACGAAATGTGAAGAACCTGACGCAATCATCGTATTCCGTGTTGTGTTGTAGTTGGAGGAAATATGGATGTAGGATTGATCCGATCGATAGATATTAATGATGAAATGCAGCAAGCATATCTGGATTATGCCATGAGCGTAATAATATCTCGGGCGCTTCCAGATGCAAGGGATGGACTAAAACCCGTCCATCGCAGGATCCTGTACGCTATGCATGACATGAATATGGGTCCCGATGCTGTTTATAAGAAATCTGCCCGAATTGTGGGAGAGGTGTTGGGTAAATATCACCCTCACGGTGATATGGCTGTGTATGAATCTATGGCCAGGATGGCCCAGGATTTTTCCATGCGTTATCCGCTGGTAGATGGACAGGGTAACTATGGCTCGATTGAAGGTGACTCACCGGCAGCGATGAGGTACACAGAGGCCCGGATGGCTTCTCCAGCCACTTTGATGTTGAATGATCTTGAGAAAAGCACAGTTGAATTTCGGGATAATTTTGACGGTACCTTGAAAGAACCCAGCGTTCTGCCAGGATCTTTCCCAAATTTGCTGGTGAATGGCGTTACTGGTATTGCAGTGGGTATGTCCACCAGTATTCCTCCCCACAACCTGGGGGAGATTGTGGATGCGCTGGACTTCATGTTGAAGAATTGGAAATCTATAGACAAGATCACCGTAGAGGAACTAACCCAATTTATTCAAGGGCCTGACTTCCCAACAGGTGGTGTGATCATAGAGGACCAAAGGCGAAGTGGATTGAAAAGTGCTTATGGATCCGGTCGAGGAAAGGTTCGTGTCCGGGCAAAAGCAATTGTTGAAGAAATGTCACGGGGACGGAATCGGATTGTGGTTACTGAAATTCCCTATATGACCAAGAAGGTCACTGTATTGGAGAGAATTGCCAAATTGGTCCGTGATGAAGAATTGGATGGTGTTGTTGACTTAAGAGACGAATCCGATCGACAGGGTATGCGCATTGTTATTGAACTGACGAAATCAGCTCAACCGGAAGAAGTATTAGAGACCCTTTTTAAGCGCACTACTTTAGAAAATACTTTCAGTATTATTATTTTGGCGTTGGTGAACGAAGAGCCTAAACTCCTTAACCTGAAAGGTGCCTTGCTGGTTTACCTGGAACACAGACTGGATATTATTAAACGCAGAAGCCAACATGATTTAAAGAAAGCCCAAGCCCGGGAACATATCTTAAACGGGGTAACAACTGCGCTGGATAACCTGGATGCTGTAATTGACTTAATTAGGAAATCTCGCTCCGCTCAAACGGCAAAAAATAACTTGATGAGAGAATTCTCTCTAACAGAAATTCAGTCCCAGTCTATTCTTGATATGCCCCTTCGCCGTCTTGCTGGATTGGAACGCAAGAAGATTGAAGATGAATTTAAACAAATCCAGAAGAAGATTAAAGAACTCAGAGCCCTGCTGAAATCACCCAAAAAGATGCGGGAAGTAATTGCTTTAACTCTTCAAGAAATTAAAGAGGAATTTAATGATGCCCGCAGGACCCAGATCGCCAAGGTGGAGGGTGGATTGGAAGCTGCTCCCATGCAGCTTACCCAGCTTACTCCATCTGAAAAAGTTTGGGTGATGATAAATCGGGATGGATTGGTGTCCCGCACTCCAGCGGATGATCCTCCTCGGCCAAGTGGATGGGATGTGCCTAATTGGCTGGTGAGAGTGAATACACGTGATACGCTTTATCTTGTCTCCGAAACAGGCGAGACTGCTGCAATTCCTGCTCACACAGTGCCAGAAACGCCCAAGCCCAGCCAGGGGACCCACTTATCTAAATTAACCCCCTTTAATAATGAAGTCAAATTAAGTTCAGTATTTGGACTGCCGCCAAAAGAAAAACGTGGCGAAAAATGGCATGTCGTTACAATAACCGAACAAAGTATGTTAAAGAAAAGTGAAATCAGTGAATTGCCCGGGCCATCCGCTCAACTTTTTACCCTGGTCAAAGTGAATGACAAAGATAAACTGATTTCTGTCCGTCTAAGTGATGGTACCAAGGATATATTCCTGGCAACAAACCAAGGTATGGCGATTCGATTTAAAGAAGAGGATATCCGTTCAATGGGTTTGCTGGCTGCCGGTGTTAATGGTATGAAATTAATGGAAGGAGATCGAATTATCGGAATGGAAACTCTTCCCAAAAAGGGGGAGTTGTATTTTTTGACAGCATCAGGCAGAGCAAAAAGAGTTAACCCGGAAGATTTCCCCTTGCAAGGCAGATATGGAAAAGGGGTTATAGCCTGGAAATTCCCGGAAGGAGATTCTCTGGCAGGCATGACAATTGGCAAAGGCACCATGCGGGTAACTGTGCATTTGGAAAAATTCGCGCCCAAATCTACCCGGTTGGATGATGCTCCTTTGCAAACCAGGGTCGCTCAAAAGGGTAGAGAAGTTGTGGAGATGCGTGAAGACGATCAGGTAACTCTATTAACCATCCCTTGGGAAATGGTACGTCCGGTATCTGAAGATTAATCCAGGGAACTAAACCGGGTTTATTTATTGACTGTAAATTCAGAGAAATGATAGGCAATTTTTCCGTCGATCAGACCTATTGTGTCACTGCCGTTTTGCACATTACCTGTAGTTGAACTTGCAGTCCAATTAATTTGCCTGGTATTGCCCGTGCCGCTGAAACCTGCCAGGGTGAAGGTTGCATTGGGTAGAAGCTGTGAGAACATAGTGCTAAACCAGCTCTTGATGGCCTCCTTGCCCTGGACAGTTCTTTCACTTGTTATATGTACCGCATCATCCCGGTAGAAGGCCAGTAATTGATCCGTGCTGTGAGCATTAAGCGCATCAATGATTTCTTCTGCGATATCTTTTGGCGGTGTAGGTCCGTCATCCCATGCAAAGTCCCGTATTGTACGATAATATTCTGCTGGCAAGTAATTATGTAGATTGCCCCATTCCCAGAAATTAAATCCAGGCAAGTTAAGTTCTTTTGCTTTTCGCATAAATTCTTTTACTTCACTGATTGTAGGCGTCCACCCAAATTCAGTAAAAGAAGCGCCTGTGGGGAAAATCGGCGGGGTATATTTCATGTTCTTAAATTCTGCAATACACATTTTTAGCTGTGCGCCTGGATTATTAGCAAACATCCAGTATACCTGGGGCATGTTCAGGTCGCACTTCTTAAGAAATTCGTTCCAGGGAAGTTGGGGATGCAGGGAAGGATACCGGTAAGAGCTTAGTGCGATAGGTATATCTTTAATAGATGCGGTTAGCTGGTCCATGAAAATTGTAGCAGAGTTGAATTTTCCCTTATAATGACCTTCTGCGTCCAATACATATCCATCCAGGCCTAATTGACGAGTGCGGCTGATAGCCTTTTGAGCTTCCAGTCCAGGCTGATCTCCAAATAGATAATGCCAACCCCACACCTGGATACCCTCACTTTTTAGGGCAGCGCTCAATGGGGGAACCAGATCAATACTCTTTTCCCAATCGTAGTTATAGCTGTAAATTCCATTGGCGACTTTAATTAGCACGTGAGAGTAATTCGATTTGACGGCTTTCCTGGTTATTTCACTCCCGCTGCCTTCATGGCATTTCTGGATTTGCCAGATGAACATTCCTTTTCTAGTTAACATAATACGTCCTCACTCATCGTAATTTTGTTATCATCCAAATAATGCTGATTATTTTGAAGTCTATGCAATTTTATGCTCCTAAACAGTATCCCACGGAGTGGTTCAAGGGGTGTTGAGGGCGTGGTTTAGTATATTCCGAATGATTTGAAAGTTAGGCAGCAATACCTGGGCGCCGGTAGGTGTAACCCAGTCGGTTACCGAGTCCTGGTTGATATAATATTGGGTAATTCTGGATTTGTCAGTCATTTTGGTTGCTGTTGGAATCAGGGAGAGGATAGTTGGAAGATCCAGGTTTGTGGTCACATTATTCACATAGGTGTTATAAAGTTGAGGAATTCTCGTCAGGGTACCCAATGAGAAAAACCGATCCAGCATAGAACTTAAAACTAGCTGCTGCCGATAACCGCGATCAAAATCATTGGTTGTGACCCGTGAACGCACATACCAGAGCGCTTCTTTGCCGTAAAAATGTTGGTTCCCTGGATAGGTGCAATGAGATAATCCATGCCCCCATTTATCATCGCAGATAGTGCGGGGAACATTCACGTAAACACCACCCAGATCATTGACAATATATTCAAAAGCCCAGAGATTAATCAACATGTAATAATCTGGCTTAAATCCGAAATTGTGCATCAAAGTATCTTGCATGAGCTGAAAACCGCCATGCGCAAAAGTCGTATTGATACGCTGATCAGTCCATCTGGGAATGTATATATACAGATCCCTTGGAAAAGAAGTGACAGTTATGGTATCTTCTTCGGTGTTTATTGTCAGTAGAATAATGGAATCGGTCCGACCTATTGACCCTTTATGTTTTTGATCTGATCCCAGTAGTAAAATTGTAATTTGATGATCAGGAAGAACGATGGGATCAACCCCTCTTGTATTGCTGACCAGTCTTATGTTTTGAGGTTTGGGAGTTATGGTTGGGGTTGGGGTAGGATATGCTGTGGGGAAATAGGTAGGTGTAGAAGCAAGCGGCTGGAAGGCGGTAGCAGTTGGCGAAGATCCAAAGGGTATATCATTGATTGCAACCCGAGTTGTTTGCCCTGAAGAAAAAGGTAATCTCCCGCTGAGTTGTAATCCAAGAATAACCAGACCCATCAGGACAAAACCAATCATAAATATTAAATAGTTTTTATTTTTAAACATTTTCGGGTAATTTCCAATACTGATAACTATCCAGCAATTTTCAGGGAATAAATTTCTCCGCTTTAACCCCTGAGTGGACCATTTATTTGGAAAAATAAATTTGGCCACTCTCTTCGGACAGGAGGAACGGGTCCTTGCCCGATCCATCTAACGATGTAGGTAGCAAGAACCGTACCAATTATGTCATTTTCCTTAATGGATTTCCTAGAGAAATGCTAATAACAAACTTACTGTAGTTCCTTCCCCTGGTTTACTTTCCACCCACATTCGTCCCCCTTCATTTTCAACCAGGTTTTTTGTGACAAATAGATTTGTCATGACCTGGCTTAATTTGCCCTGTTGTTCTTTTGTTAGATGTTCATTTAACACCGCTGCAATTTCGTCCGGGAAATATCCTTGCCCCTGGTCGCTAATCTTGATATGTGCAAAGTGCTGGGTTTTGTCTTCTTCATAGAGCTGGGTCTGGATGATGACCTCTCCTCCAGTATCATTCTCTAAGATAGCGTTGGCGACCAAGAAAGAAAAGATTTCCTGGAATAAGGCATGGTTCATTTCCAGTAGGGGAATATCATCGGGTAATTCCACTTTCGTGATGAGTTCCTTATCCTCGATTTCTGATTTAGCATTTTCCAGGCAAGAGTTTATGGCCTCTTGTAACTCCGCCGGACGAATGCTATCGGGGTCTGGATCAGCGGTTTTTGCAATCGTTGTTTGTGGAGAAACGATTTTTTCTACCACTTCTGGAGGTGGTTTATGATCTTTGATTTCTTGAATTTCTTTGTCAATAACAGAAATATATTTTCTAAGCGCTTCTGTAGATTCTTTCTCAGATAAATCTATCAGCATGGTCAGATGGCGTTGAAGAGAATTGCCCCAGGTCATTAACTGGTTATGTTTTGCTTCTAATGCGTCCTGATCCAGAAGAAGATTTTGGTGATTCCTGGACAAGACAGCCATTTCCTCTTTTAGCCCCTGTTTGTCCTGGTTTAATCGGGTTAACTTGGAGGATAATTCCCGAATAGTCCCTTTAACGCTTTCGGATTCGCTGTCCTGAGATACAAGATGGTGGCTGAAGGCAGCTTCGAATAATTTACAGAGAATCTTGATGTAGTCCTGATCTTCTTTCGTCCTGGGTCGGTTTGAAAAAGGTGAAAATAAGACAACACCTATGGTCTTGTTCGCGCCTGAGATATGAACTGGTGCTGCTAGCAGGTGACCAGGTTTGCTTAATTGAAGCATATTGGCGAGGTGGGATAAATCCCGGGAGGTACTGCTGGCTGGAATATGAAGCATCTTTCCCCGTTGGATATAATTTGATAGAAGAGGGATGCTTTTACTGTCCAGGGTAAGCGCTTGCATAGGCTCTTCGCGAATTAAATCGTAACCAGCTATGATGCGAATTTTTCCATGCCGATCCGGTGTGTCGATTACCAGGGCCAGGTCTGCCAGAATTAGATAGGCTGTTACCTGGGCTATCTTGTAAAGAATGCCGTCGGGATCTTTTTCGTCAAATAAACGTTGAATCAATGTCAGGATATCGTGTTCGACACTGACCCGGCGGAGTAGAAGTTTGTCTTCATTTAAAGTTTGAGTTGAGGAGGGTGTGTCCCCAATAGGAAAACGATCCGAAAGAAGCAGCAAGAGTGGATAAGCGGAAAGTTGTGCCAGATGGAGAGAGTCGAGTGAATTACTGAATAGGGATAAGGTTGAACCTATGGCAAGAAGAATGCCCATAAACAGACCATAACGCCAAAGATTGGGTTTTCGAATCAGGATTAATCCGAGGTTAATCACCAGGGCGGTGATCGATAATCCTTCCCAAAAAGACAATGATCCAGTTAAGCCATCCAGCAGGTTGGGTACAAATATGGTTTGGGTTACAACCAAAGCGGATAAAAGAATTACGATTGCCAGGAAAATAGGATCCGCTTCTCGACTGGGTTCTGGGAAATTCCATAACCAGAAGATGATAATAATTCCAATCAAGGAAGCTGCTTGATCGATAACCAAAAGGCCAGGGGTAAAAGTCGGATCTTTTTGCCAGCAATAATAGGTAAATAAGAAGGAAATTAAGCGCAGAGCGATTAAAATAATTAATCCCTGGATGGCGCGGAATCCCTGAGTGTATCTGCCCTTATGCCATTTTCGGTATACCTTAACCAGGGCTGCTGCACAGACTAAAATAATTAGTAAGGAGTAACCTAAAAAAGGAAAGGGTAAATTGGCGGGGTTTGTTCCTGTTTGTAAGAGGGTCATAGGGCACACCTTCCTGAATTATAGCACGTGTTCTCAGATGGGAAAACAATCTGCCAGCTTCAAAATACAGCCGGAAATTAAGGGAAAAAGTCTCAAAATCGCGGAAGGTTGACAAAATGCCAAGTCGGGGTAAAATTGCACCTGAAAGTAAAATTTAGCCGAAGTGGCGGAACAGGCAGACGCGCTACGTTCAGAGCGTAGTGGGATTACTCCCATGTGGGTTCGACTCCCACCTTCGGCACACATAGCTTTAAAACCGATCCAATAACTTGGGTCGGTTTTTTCTGTTAGACGTAAATTATTTAGGATGATTAACTCGAGGTACAACCTGTATTTTGGAATAACTTGCCATGAAAAACTTTCTTGAAAAATCAATTAAATCCTCAAGTTTTGGAAATATTGCTATTGCTCTACTGGTTGGTTTTGGGACAGGTATTGGAGCGGTAATCTTTCGCTACTTGATTTCTTTTGTAGAGTTTATCGGGTTTACCTGGATTCCGAATACTTTTCCGGCTCTTGGCAATTTTACGGTGGTTATTGTTCCAGCTATTGGTGGATTGATCGTAGGATTGTTAATTTATAATTTCGCGCAGGAAGCAAAAGGTCACGGCGTACCGGAAGTTATGGAAGCGGTTGCATTACACGGTGGAAGAATTCGGCCGATTGTAGCGCTTATAAAATCACTGGCATCAGCCATCACCATTGGTAGTGGCGGTTCAGTAGGGCGAGAGGGTCCTATCGTTCAAATTGGCAGTGCTATTGGATCAACGCTGGGTCAAAAACTGCATTTGTCTGAGGACAAAATTCGGATCCTTGTCGCGTGTGGCGCTGCGGGTGGCATTGCTGCAACATTCAATGCGCCAATCGCTGGAGTCATTTTTGCTTTAGAGATTATCCTGGGAGA
>Ga0164313_10006232_pt1 | contig 10529 bp, 8 predicted proteins | sample GuaBasSedimGuay4_FD_113735 | JGI IMG/M metagenome (GOLD analysis project Ga0164313, IMG submission 113735) | Subseafloor sediment microbial communities from Guaymas Basin, Gulf of California, Mexico - Guay4, Core 4569-4, 0-3 cm | ecosystem: Environmental > Aquatic > Marine > Hydrothermal vents >...
GCATCTGCCTGTTGATCGTCGGCCTGATCTGTTTGCGCAAACAGCGAAGATTGCGCCAGCATCAAGGCAGAACAGGTACCTGCCATTAGAATACTTTTCAGGATTTTGGGAAGATATTTGGTTGTAGGTCTTGTCATGGCGTAGCTTCCTCACATAGTTTGACTGTGCATCAATATTTGTAAAATTTCGTAAACTATCTTGACCCGACCACTTTTGCAGTGGTCTATTGCAGATTATGGCATGTGAGTGCCACCGGTAGCAAATTCATTCTCTGCCCCCCGCCTGCGGACCTAATGAAAATGATTCTCGGTTAGTTCTTAACTTGACTTAAATCCATGAATTTCAGTTTCTTTTCAATCCTTATTTTCGGAAACCCCAAAAAAAAGGCGACACCTGCGTGTCGCCATTTATGCTGGTTAAGGTAACGTGAAGCGCTTAGTAACGGAGCCTGAGCTCGAGCAATCCCGCATAATACTTTTGATTTTCTCAAAACAGCCACTCCATTCACTCTTTAATTTGCTCTCTCGAATTCAGGAAGAATAAAACCCCTTTTGTTTAAAGGGCTGCACCTATCAGTTGGTCGGCTCGTTAATAGCCGCCGGATCATGGCTGAAATTCCACCGGGCAGTGGTCGTTTTTCGATTATCAGGGTTTTTATAGAGCTTGAGCATTTCTGTTCCGGCCATAAACAGCGGACCGGAAACATATGCATCTGTTTTTTTCGTTGAGTTATTTAGATAATATGCTGGCGAAGGGCTGGTTCGAACACTGCCAGTATTGCCTTCTATGGATCCATCTTCAGCCTTTTTGCTCATCATACCGCGCCATCCCGCCATGGCCACATCCCGGTACCTTTCCGGCAACCATCCCTGATTAAGCCCTTTAGCAAAGGCATAAACAATAAAGATAGATCCAGAAGTTTCCTCGAAGCTATCCGGCTGATTCACCAGGTGTCGCCACAGACCGCTTGATGTTTGATACTGGGCAATTCCAATCATTAATTTTTGATAGATCGAAAGCACTTCATTGTAGTCGGAGTGATCCTCCGGCAGGTATGAAAGAAGTTCCACCAAAGCAGTCGCAGTCCAGCCCATTCCCCGTAACCAGAAAATATTGTTAGTTACTTTCAGGTCTGGGTAGTATGCCTGCGCATAAAGTTTAGAAGCCGGTTCGTAGAACAACTCCGTTTCTCTTACCAACTCTACACTGAAATCAAAGTAATGCTGTTCCCCGGTCAACTTGCCCAGGCGCGCCATGGTTGCAATATAGGCATAGGTACCGTCAAGACCCTTTCGTTCCATTTTTGTTTTGGGATAAGTCTTCTCTTCTGTTCTGATCTCTACCAGGTGAGCAGCGGCCTTATTCGCGTAATCCAGGTATACCGGATCCTCATTAATCAAGTAGCTATTCAGAACGTTACCTCCCTGAGGGCCGGTACTCCAAATACCGCCAAAACTTCCAAATCTGCTAAGACCGGAAATTCTTGTTTTTTCTTCGCGTTTGACTGTTCTATGAATTCCATATTGTCAAATAGAAATTGATGATTTTTAAGCACGAACTGTGAGTATTTTTCATCATCAAGCTCCCTGCCCAAGATATAAAATCCATCGCAAAGCATTGAACTCGTATATACCCATTCAGCACAAGGCGACCCTACAGAAAGGCCCTCTTGTGGAGCCAAGCCTTTGGTATTCTCAATCACTTCACCCGTTTCATCGTTAATAAAAGCGATCCTGGAGTCTTCTATAATCTTATCCGCAATACCTCGAAGAAATGGCTCAATATCTTGAGCACCAACTGGTAACGATACCAACAAAAACAACGCAATAATGAATACTCTCATACTCAAATCCTTTTAATTAGTAGCTAAATGAAGTGAATTCCTCGTTGCCAATCCTGATCGCCTCCAGCGAAGTAATTTCAGTTTGGCCAATAAAACACAAATGAAATGATAACGTTAACATACGTTTAGTTCAACTATCCTTTTCTTTGTCTAAAATGTTCCTTGATAGTTATACATTAAGGTTGGTTGTAAGTAATTTGTGCTTGGTGAGATATTTGAACCACAATGCGCTGGTTGGTACCAATCTCGACTACCGGCATTTTCATATCGAGTTTATAGTTACTCATAAATACCCACACTTCTTTCATCTGGAAACTTACGTCTTGCAGCGTACCTGGCCACTTCAATCTCTTCCGGATTACTGGACAATACAAATCTCTTGCATGGATATTAGCGGATGTTAACAATACCTGTTAACATCAGGAATAAAATATGGCTAAGAAAAAGGATTTTGGTTTTGATAGCCTTTTGGCTCTGAATGGGGACCGTTATTTCATTGATAATAAAGGAGAGTTTGAGGCAATAAACACATTGGAGACAAAATTTTTCCTTATGAATTCAAAGATGCATTCGGACTACTCAAAGATTTTTGGAATGAGGTAGATAAACAAATTTAGCAGCACTTTCTGAAAGAGAGGTTTTATGAAAAAACTAATAGTTGGCATTGCCAGTTATGATGAAATGAAGGCGCGTTCACTGGCGATTGCAAGCGGTAAGTATTCACCCAAAAGGGATGACCCCAAAGTCTGGTTTACTTCGCTCGAGAGCTTTGCCAAAGTCCTTTCAAAACGAAATGTAGAACTCTTACAGATCATCACTGAGCATCAACCCGTAGGATATAAGGAGCTTGAAGCTCTCTCGGGGCGTAAGATACCCAGCCTATCCCGAACACTGAAAACAATGGAACGTTATGGTCTCGTTCGTCTGGAGAAAGGACCAGACCGTAAAATCATTCCGCATGCACTGTACAGTGATGTTGAACTGAAATATCCACTCCAGGCAACTCATTGAACATGAGGACTATACTATCTTCATAAAAAATCGAACTTGATAATTAGCTCAACTCGATCAGCAGCTATAAGCAGGGTTGCTTTTTTGATTAAACAGCTATATTTAGAATTCTCGATATCTAGATATTAAGGCAAATAAAATGGCAAATTTAGTTTCTTATGATCCTGGTACCGGTAAACCACTGGGCGAGGTCCGTATTGCGACACCTGACGACGTTAGAGCTGGCGTTGAACAGGCATCGATAGCACAAAAAGCCTGGGCGCAATTATCCGCAGCTGAGCGAGTCAGTACGGTTATTAAAGCTTATGACACCTTAACCGATAAAATACCTGCTCTAAGTGAGTTATTAGCGAAAGAACAAGGTAAGGATATTCGCCGCGCCGCAGGTGAAGTCGCTGGTGCAGCCTCAATGGGAGCGTATTTAGCAACAGATGCCATGAACGCGTTTAAAAGCCAAACAGTTGCCCGAGGTACACAGTTGCAATACCGCCCACTTGGTATTGTCGGGGTGATCGCTCCGTGGAATTACCCTGTCATGATGGCCAACAATCTCATTGTACCGGCTCTGATTGCCGGTAATACGGTCATTCTTAAACCCTCCGAATTCACACCACTGATCGCTCAGGAGTTTTTCGGGGGATTGCAGGCAGCACTTCCCACTGGAGTGTTACAAGTACTGCACGGCGACGGCAAGGTTGGTCAACAGATCGTCGACAGTAACATCCAAATGATTGCCTTCACTGGTTCCAAGGCAGTTGGTCACAAGATTATGGCCAGCAGCGCGGCAACACTTAAGCGTTTAGTGATGGAACTTGGTGGTAACGACCCTATGATTGTTATGGGTAATGCCAATATTGATAACGCTGCGCAATTTGCCGTTGCCGCCAGCTTTGAAAATTCAGGGCAAATGTGTACGTCTATTGAACGAATATATGTAGACAACTCCATTGCCGAACAATTTGAACAACGTGTGGTGCAAATCGCTCAACAGTACCAAACAGGTCCGTGGCATCAAGCTAATGTCAATATTGGCCCGATCATCAATGAAAAACAGCACCAGGTAATTATCGCTCACATTAAAGACGCTGAAGCGAAAGGGGCCAATATCCTGTTAGGGGGCAGTCAACAAACGGCACCTTATATCAAACCGACTGTTATCACTGACATCACAACCGATATGCTGATTGAGCAACAGGAAACCTTTGGCCCAGTGGTTGCCATTAGTCGCTATAACGATGTTGAGGAGGCTATTAGCCGTGCTAACGATTCCGACTATGGCTTAGGCGCTGTTGTTTTTGGTGGTCAAGGTGCTGAATATGTTGCCGATCAACTAGAGGCCGGTATGGTAGGTATTAACCAGGGCCAGGGCGGCGGTGGTAATGCGCCATGGGTCGGCGCCAAACAAAGTGGCTATGGTTATCATGGTTCAGCCGAAGGGCACCGTCAGTTTAGTCAAATTAGAATTGTGTCAAAGTAAACCACCAGAGCTGGATCATGATCAAGCAACGATTTTTTGTTGCTGCCCGCGAAAATGGCAGCATTCGTAATGACTTACCCTTGTGGGGTGCAAGCGTTGAAAACCCGATGGATCTTGCAACGGAATCACAAGAGCAAGTAACACGTGAAGATATTTTATCGGTACCTGGCGCATTTCAGTTACACAACGTACTCAGCGACGAAGAATGCCGCCGTATGATTGAGGTAACTGAAGAGCTTGGCTATACCGATGATGCTGCCGTATCTCTGCCCCGCTCGGTTCGTCACAATAACAATCTAACGTGGGTCGCAGATGACACGACACTCGATGTTTTATGGCAACGTTGCCGTGTGTTTTTCACCGATGACAACAAGCACTTTTTTGGCAAGCAACCTTTAGGCATAAATGGTCGTTGTCGATTTTACAAATACCAACAGTCCGATTTTTTCTCTACACATTCTGATGGTTCCTGGCCTGGAAGCCGGATTATTGACGGGCAATTAATTGATAACGCTTACGATGACCGTTGGAGCATGTATACCTTTCTGGTTTTTCTAAGCGATGATTATCAAGGCGGGCATACGCAGTTCCTGGTCAATAGTGAAGATACTGAGAAACCTGCCCGTGGAGGGGAACAGTATCAAACGGTTAATGTCCGTACGCCAGCGGGTAGTGTTCTTTGCTTCCCTCATGGCACCCATCCATTGCATTGTTTACATAGTTCAGAAAAAATATCCTCTGGTACCAAATATATTATTCGTAGCGATGTTTTATTTGAACTTTAAGTAGAAATATTTAGACCTGAGCGCGCAAAGTTGATCAGTTTGCGCGCCATTTCGATTGAACGATGGGTGTGAATGGCAATTTGGTACTTTGATTTTTGGTGAATATGGCGTTTGTTTTACTTATACTCCGCAACGGGTGGGATCTTAGGTGGCTGTGGCCACTGCTTTACTCGGTACTGGCAAGTTTATTTCCCGAGTGACAAGAATAAATCAGGACAGCCACGGAATATGATAAATCAGAATCCGGCAAATCTGAACCGGTCCATACTCATGGTTGCTGTTTTGCTCTGTGTTCCTTTTGAGACCAACGCACAATCCGGATTCGACTCGAGCTACCTGTTTGAAGGAACAGTAGCGGATGAATCATCAGCGTACGACCTGGTGCTTACCGGAACAGAGTCGTTCTCTGCAGGCCCCGACGGTCAGGCCTTTAGATTGATTGGGGAATCATACCTCGACGTTTCTCAGAGTCTGGGGACATCCATTCTCACGGACGAATCGTTTTTCATCTCTATCGATTTTATGATGCCCGATGAGGGTATAGATGAAAGTGCTCGCTTCATATTCGGAAATAAGGATACGGGGTACGATACTCCAGGATTTAATTTTACGCTTTGGAACGAGAAGACGGAGTGGGTGCCTGAAGGCAGCGCCTATATCAACTTCAACATTGGAATGGGAGCCGGAACGGAGATTGCAGGTCGGTTTCATGAGCTCTGGGTGGGCGAATGGTACACCGCCACCTTTCTGGTCGACTTCAAAACGGAAACGGTCACCTTTGGACTCGACGAACGTATTTTTACCCATTCGCTGAGGGAAAGTATCGATAATGCAAATTTCGATCCTGAACCCTTTTATCAGACCCTGGCGACCCATCCGGTTCGTATTGGTGGGCCAAAGCCATATAGTGAATCGGATCCAATGGAATGGCATCAAGAGGGCGTCACTGCAACCGACCACATCGCTGAATTACATGTGGATAATCTTCGTTTAGCGTCACCCCGCCCGGCTGGTAGCGCGAGTGGCACTAACTCTGTTCTGGCGCAGTTCACAGACCATCTTAACGGAACCACACCACTGGGCGCAGACGCTGCGGAAATACTGTACGCTGAGCTTAAAACCAACCTTTATGGAATTGCCTTTTTGGAGATAGAAGCAGCTGCCCGAGCCTTCATTACATCCCATAACACCAATCTCGCTCCACTTTACGACCCATATGTAGATGAGACACTGATACGCCACGCAGACTTCCCGGCACACTCCAGAGCCTACATCGCCCTCGGTTTATGGATGATGAGAGAAGGACTCACGACAGAAAACGCTTGGCTTGCTGAAGGAATTACCTTTCAGGAACATACCGGATTCCCGGGTGCTGTTTCAGAATCTGCGGAACGCGTGGCAGGTGGAACGGCTGCCGTGAAAGCGGTATATGTCAAAGATCTCTACTACACTATGGGCGATATGCAGGTAAATGAGGTCAATGAGTTGTCATCCTACGTCTACCGCCCAACAGGTTATTGGGCGCCTGCAGGCGAAGCAGTACAGATAACGGTTCCCGCAAATGTAGTTAACAGCGGATTACACATTAGGGTGGGAGCCCACAAATACGATCACATGGTGTTCTCCAACACCAATCGCATGCCCCTCCTTAAGGTGGACTATCGAATCGAATCTGAAAGTTTCGAGGTGATTAATCCTATGGGCGGGGGCATTTATGTATTAGTCCCTATGGGAACAGACCTGGGCTGGATGGATATCCAGATTGACGGAGCCGTCCGTTCGCCCTTTTATTCAATGCGGGAAGGCTACCTGACAACGGCCAGCGAGTGGGACATTATTCAGGACTATCCTGGTCCACTGGCTGATTTTGAATCTGACAAATATATGTTTACTGTTCCTTCTGCAGCTATACGAGACTTTAATGCTCCAGACGAAATTCTCGGAAAATGGAACGAAGCAATGGACGTGGTTCAGCTGATCCACGGAAGACCTTTAGAGCGCGTTCGCGCGGAAGCGTTTATGTTCGATACCCGTACTTCGGTGGAGGGATCTTATCCCGGTGGTTATCCGGTTACTCCGGGTTTGTGGAGCCAGATCGATGGCGATATCAAACTTGGGGGATTTTCTCCATTCGGACTGGTAAATGGATCGTGGACAACGGGGAAGGACGAAGGCACATCTATTATGTTACACGAGATGAGCCACCACCACGCTGGATACGTCCTGACCGATCCGGACAATCCTACACAGACCCATGAGATCGAAACGTTCAACAATGTCCCCTGGGCTGCAATTATGAATGTTGTTTTGGATCAGGATCTCGACACCGCTCTTAAATATTCAACCTATCAAAAATTCAGCCGCCTTGATGCCGCTATCGACTGGATGGTTACCACCAACTTCAGAAATGGTGATCCGATTGGCTGGGATCCGACCACGGATTTTCAACCGGCAGAACTACCGTATCAGTCCAGAGGAAGCGCTAAATACTTGGACCTGGCGGATATTTTCGGTGGATGGGAAGCGCTCGGCGCGATCTACAAAACTTTTTACGAGGAAGATGTAGCTCGCGGCATTCCCGTCACGGACGCGTCACAGCCCCCCGTTTCCAGAGATCATTTTCTGGAAAATGGATCGAATGAACTAAGCTGCAACCTTGCCTCCTTATTTCATTTCTGGGGCATTCACGAATCTGACGACCTTGCTGCTCAGCTGTCCCTGCTTCAGCCTTGTGACGGCGCCGCCGAAAGGGTGAAGTATTATTTGAGCAATGCACCCCGAACGAATGAGGATCTGCGCCTATTCCATGCCGAGAAGCTTTTGGTTGAGCCCTATCAGTTGAAACCTCAGATCTGGGAGCCGCTTCTTCTGTCGTTTGACACCACTGAGGGGCAGCAAATCAGGACAGTCGGAGCGCAGATTCTGTCCAAATATTTTGACATCGAAGCAAATGAAGCTCCATCCACACCTGTGCTATTAGACACGGAGTTCAACCTGGCGGGCGCACCTTCGGATCTGGTTACATTTTCCTGGACACCATCGGTAGATCCGGAAGGAGAAAAACTACTGTACAGCTGGAGATTGTTCGATACCAAAACGGGCGAGACGCTGGTTTCAAGATCCTGGGTCGATGGGACTCAAGTCGAAATACAACTTTCTGAGCTGTCGACTGCCTTAGATTCGTACACCACATCCTTATCGCAGGAGGTAACGACCTCTGACCTGTTCACGGTCGTTACAAGCCAGCCTCTCGCTTCGTACCACAATGTGATTTTCAGCAACGATGAGTATGGCGACAGTTGTGCTGAGGCTGCCAGCGTCTTACCTGACTCGGTTACTGACGGTACGATCGGTAGTGCCGGTGATCACGATCTTTTCCGCTTCGAGTTGGATTACGATACGGTCATGTACATGCAAACCGTTGGTGAAACAGACACTTTCGGAGTTCTGCGAAACGCCGATTGCGGGTTCATGCGCCGAAATGATGATGGCGGTTCAGGGTTTAATACGCGTATTGCCACCTTTTTGCCTGCCGGGGTTTACTACCTTGACCTCAGTGGCTATGCCGAAGTCTCAACCGGCCCGTATCAACTGAAGATGAGTACATTGGATGACGGCCCGGGCGTTGACCTGACCGCCAATCTCGGTATGAATGACGCATGGTTTAACCTGGAAACCCCTGGCCAGGGATTTTTTGTCACCGTTTTCCCTCAATATGAATTAATTTTTGCGTCATGGTTCACCCATGAGACATTTTTGCCTGACGCCAGCGTAGCCAACAACCTGGGTGACCCGGGTCACCGCTGGTATACAGCGTTTGGCAGTTATTATGGCAACGAGGCTTTCCTCGAAATCGAATTAACAACCGATGGCCTATTCAATTCGGATAAGGCTGTTGAGCAGAGCACCAAGGGAAGTCTGTACATACGCTGGAATAGTTGCGCTGACGCAACCTTTGCTTTTGACCTGCCTGACGAGGGGCTTTCGGGTTCGATTCCTGCGCAAAGGGCTGTTGTAGATCACATCGCTGCCTGTGAGGAGTTGGGTCACTATTATGGTCCGTTGATTGTTGACCAGAAAGTTGCAAAAAACTCCTATACACAGGCTGTCGACCCTGTACCCGGAACCGCCTCTTCGGAACAGCCAGGCACTGAAGTCGATTCGTTAACTGAGCTCAATTACGGACTCAACGATGCCTGGTATAACCCTCTCTGGCCGGGCCAGGGCTTTTTTGTCACCGTATTACCGGAGATCAAGGGAGTGTTTGTTTCCTGGTTTACCTTTGACAATGAATCCCCCGATGGGCAGACACCCTATGTTGTTGGCTCGCCCGGACATCGCTGGTTTACGGCTCTTGGCTTTTACGAGGGCAACCGGGCCGACATGGATATTGAGCTAACGACGAATGGCTTGTTCAACGACCCTCTGATTGTTGAACAGGGTTCAGCCGGAACGATGTCGATACAGTTTGATGACTGTTATAACGGCAGGGTTTCCTATTCCCTGGACCAGACGGGTGAATCGGGTGAAATCCCTATCGTCAGGGTGCTGGTTGACGAAAGTATCATCTCAGGGTGTGAAGACCCGCAGAGCTTCCCGCTTGTAACGGAGTAAATGCAGCGGGGTCAGAGTCAAGTGCCAGGGAGTAACCCGGCGCTTGACTCTGACACCAATTTTACTTTCGACTAACAAATCATGGGTGTCCAGCCTTTGTGGTCCTGGAGACCTACGGACTCTCACATGGGGTCGAAGAGCACACCGAGACTGAATCGGCATTGGCCACCAGAAACACCAGCGCCGCTACTCCCAGCACACCCAGCAGGATCGCGCCTATGCTCGTATCATTGCTTTTAGCGGACTCTACTTTCAGATCTGCCATATTTTCATATCGATAAAAGTTTTCACTCCCACCCAGGCCATCCGCATTGATTACAGTTACTCGAAATTTTGCTGACGTTTTATCCAGCATCCTCACGTGCACCAGGCTGCCATAATCGACACCGTGTGGTGACGAATTTTGCATTGCGCCCTGAATGCTAACCTCTTGCATGGTGGAGCATGCGGCCAGATTGAAAACCAGAATCGCGAGCAGATAGAGTCTTAGAAATTTCATTGTATACATACTAGCAAAAACCGAAGACCCATAGGCCTTGCGCAGTTTTGTATGTTCAGAACCTCTCCATCTACCCCGTGATGACGGGCGATAACAAAAAAGGACGGCACATTGCGTGCCGCCCTTTTCGCCTGGTTTGCTAAGTAAAGAGACTAATACCGGAGCCTGAGCTCGAGTGTGTAGTATTGGCCATTATCCCGGTCATCGGAGAAACGGTTGGTGCCCGCAGTCTCCCAGTATCTGATGCGGGTTTCACCCGTCAGGTTATTGGCGGTAAACCGCACGAGCCAATGCTTGTTA
>Ga0164313_10006233_pt1 | contig 10529 bp, 8 predicted proteins | sample GuaBasSedimGuay4_FD_113735 | JGI IMG/M metagenome (GOLD analysis project Ga0164313, IMG submission 113735) | Subseafloor sediment microbial communities from Guaymas Basin, Gulf of California, Mexico - Guay4, Core 4569-4, 0-3 cm | ecosystem: Environmental > Aquatic > Marine > Hydrothermal vents >...
CCAAGATTGCTCATCAAGGTTCCGACCACTGTTCCATTCATCTCTTTGTTATCAATGCGTGATTTGGCGATGATGTATAACAGCTCATCTCCATCGACAACCTCACCGAGGTGGTCAACCATGATCAAGCGATCACCATCACCATCGAGCGCAATACCCAGATCAGCTTCGTTCTTTAAAACCTCCTCTCTTAAAAGTTCTGGTTCAGTTGCACCGCAATTTTCGTTGATATTGAGTCCATCTGGTTCTGTACCGATTCGAATAACGGTTGCGCCAATCTCTTCAAAAACATGTGGCGCAATGTGATAAGTCGAACCATGAGCACAATCCACAACAATTTTCGTTCCAGAAAAGCCCATATGTGAAGGTATTGTACTTTTACAGAATTCGATATAGCGACCTGCGGCATCCTCCACTCGCGTCGCTTTACCTAGTTTGGCTGAATCAACCGTTGTCATCGGCTCATCCATCCATTTTTCTATTTCATGTTCAATTTCATCGGGTAATTTTGTTCCTTGAGAGGAGAAAAACTTAATACCATTATCATAATAAGGGTTATGTGACGCGCTAATCACAATGCCAGCCTGTCCGCGTAAGGTTCGCGTCAGATAGGCGATGGCAGGTGTTGGCATGGGCCCTAACAATAGGGTATTTACACCCGCTGCAGACAGGCCGGCCTCGAGAGCTGCCTCAAACATATAGCCTGAAATCCGGGTATCCTTACCGATCAAGACAGTGCTTTTTCCCTCTTTCGCAAACACCTGTCCCGCTGCCCAACCCAATTTAAGCATAAAATCCGGGGTAATTGGATGCTGACCAACCGTACCTCGAATTCCATCTGTACCAAAGTATTTCTTCATCTTTCTGTTATCCTAAAATCTTTAAATATCAGCTAGTTACAAGCTATTCCGTTCCACCTTTAAAGCATAACAAACTGCTAACGCCGCAACGGTTTCCTTTACATCATGCACTCTAAGGATAGACGCCCCCTGCCAAGCTGCAAGTGTTGCTGCTGCCACGCTGCCAATCATACGCTGCTCGACTGCCTGGTTCAGGATATTGCCAATCATCGACTTTCTTGAAACACCCACCAATAGTGGTGACCCTGTAGAGGTTAATCGACCTAGATTGGCAAGTAATTGCAAATTCTGCTGGTCTGTTTTACCAAAACCGATACCCGGATCTAATATAAGCATCCCTTTTTCGATACCAGCCGCTTCACACGCAGCCATTCTTTCTCCAAAAAAGGCAATAATCTCTTCGAATAAATTTTGGTAATGAGGCGCATTCTGCATGGTTTCTGGCTCACCCTGCATATGCATCAGACAAACTGGCACACCCGCCCTGGAAGCGGCCTCTAATGCCCCTTCCTTTTGTAGCGCGTAGACATCATTAATCATCGTTGCACCCACTTTCACAGCGGATGTCATGACAGCAGCCTTACTCGTATCAACCGAAATATCAATATCAAAACGCGCGCGAACCGCCTCAATAACCGGTATAACCCGAGATAACTCTTCTTCTAGGGAAACGGGTGCCGCACCAGGGCGTGTTGACTCACCACCGATATCAAGAATATCCGCCCCTTGCTCGACAAGATTTGCCGCGTGGTCAACCGCTTTTTCTGATGGAAAATAAAAACCCCCGTCCGAAAAGGAGTCGGGGGTTATATTTAACACCCCCATCACCTTTGGGGGAGTCATATTTACCATGGTTGGTTAATTAGGCAGATCAGCAGGGCCTCCAACCGTTCCAGAGTCAGATTTTTTAGCCTCTTTAGGCTCTTTAGGCTCTTTTTTCTCTTCGTCTTTCACTTCACTGCCGCCTTTTGGCTCATCATCATGCCACCCTTTTGGTGGTCCCGGAATTTTCCCATCCATAATCTCATCAATCTGAAACTTGTCGATTGTCTCGTACTCCATCAACGCATCGGCCATCAGATCAAGAAGATGTCTATTCCCATTCAAAATCTCCTCTGCACGCGCATAGTTACGATCAATTAAAGAGCGAACTTCCTCATCGATGATATGTGCGGTTTCGTCCGAAGTTGTTTTGTGCTGAGTCACAGAACGACCCAGAAATACCTCACCCTCTTCCTCGTCATAACTCAATGGCCCCAAACGCTCAGACATGCCCCACTTAGTCACCATATTCCGAGCAGTCTCGGTCGCTCGCTCGATATCATTTGAGGCACCCGTTGTGACGGCATCTGGACCAAAAATAATCTCTTCCGCCAGACGCCCACCAAACAGGCTTGAAATCTGGCTCTCCAGTTTAAGCTTACTAATACTGTATTGATCCCTTTCCGGGAGAAACATTGTCACACCCAGTGCCCGACCACGCGGCATTATGCTCACCTTATAAACCGGATCGTGCTGAGGGACCAAACGCCCAACGATTGCATGACCCGCCTCATGATAAGCGGTCAGTTTTTTCTCGTCATCACTCATCACCATAGAGCGGCGCTCTGCCCCCATGAGGATTTTATCTTTCGCCTTTTCGAGGTCGATCATCTCGACTACGCGCTTATCCAGCCGCGCAGCACGAAGCGCTGCTTCGTTAATCAGGTTTGCAAGGTCAGCACCTGAAAAGCCTGGCGTGCCTCTTGCGATAAAGTCAACTGTCACATCATCAGCAGCAGGGACTTTCTTCATATGAACCTTCAGGATCTGTTCGCGTCCCTTAACATCGGGCAAACCAACATTAACTTCACGATCAAAGCGCCCCGGACGCAACAACGCCTTATCCAAAACATCTGGACGGTTTGTCGCCGCGATGACGATAACGCCTTCGTTACCTTCAAACCCATCCATTTCAACGAGTAGCTGGTTCAGTGTTTGCTCACGCTCATCATTACCACCGCCCATGCCCGCGCCTCTTTGGCGACCCACGGCATCAATCTCATCGATAAAGATAATGCAAGGCGCATGCTTCTTAGCCTGTTCAAACATATCTCGAACACGCGAGGCACCCACACCAACAAACATTTCAACAAAGTCAGAACCCGATATTGTAAAGAAAGGAACTTTCGCTTCGCCCGCAATCGCTCTGGCCAAAAGTGTTTTACCCGTCCCAGGAGGGCCGACCATCAAGGCACCACGAGGGATCTTGCCGCCAAGCTTCTGGAATTTACTGGGGTCTTTCAAGAAGTCGACCATCTCAGCCACTTCTTCTTTAGCCTCTTCCGCACCAGCAACATCATCAAAAGTTACCTTGACCTGGTCGTCGGTTAACAACCGTGCTTTGCTTTTCCCGAACGACATTGCTCCTCGCCCGCCTGCACCACCACCCTGCATCTGGCGCATAAAGAAAATCCAGACACCGATCAGCAATAACATTGGGAACCAGCTAATAAGAATCTGCATCAAAACTGACTGCTGTTCAGGTGGCTGCGCCATAATTTCCACGCCATTTTCCAAGAGGTCATCCACCAAATGGAGGTCTCCTGGACTATACGTTTTGAATCGCTCACCCGACTGCATGATCCCTTTAATATCACGCCCGTCAATATTCACATGCTTAACGCGGCCATTTTTAACTGAGGCAATAAAATCCGAATAGGTCATCGATTTATTGCTAGCCGTCTCTTGTGTGCCGAAATTGTTAAAAACCGACATTAACACCGCAGCAATAACCACCCACAGCAGTACATTTTTCATCATATCGTTCAAAATATCCTCTCCATACCATCTCGACTCATTATTTCACCAGAGCCTAGCTAATATTCATTGTTATCTAATTTAGAATGACTGCCACACAGGGCAAACGTTCACATTTATTGACCATTATAGTAGGACATTACTACAGATCCCGACCCCGCGCCAACAAATAAACCTCTCTACTACGAGCACGTGATGCCTTCGGTTTTCGAGTGCGAACCTCTTTAAACTGCTTTCGCATCTCTCTTTGCAACTGATCACAACCCTCGCCTTGAAAAACTTTGACTAAAAAATCACCACCAGGTTTTAACAACACCTGTGCAGTCTCAAAGGCCAGCTCTGCCAAATACATCGCCCCCGCTTGATCCACACTTCGGTTACCACTCATATTGGGGGCCATATCTGAAATTACAAGGTCTACCGGCTTTTCTGCTAACACAGCATTTAGCTGATCGAAAACAGCCTGCTCTCGAAAATCCCCCTGTATAAAGGTAACACCCGGCAGCGGCTCCATTTCGAGGATATCAAGGGCAATGATCACGCCTTTCTTTCCCACTTTTTGCTGTGCGTATTGAGACCAGCCTCCAGGAGCCGCACCCAGGTCAACAACCTGCATACTCGGCTTTATGATGCGATCTTTCTCCTGAATCTCCATCAGTTTGAATACTGCTCTAGAGCGAAAACCCATTTCCTGGGCCTTCTTGACGTATTCATCCTGAAAATGCTCGTTCAACCAACGACCACTACTTTTACTTTTAGCCATTAGCTCCAATTACTCACTTCTATAGAATATAAGAATAGCCTAATATACCAATCAAGACAAGAAACCCTCTTAACTCTCAACGACAAAAGCTAAACGAGTTTATCGAGTTAGTGTAAAATGCCTACTTTTTCACAACCAGAAAGATCATGACACCAGCCCTTCGCAAAGAACTTCGCACCAAAGCCCATTCACTAAAACCGGTTATTCTCACTGGACAGGCGGGCATAAGTAAAAATGTGCTTGCTGAAATCGAACTAGCACTTGATCACCACGAGTTGATTAAAATCCGACTACGCGCAGAACGCGATGCTCGCAAAGAGATGACCACAATAATCTGTGATAAAACCAAAGCTGACCTCATCCAGTCCATTGGTCAAATCATTACGCTATTTAGAGAAAAACCTGAAGATTAATTTTCAGTACGTTGTGCGCCGGGAAGCCTAAATATAGCGCACCGAAATAATCTCATATTCCTTCAGCCCACCCGGTGTCCGAACCTCAGCAACATCCTCTTCTTCCTTACCAATCAGCGCTCTGGCGATTGGAGATGAAACCGAGATCTTGCCAATTTTAATATCCGCTTCATCCACCCCGACAATCTGATAAGTGACCGTATTGCCTGATTCCAGCTCTTCTAGCTCGACCGTTGCACCAAAAACAACTTTACCGCCCTCTCCAAACTGAGTCACATCAATGATCTGTGCATTGGAAAGCTTTGATTCGATTTCGCCAATTCGCCCTTCTGCGAAGCTCTGTTGCTCTCTTGCTGCATGATATTCCGCATTTTCTTTCAGATCACCGTGCGCACGTGCTTCGGCGATTGAAGCGATAATCCGAGGGCGGATAACCGTCTTCAACTCAGTTAGTTCAGTTTTAAGCGCTTCCGCACCTTGCGTGGTTAATGGAACCTTACTATTCATTTGCTGTCCTGTTACGAAAAATGTGCGTGTAAATCCTGGAGGCAGTTCACCCCCCCCTTATTCAGCTTACTTAGCGCATGACTAGTGGCCCGAGCACCTGCCAGAGTCGTTGTATAAGTCACTTTATGCTGTAGAGCTGCGCGTCTGATTGTGAAGGAATCGGCAATTGCTTTCTTCCCTTCAGTTGTATTGATAATCAGAGAGATTTGATCATTCTTGATCATATCGACAAGGTGTGGACGTCCCTCGTTCACTTTATTGACCACCTCGCACTCTACCCCCTGCGCCTTCAGAAACTTTGATGTTCCACGCGTAGCAACCAGTTTAAAACCCTGCTCAACCAAATCCTTTGCGATAGGAGCCATGCCCTGCTTGTCAACATCACGAATACTGATCAGTATCTTTCCATCACCGCTCAAGTCAACACTGGCTGCTCGCTGGGCTTTCGCAAAAGCCTCGCCGAATGTCTTACCTACACCCATCACTTCGCCAGTAGACTTCATCTCCGGCCCAAGTAGAGGATCAACACCCTGGAATTTCACAAAGGGAAAAACAGCCTCTTTGACTGAAAAGAAATCTGGGATACGCTCTTCAGTAATACCCTGTTGCTCAAGAGAAGTACCCACCATGCAACGTGCACCTATTTTAGCCAACGCATAACCTGTTGCTTTAGAGACGAAAGGAACCGTCCGAGAGGCACGTGGATTTACTTCCAGCACATAAATATCATCACCCTGGATCGCAAACTGCGTGTTCATGATGCCAACAACTCCCAGCGCGTGCGCCATCTCTGTTACTTGCTCACGCAGCTTGTCTTGAGTCTCAATCGGCAAATCATAAGGTGGCAATGAGCAAGCTGAATCACCCGAGTGAACACCCGCCTGCTCGATATGCTCCATCAAACCACCAATCAATACCTGTTCACCATCACAAATGATATCGACATCCATCTCAACCGCATCATTTAAAAAGCGATCCAGCAACACAGGAGAATCATTAGAAACACTTACCGCATCCCGCATATAGCGACGCAAATCTTCCTCGTTGAAAACAATTTCCATCGCCCGGCCGCCTAAAACATATGAAGGGCGAACAACGAGTGGGTAACCAACCTGATCCGCTCCAACAACCGCCTCTTCTACAGAGCGGGCTGTTCGATTAGGTGGCTGCTTCAGCCCCAAACGCTCAATCAGCTGCTGAAAGCGTTCGCGATCTTCCGCCAGATCAATTGAATCTGGTGAAGTTCCGATAATTGGAACACCCGCCGCCTCAAGTGCTCTTGCCAATTTAAGTGGCGTTTGTCCACCATACTGGACAATCACTCCTTTTGGCTTTTCTATATTAATGACTTCAAGTACATCTTCGAGCGTAAGCGGCTCAAAGTAGAGTCGATCGGATGTATCAAAATCTGTCGAAACCGTTTCTGGATTACAATTGATCATGATAGTTTCATAACCATCCTCACGCATCGCGAGTGCCGCATGGACGCAGCAATAATCAAACTCGATGCCCTGCCCAATTCTATTCGGGCCACCACCTAGAACAATAATTTTCTCTCTATCTGTTGGTGCCGCCTCGCACTCTTCCTCGTAGGTCGAGTACATATAGGCCGTATCTGAAGAAAATTCAGCTGCACAGGAGTCGATGCGCTTATAAACAGGACGTACGCCTTTCTTATGACGTGCAGCTCTTACATCAGACTCTTTACTGCCTAGCAAAGTTGCCAGACGAGAGTCGGCAAACCCCTTACGTTTTAGCGCGAAGAAGCGATCATAGTCGAGCTTTGCCAGCGTCTCTTGTTTAAGCGTTTTTTCTTCAAAAATAAGATCTTCGAGCTGAGCCAAAAACCAGGGATCGATCGCACAAATTTCATTAACCTCGTCAACCGTCATGCCTAGACGAAAAGCATCTGCTACATACCAAAGCCGCTCAGAACCAGGTTGGCGCATCTCTCTTGTAATCAGATCGATTGCGCCTTCTTTGCTAAGGTCAACCTTTTCGGTCAAGCCATCAACACCCACTTCCAGACCTCGCAAAGCTTTTTGCAGCGATTCCTGAAATGTTCGCCCAATCGCCATCACCTCGCCAACGGACTTCATCTGGGTCGTTAAACGGTCATCTGCCTGTGGGAACTTTTCAAAGGTAAAACGGGGAACCTTGGTGACAACGTAGTCGATAGTCGGCTCAAAAGAGGCGGGTGTCGCGCCGCCCGTAATCTCATTCTTAGCTCATCAAGCGTATAACCCACTGCTAACTTAGCCGCCACTTTTGCAATCGGAAAGCCAGTCGCTTTTGAAGCAAGTGCAGAAGAGCGCGAAACACGCGGATTCATTTCAATTACTAAAAGTCGACCGTTTTCGGGGTTAATCGCAACCTGTACATTCGAGCCACCGGTATCAACGCCAATTTCGCGGAGCACCGCCAGCGAGACGTTACGAAGTATCTGATATTCTTTGTCTGTCAATGTTTGAGCGGGGGCAACGGTAATAGAGTCGCCCGTATGAACACCCATAGGGTCAAAATTTTCAATTGAGCAGATGATGATGCAGTTATCGTTTCTGTCACGAACCACTTCCATCTCAAACTCTTTCCAACCCAGCACCGACTCTTCAATCAGCAGCTCATTGGTCGGTGAAAGTTCAAGACCACGCTCGCAAATTTCAACAAACTCTTCACGGTTGTAGGCGATGCCACCGCCGCTGCCGCCCATTGTAAAAGAGGGTCTGATAACCGTTGGAAAGCCGACCTTTTCCTGCGCAGCAAAAGCCTCTTCCATTGTATGTGCCACACCGGCACGCGGACATTCCAGTCCAATACGCTCCATCGCCTGACGGAATAGATCACGATCTTCCGCCATATCAATCGCTTCGGGTGTCGCCCCAATCATCTCGACACCATACTTTTCCAGAACCCCTTCTCTGACTAGATCAAGTGCACAGTTAAGCGCTGTCTGACCACCCATTGTTGGCAACAAGGCATCAGGGCGCTCTTTTTCAATGATCTTTTCGACGGTTTGCCAGTCAATCGGCTCGATATAAATCGCATCGGCCATATCAGGGTCGGTCATAATTGTTGCGGGGTTTGAGTTCACCAAAACAACGCGAAAACCCTCCTCTCTCAATGCCTTACAGGCCTGAGCGCCAGAGTAATCAAATTCACATGCCTGGCCTATAACAATCGGCCCCGCACCGAGCAGTAAAATCGTTTTAATATCGGTTCTTTTAGCCATTCTTACTGCTCACCTGAGTTGTTCTTGTTTGAATCAGCACTTGCCGCCTCCATCATTTCGACAAAGGTATCGAATAGCGGCTCAACATCTTGCGGCCCAGGACTCGCTTCTGGGTGCCCCTGAAAACCAATCGCAGGGCAGTCGGTTCTTTCAACGCCTTGCAGGCTGCCATCAAACAGTGAACGGTAAGTCGCTTTCAAGTTTTTCGGAAGGCTTTCCTCATTCACCGCAAAGCCATGATTCTGACTACTAATCATCACGCGCCCTGAAGAGAGCTCCTGAACAGGATGGTTCGCACCATGATGACCAAATTTCATTTTTTCTGTTTTGGCGCCACTGGCCAATGACAACAACTGGTGCCCTAGGCAGATACCAAACAGAGGAATTTTCCTCTCTAAAAGCACCTTGATTGCCTCAATCGCATAATCACAGGGTTCTGGATCACCCGGGCCATTGGATAGGAATACACCATCGGGCTCCATTGCCAATACCTCTTCCACGGGTGTTTTTGCAGGAACAACCGTCAACAGGCAACCACGATCGACCAGAAGGCGAAGAATATTACGTTTAACACCAAAGTCATAAACAACCACATGGAAAGCGCCTTCCTCACGGTCAGCACTTTCAAAGCCATCTTCAAGCTTCCATATACCCTGCTGCCAAAGATAGGTTTCTGAGGTTGTCACTTCCTTTGCTAAATCCAGCCCTTTAAGGCCCGAAAAATCACACGCCGCATCAACTGCCTGACCAGCATCAATCGCATCGCCTGCCATGATAGTTCCACGCTGCGCCCCTTTTTCTCGAAGAATGCGGGTCAATTTGCGTGTATCAATGCCGGCAATAGCAACAATATTGTGTTTCTGTAGATACTCATCTAGAGGCTGCTTCTGCCGCCAGCTGCTCGATCTAATCGGCAGATCTCGAATCACAAGGCCGCTAACGAAAAGCCCACCAGATTCCTCATCATCATCATTAACACCGACGTTCCCAATATGGGGATAGGTCAATGTAACGATCTGTTTTGCGTAAGATGGATCGGTCAGAATCTCTTGGTAACCCGTCATTGAGGTGTTAAAAACAACCTCTCCTACCGACTGTCCATCTGCACCAATCGAGATACCACGAAACTCGGTACCATCCTCAAGAACTAGTAATGCTGGCTTGCTCAATACTCCACCTCAGATGCACAAAACGGGAAGAGTCTCACCGAAACTCACCCCGTTGTTGTTGGAAAATTAATTGCTCTAATTGTACGGATTCAGCGTGCTTTTGTCCATCCGGTTTTAGGTGTCAAATGCTATTTAGAAAGCCCCAACACATCCTGCATATCATACAATCCACTGGGTTTCGCCATAATCCAGCTCGAAGCTCTCATTGCCCCATTTGCAAAAGTCATGCGGCTGGAGGCTTTGTGTGTAATCTCAACCCGCTCACCTTCATCGGCAAACATCACCGTATGATCTCCGACGATATCGCCCGCGCGAATTGTTGAGAAACCAATCGTTTTCCGATCACGCTCACCCGTATTGCCTTCTCGACCATAAATGGCACACTCTTCAAGAGTTCGCCCTAATGCTTCTGCAACAACCTCACCCATTCTAAGTGCCGTACCAGAAGGGGCATCAACCTTATGCCGGTGGTGCGCTTCGATCACCTCAATATCGGTGTAGTCACCCATCACTTTTGCCGTAATTTCGAGCAACTTAAGCGTCAAGTTAACGCCAACACTCATATTCGGCGCCAGCATTATCGCTGTCTCTTTAGCTGCCTCGGCAATCACCGCCTTTTGATCTGCTGCAAAACCGGTTGTTCCGATAACCATTTTCTTAGCATATTTCCGGCAAATTTTCAGGTGATCTAATGTTGGTTCTGGGCGTGTAAAATCAATCAGCACATCAAAGCGGTCAACAACCGCCAGCAAACTATCGGTCACTTCGACATCTACAGATTGGCAACCC
>Ga0164313_10006234_pt1 | contig 10529 bp, 8 predicted proteins | sample GuaBasSedimGuay4_FD_113735 | JGI IMG/M metagenome (GOLD analysis project Ga0164313, IMG submission 113735) | Subseafloor sediment microbial communities from Guaymas Basin, Gulf of California, Mexico - Guay4, Core 4569-4, 0-3 cm | ecosystem: Environmental > Aquatic > Marine > Hydrothermal vents >...
CTAGTGCGCGATCCACGGTCACGGAAGGTTTCTCGCTCGTCCCACGGCTCCCCCGCGGCGTCAGGAAACCTCGAAAATGCGGTGCATTTCCTTCGGCTTCCTTCCTTGCGGGGAAACCGCGGTCCGTCGCGATACTCCCTCCCGTGACCATGAATCACACACTAGCGGCCGCTGTGCTCCCCATGGACGACGAACCCTCCACCGAAGAGCTCCCCGACCCGCCCGCCGAAGCACCCGCGGCCGCCCGCCCCGGCGTCAACTGGTGGCGCATCGCAGCGCTCACCGTGTTCACGGTGGGCATCGCGCTCTACGGCCATTACACGGGCATCGTCGACGACTTCGACGTCGAGAGGATTCGCAGCACCGTCCGCGAAGCCGGGGCCCTCGGCGTCCTGGCCTTCTTTGCTGTCTTCGCCATCGGAGAGCTCTTTCACATCCCCGGCGTCGTCTTCCTCGTCGCCGGTTTGCTCTCTTGGGGCCGGACCCTCGGCTTCCCGATCGTATTCCTCGGGTCGGTCATCTCCGTGAGCATCAGCTTCTTCGTGGTGCGCGCCATCGGCGGCAAAGCCCTCGCGGCCCTCGATCGCCCCTTCATCCGGCGCATTCTCGCCCGCCTCGAGGACCGGCCGATCCGCACCGTGTTCCTCTTGCGCATGTTCCTCTTCCTCGCCCCGCCCCTGAACTACGCCCTCGCGATGACCAATGTGCGCTTCCGCCACTACCTCGTCGGCTCTGCCCTCGGCTTGGTTCCGGGGGTCCTGGCGGTGACGCTCTTCTTCGACTGGGTGATCACCTTCATCGACTGACGAGGGTCTCGCCGGAGCTCTGACATCCACCAGCGTCTGCAACTGCGTCTTGTCGTTCCGGCGGTCCTACTGGGATCTGCGGGCCTCCTCTGGGACGCTCTGCTCTCTAGGATGATGCTGCGCCTCGGGGGCAACGACTTCGGCAAGTTTCACCTCGATGCAGCGCGCTTTCTCGACGGCGAGTCCATGTATCTGCCGAGCGCGGCGACGCGCCTCGCGCTGCCCTCGGGCGAGTTCGTCGAGCTGACCAATCTCAACCCACCGCACTTTCATCTGCCGATGCTCGCCCTGGGGGCGCTGTCCACGCCGGTGGCGGCGTTCATCTGGATGTCGGTCGGCCTCGTGATCTACATCGCGGCGCTCTCCTGGGCCTGGCGCGCTGCCCCGGCACCGGTCCCGGCGGCGTGGGTTCCGCTGCTCCTGGCCTGGCTGGTGGCAAACGCCGGAACCGGCGGCGTGTTCCTGACCGGACAGCTCACCTTTCACCTGGCCGGTGGGCTGGTTCTCTTCTGGTCCCTGGCGCGGCGCGAGCGGTGGGTCGGCGCCGCTGTCGTCTGGGGTCTGCTCGCGTCGATCAAACCGTTCTTGCTGCTCTTCGGGCCTTGGTTGCTCCTCCGCGGCGGCCTCCGGCCCCTGGCGGCGGGGCTCGTGGCCGCGGGCGCCCTCGTCGGCATCGGAGTCGTGGTCTTCGGAACCGAGTCCTACGCGGCGTGGTTCGAAGCCCTGGGGGCCGTGAACTGGCATCATCAGCCCCTGAATGCGTCGTTCTACGGAGTGGTCGACCGGGCCCTGGGCGAGCCGTGGCTCTTCGCTCCTCTTCGCCCGGTCCCCGGCCTCGTCCTGCCCCTGGGGCTCCTAGGCCTCGCCGGATTCTCTGCCTTCGCGCTGCTCGTCACGACCGGCTTCGGCGGCCGCGGGCATCTCGATACGGACCACAGCGTCTTGCTGCTCACCCTCGCGGCGAACCTCGCGAGCCCCCTCGGGTGGGTCTACTACCTGCCCCTCGCCTTCCCGATGATGCTCGTCGGTTGGCGCGATGCGTCGCGTCCCTGGCTCGCGGTGGGTGCGGTCCTCGCCCTGGTCCCTACCCACGCCCTCGTCCTCGGTCAGCCCTCGGGAGCGCTTTCGGTAACCCTCGGCTCGCTGCACTTCTGGGCGGCCTTGGCGTTCTTCATCGCGTTTGCTTCGCCGGGCCTGCGCTCCTGGCGAGGAAGAGAAAGAACACCAAGTGAGCGAGGTTCGGCGATGCCGGGCCCAGAAACGCTTCGAGGTACGTAGAGCCGGACGACGCGATGACGAGGACCACCATCACCGACAGGGGATTGACGGCGGCGGCCCACCGGGGAAGCGACGATTTTCCGCGGGCTACCACGTAGACGTAGGTGCTCGCAGCCACGGCGCCGGCCAGCATTACCGCGACGGCGAGGGGCACGATGTATTCGCCATAGACGAGGAGGTCTTCGATCGGCCCGGGAAACTCCGCGCCGGCGCGGAGCTGAGCTTCGTTCGAAACTCCGATCACCCCGTGCAGTACGGCACCGAGGACCCCCACGATGGTGCCCGCGACGAGAATGACGCGGCTCGCCCGCGGTGTCTCCGGGGCCAGCCGAGAAGCCAACGCCGCGTAGCCGACGGCGTAGAACGGGACGCCCAGGACGCCGAGATAGAACGAGAGCGGGAGCAGCCACGGGGCCGCCGCCTCGAGGCCCATTTCGGGACGCTGGGCGTTGACCACATAGAGCATCGACAGGTCGCCCGCGGTCGTGGCGAGGGCCCCCAGCGCGGCCACGAGGAAGCGGCTCATCGGCTGCCTTCGTTCGCCTCGAGGATGGCGCCGAGGCGCTCGATGTCGACGTTGCCCCCGGTCAGGATGATCCCGATGCGCGCCTTCCGTGCGCCTCGGGAGAGGCGCCCGGCGAGGGCGGCGGCGACCGGGACCGCCGAGCTCGGCTCGATGAGCAGCTTCATGCGCTCGAGGACCAGTCGCAGGGCTCGGGCGGTTTCGGCCTCGGAGACGGTCACCACCTCGACGTCGTGGGCCCGCATGATGGCGAAGTTGCGTTGTCCGAGGGACGTGCGGAGGCCGTCGGAGATCGTCTGGGGATCGACCGAGGGCACGATGCGTCCGGCCTTCATCGAACGGAAGGCATCGTCGGCAGCCTCCGGCTCCGCCGCGACGACGCGGGCTTCGGGAAGCAGGGCCTTCACCGTGATCGCGGTTCCCGAGATGAGGCCCCCCCCGCCCACCGGCGCACACACGACGTCGAGGCCATCGACTTGGCCGAGGAGCTCGAGGGCGGCGGTGCCCTGGCCGGCAATGACCCGGTCGTCGTCGTAGGGGTGCACGACCGCGGCCCCGGTTTCGGCGACGACCTCTCTGAGGGTCGATTCGCGGGACGCGAGGGTCGGCTCACAGAAGGTGATGGTGCCGCCGTAGTCGCGCACCGCGGCGACCTTCACCGCCGGCGCGTTTTCGGGCATGACGATGTGGGCCGTGACGCCGCGGATGCGCGCCGCGAGGGCGACGGCCTGGGCGTGGTTGCCCGATGAGTGGGTCGCGACGCCGGGTCGGGCTTCGTCTTCGCCGAGGGAGAGCACCGCATTTACCGCACCCCGGAACTTGAAGGCTCCCACCCGCTGGAAGTTCTCGCACTTGAAGAAGAGCTCGGCGTCGGCCAGGTCGGAGAGCGCTCGGCAGGTGAACACCGGCGTCTCGTGGGCATGGGGCGCGATGCGTCGGGCGGCGGCGGCGACGTCCTCGAAGTCGATCATCGCCCCGAGCCTAGCCGCTGCCTCACCGGAAGGTGATGGTGAAAGACTGCGTGTCGGTGAGGGTGTCCGCCCCGTCGTAGCGGCGGAGGGTGATCTCCCGGGTGCCGAGGGGGTCTACCCGGGACAGGACCGCGAGGCGGGTCGACCGGGACGTATCGCTGACCAGATCGGTCACCGGGAAGCCGTCGACGAGGATGAGGATGGCGCCGGTGTCGGCGCTCGGGCCGTCGAGGCCAAACTCCCAGGTCCCGGGCCCGAGGGGACGCACGGCCAGGGCGTTGCTCTCCTGGGCTTCGAACCAGCCGACCAGGTCCCCGATGAGGTTGCCTTCGATATCGACCGCTCGGGCTGTGATTTCGTGAATCGAGTCGTCGAAACATCCGGCGATGGTGACCGTGAAGTCGACCCCGTCGGCCTTGGCCGCCGTGCCCACGGCGACGCCGTCGATGCTGTAGAGGACCCGTTCGACCTCGTCCGTCGCGAGGGTGGTGAAGGTGTAGACCCCGTCTCGGTCGGCGCTCCACTCGAGACCCAGGGTCGGCTCGGTCGGGTCGGGCATGGGATCGGGGTCGGGCATCGGGTCCGGCGGCGTGCAGGTGGCACCCATCAGAAAGCCCTCGGCCGGGGAGAGCGCGAGGCGTGACTCCGTTTGCGGGCCGTAGAGCCCGTCGTCGTCGATCAGGTCGTCGGGGTGGTTGCGGTTCCACAGGCGCTGGAACGCGAGGACCGAAAGCCCCCGGAGATCCGTCGCCCCGGCCCCGCGGTAGTCGAAGTGCACGGCGTCCCCGGCGCCGAACCACGCAAAGCCCTCAGCCTCGAGGCGTCCTTGCCAGGTGGCGTAGTCCGAGACGTCGATGGCGACTCCGGATTCGTGGTTGCTGGTCCCGGGGGTCGCGGCGAGGGAGATGCCGCAGCGTCCGGCCTGGTACCAGCGGTAGAGCAGGTACTGCTGGGGCAGAGTGCGCAGCCCCGAATTGAGGCGCAGGGTGCCGCCGCCCGCGGTCGCCCGGATGAGGGCCTCGGCGGCGGGGCGCTGGAGCCACGGGAAGACCGCGCTGCCGAGGGCGAGGCCCGGATCGCCATCGATGCGCGCCATCTGACCGGGCATCAGGCACTCGAGCTCGCCGATGAGCTGCTCGCTGAGGCCGGAGACGACGGTCGTCGTGCACCCCGACGCGACGAGGCTGTCGATGGTGAGGGCTTGCCGGGCGGCGCCCACGGCGTCCGAGCGATCGCTGAGACCCATCGCCGGCGCGCCGAAGCATCCGGTTCCCGCGTCGGTCGGCGGCACCCCGGCATCCATGCCCGCCGACCCGGCGCAGCCGAGAGCGATGGGCACGACGAGGGCGGCGAGAGCCCAGGGGGCCAAGAGGCTCAGAGCGGACAAGAAGGAGGAGGGGGACTTCCCCGTCGATTCAGCGACCCGCATACGGAGAAGGGGGTAGGGCATAAGCGCCCCCACCGCCACTCGGATTGGCTTTTGTGCGACAGTCCGGCGGCAAATGACGACACGACGAAGCAGATCGCCGAGCCCGAGGTGGCAGGCGGTCGGGAGTCTCTTCCTCCTGCTCGGAGTTTTGCTGGGCGCCTGCGGCGGCGCCCAACCCCGGGACCGGATCCCCCGCCAGCGCAGCGTCGAACGCTACGTCGCCATGCTCGAGGGCGACGGCCGGGTCGAATGGCAGAAGCCGGCAGAGCTCGTCGCCGCTCTCGAGATCTCCGCCGGCCAATCGATCGCCGACGTCGGGTCCGGGTCCGGGTATTTCCTGCCTTTCCTCGCCGACGCGGCGGGGCCCACCGGGCGGGTCGTCGCCCAGGACATCGACGAAGAGCACATCGAGGTGCTCGAAGCGCGCATCGAGCGCGAGGGCTTCACGAACGTCGAGACCCTCCTCGGCGACCCGGACGATCCGGGCCTCGCCGCCGGGACCTTCGACGTGATCCTCCTCGTCGACGTCTACCACCACGTGCCCGAGACGGGGCCCTTCCTGCGCAGCCTCGGTGACGCCCTCGCGCCGGGGGGCCGCATCGCCATCGTCGACTTCCCCCCGGGCGATCACGTGCCTGAGTCCGTCGCGGGCTCCCGGCATCGCATCGCCCGGGAGCGGGTCATCGCCGAAGCCGTCGCTGCGGGCCTGGTGCTGCACCGCGAGCACACGTTCATCGAGTATCAGTTCTTCGTCGAGTTCACTCGGCCCGAGTAGCCGGACTCGCGGTCGCGCCGTGGGATGCTGCGAGCATCCCGCAGGCGGCTTTTTCGTTTCCGCCCCCGGAGTAGCGCCGGACGATCGGCACCTCGAGGGCCTGGAGGGCGTCGAAGAAGAGATTGCGCTCGACCTCCGTCGCCCGGCGGTACCCGCCTTCGGCTTCTTCGCGGGCGTCATTGACGTCGATCAGATTCACCCGGAGGGGCACATCGCCGAGGAGGGCCCGGATGGCGTCGACCTCGGCCTGGTCGTGATTCACCCCGCCGAGGAGGACCCAGGCGACGGTGACCAGGCCCTTGGCGACCTCGGAGTATTCGCGGATCGCCGCGGCGAGGTCCTCCATCTCGAAGCGCCCCGCGACCGGCAGGAGCGCCCGGCGGCGCTCCGGGAGGGCCGAAGTGAGGGAGACGATCAAGCGGTAGCCGTGGCGTTCCGCGGCAAAGCGGCGGATCTGCGGCACCAGGCCCACGGTCGAGATCGTGATGGCTTTCTTCGCGATGCGGCCGCCGCAGGGATCACTGAGGATGCGCGCCGCCTGGATGACCGCGTCGTAGTTGTGGAAGGGCTCGCCCTGGCCCATGAAGACGGCGCCGGTCACGCGCCCCGGCGCTTCGTCGCGCACCGTGCAGAAGGCCGAGACGATCTCCCAGGGCGCGAGGTTGCGCGTCAGGCCGAGGCGCCCGGTGGCGCAGAAGTCGCACTGCATGGCGCAGCCGACCTGGGATGAGAGGCAGACGGTGAAGCACCCCTCCTTGGCAAGGGGGATGCGCACCGCTTCGGAGAGCGCCCCGTCGGGGGATCGGAAGAGATACTTGGTGAACCCGTCCGTTGGGTCGGTGACCCGTTCGACGACTTCGAGGTGGCCGTGGTCGACCAGGTCCCGGGCGCCGTCGAGGAACTTTCGGGACGGAGGCTTCCGGGGCACGCCGGTCTGCCCGTGGGAGATCCAATGGGCGAGGTACCGCCGCGCTTCGCCCTCGTTGGCCCGGACTCCGTGGTCCTGGAGGTGGGCACAGAGCTCCTCCGGAAGCATGCCGAAGAGGCGGGGCAAGGGCTGGGACGGGCCGACCACTCGCGGGGTTTAGCTGGCCCCGGAGGTCCTCGCCACCGGCGAGCGGCCAGGGGGAGCAGGGGGGGCAGGGGGATCAGGGCCGGGGGGGGGCGCTCAGCCGACCACGTCTTTCAGGAAGGCCTCGGCGCCGGTCAGGACCGGCTGGGGGATCTCGTGGGCGCCTCGGAAGGGCACGAAGGTCACCGGGAGCCCCGCCTCGCCGAGCATGTCCCGAAGCCCCTCGGCGGCCTCGAAGCTCAGCAAGGGGTCGGACTGCCCGTGGCTCTGGAAGACCGGCAGGCCCTTTCGCCTCTCGAGGCGCGGGCGCCACTCGTCTTCGGCGATGAGGGTGCCGCTCAGGAGTACGACCCCGCTGAGGGGCGTATCACCGAAGTCGCCGTGGAGGGCGAGGTCGAGGGCGAGCATCGCTCCCTGGGAGAATCCCCCGAGCACTAGCTTGGTCGGCCCGAGTTCGGCGACGAGGGCGTTTACCGTTTCCTCGGCGAGGCGACGTGCCTCTGGGAGTCCGTCGGGCACGGTGTGGCGCCGGTCCCGGTACTCGCCCCGGGAGATGGCCTCTTCGAGGGCGGCCATGTCGATCTGCCACCAGGCCCGGGCCCCGAAGCCCATCGGCAGCGCGATCGGTGCCGCCGGGAATGCAAAGCGGGTTCCCCGGGGCACGTCCATGACCCGGCCGAGGGGCACCAGGTCTTCCCCCGGCGCTCCGTAGCCGTGGAAGAGCACGATGAGGGGCCCGTCGCCTCCTCCGGCGCGGTCCTCGCCCCCGCTGAGCTGCACCGAGAGGTCGCCAAAACGCATGGCCGCATCATCGCGGACCCGTACCGAGCGCGCAACGCGCGATCCACGGCAAGATCCGCGGCAAGATCCACGGAAGGACCCGTCGGTCACCTCAACTTGTCGTCGCGGCGGGTGGCCCGTGCGCTCCGGTCCCGACCCTGGCGCTTGGCCCGGTAGAGCGCGTGGTCGGCGGCGGCGAGCAACCGGGCCGCCTTCTTGGTGGCGGTGGCCCGCCCCGGGGTGAGGGCCGCGTCGAGGGTCGCGACGCCGACCGATACCGTCAGCTTCGGGATCGTACCCCCGTGGCGCATGGGCCCCCGGACCCCCTTGGCGACGGCCCTGCGGATGCGGTCCGCCATCTTCGTCCCGCTTTCGACGTCGTGGCCTGGCAGGATCACGACGAACTCATCGCCCCCGAATCGATAGGCGAGGCCGTCGGCCCCGGTGGTCGTCTGGATGGTCGTGTCGAGGATCGCGCCGATACGCCGGAGGGCCTCGCTGCCAGCGCGGTGGCCCCGGCGGTCGTTGAGGGCCTTCAGGCGATCGACGTCGACGAAGAGCACCGCGAGGTCTTCGCGGCTCTTCTTCGCCCGACGCACCGCGTCCTCTAGGTCGGGGTGCAGGCCGCGCACATTGCCGAGGCCGGTCAGCTCGTCCCGGAGGGCGAGCTCGCTCTGCTTCAGCATGTCGACGGAGTTCAGGATCGCGCGTGATATGTAGCTACCCAGGAGCTCGACCACCTCGATGTCCCGGGCGCTGAAGGTGGCCCGGCCGCGGCGGTTGACCAGCTCGAAGACCCCACAGACCTGATGCTCGAGGCGCACCGGGGTCGCGACGAGGCTGCGGGTATGGAAGCCCGCCTCGGCATCGACCTGCTCGAAGAAGTGGGGATCATGTTTGGGACCTGCGGTGGTGTAGAGCTGTCCCGATTCGTAGACATGGCCGGCGATTCCGTGGCCTCGAGGCACCCGCATGCCCACCAACTGGGGAGCCGCCGCACCGAACGCGGCGACGAAGGTGAGGGGGGACCGGGACCGGGGGACAGTCGGGTCGTCGAGGAGCAGCGATCCGGCCTCGGACGGGACCAGCCGTGCCGTCAGGTCGAGGGTTTCGGCGAGAAACTGGCTGAGGGGCTCCTCGGTGCCCGCCCGCCTGCGACGCCGGCGGCGAAGAAACGGATGCAGCTGGTCTTCCGGGAGGGCGCGGGAGATCACGCCGAATCGTACGAAGAACCCCCCGGGATCCCTCAATTTTCTCCTGCTTTCTCTTGCCGTTACATCACTGACGGGGCCGGGCGACCCGAGAAATCACGGGTGATCCATCCCCATCGGGGTGCAGTCAGTGACGGCGTGACAGGTTGTCACGAAATGGGATCCACCGGACCGTGTGGGCACGTTGTGGGCATTTGCCAATGATCTCGAGGCTTTGGCCCATGTGTTCAAAGGTGGCATGGGCGTTGCCCTAGGCCCCGCCCAACCCCGCGAGGACCTCTTCCGTCGTCGCAAATCTCACACTGACGGATTGTTGGGGTTGGAACGAGACACATTGACAGCGACTACCCCATGGGCCAGAAACCCCCACTTCGGGACCAGACTACGTGGGTCTATGTAGGTGCCAGTGGTTTTATTCCGAGAAAATTTGCCGATTTCGGTGAACGCCAACTGGCGGACGCACGGGAGATCAACGCAGTGAAGCTCCAATATCTTTCATTTCTGCTCGGGCTGATGCTCTCGGCGCCCCTCGTGGCGTCGGCGCAGGACGCTGACGCAGAGGGCGACGCCGCCGCGGATCCCGCGCCGGCGGCGGAAGTTGCGCCGGCCGACCCGGCCGAAGGCGCAACCGAAGAGGCTGGCGAAGACGCCGCCGCGGACGCTGATGACGGCGCCGCCGACGAGGCACCTGCCGAAGAGGCCGCTGCCGAGCCCGAGCCCCAGCCCGAACCCGAGGTCTCCGCGACCTCCGGTGACTCCAGTGAGACCGCCGCCGAGACCGGTGATCCCCAGGGGGACCCCGAGGTCGAGGAAGAGGGCTGGCACCCCGCCCACGACGTGAGCCAGGGCGAGTCCACCGCCGGCGAGGAAGGCGAGGCCGAGGGCGAGCGCGAAGGCCTCCGCTACGACATGGAGACCGGCCGCTGGGTCGAAGACGTCGAGCCCCTCCCCTGGCGGAACTCTCTCTTCGTCTGGAACAACAGTGTGTCCCTCGACACCTTCGTCGTCGGCGCCCGGCGCAGCTACAACCCCACCTACATCCAGACTTTCAGCCTCCGGCCCCGGTGGTATCTCGCCGACTCGATCTCGATTCGTCTGCGCGAGGACCTCAACTGGGAGCTGACCCACAACGACCTCTTCAACAACAGTGCGTGGTTCAGCGACCTCTCCCTCGCGCTCTTCGACACGGGCATCGCCACCCTCCCCGGCGGCGTCGCCTTGGGCGGCGGGGTCACGGCCTTTGCCCCGGTCTCCATCCTCAGCCGCAACTGCAACATGATCGCGGGCTTCCAGGGCACCTTCTCCCTGACCAAGGTCTTCCCCGACGTCATGACTGGCCTGACGATGCAGGGCTTCGGCTCCTTCCGCGGCAACGTGCACAGCAAGAACGTCTGCTCCCTCGAGGGCGGTGACGCCTACGGTCAGCCCGCCGTGCCCGGCCCCGGCGGCTTCAATGGCCAGACCGGCGGCCTCTCGAACGCCGTGGTCTCCGGTCAGCTCGGCGCCGCGCTGGCGCTGTCCCCCATCCCCGAGCTCAGCTTCAGCACGACCTACCTCGCCCAGTGGAACATGGGGCGGAACCTTGCCCCCGTCGACGTCCCGGTCATCAGTGCCCCCGGCGGCGCCATGACCTTCGAGGATGGCAGCGACACCCACCTCAGGACCTTCGTCTTCTTCTCCCTGA
>Ga0164313_10006235_pt1 | contig 10528 bp, 15 predicted proteins | sample GuaBasSedimGuay4_FD_113735 | JGI IMG/M metagenome (GOLD analysis project Ga0164313, IMG submission 113735) | Subseafloor sediment microbial communities from Guaymas Basin, Gulf of California, Mexico - Guay4, Core 4569-4, 0-3 cm | ecosystem: Environmental > Aquatic > Marine > Hydrothermal vents...
AAATAAATTGCTTTAACTTTGCACAAACTATTTATGAAAGATGGCAGATTTATTTCCATACCTTCAACGTGAATTTCAAAGGGTTACAAGCAAGAGCAAGAAAGACGGCAACCTCCTTCACAAGACCTTATACACCTCATTTTATTCTCCCTTCACTCCTATAACTCCTGTTGACAATTTCACAGCAGACCTTATGAAAGGGTATATGGAGAATGAAACTGTATATTCTATCATCAACAAGATAGCAGAAACAGCCTCTAACATCCCTTTTGAAGTAGTGGACAAAGAGGGTAACACCATTAAAGACCATTGGGCTATTAAGTTGTTGGCAAATCCTAATGAAGATACGACAGGAAACGAAATACTATTTAACTATTATGTTTATCTGTTATCAATAGGAAACTCATTTGTTTATGGTCCTAAACTAACTTCAGGCAAGACAGGAGAGTTGTGGACTATGCCTTCAGACCTTGTTAATATTGTTTCAGGACAATTCTACGAGCCTATTACAGGGTATAAAGTGGTAGAAGGCAACCAAGAAATTATATTTCCAAAAGAAGAAGTGCTACATGGCAAACTGTTCAACCCTAGATTTAGAGGTGGTAGTTGGCTGTATGGGTTAAGTCCTATTAGTGTAGCCTCAAGCATAATCTCTGCTATGAATAGTGGAAATACTGCTATGGAAGCAAGTTTTAGCAACTTAGGACCTCCTTATATTATATCATCTCAGATGCCAGAAGGCTTGACACCTGAACAGCAAGAGATGTTGGAGGCAACATACACAAAGAAATATGGCAATCCTAACAATGCAGGAAAGCCAATGCTTACAGGAACGCCTGTGAAAGTAGAGAAACTAGGCATATCTCCTGTGGATTTGAACATTATAGAGAGTAGCAAGCATGGACTAAGAGTGCTGTGTAATGTATATGGAGTTCCGTCTGTATTATTTAACGACAACGAAACTAGTACGTACAATAATATCAATCAAGCACGTCTAGACTTTATAAACTATACTATAATGCCTCTAAACGAGCAGTTGGCATTGAAGTTAGAGAAGTTTCTAGGTCTTACAGGTGGTGAGAAGTTAAGATTTGACTATGATAATGTAGAGGTGTTGCAGGAAGCAATCTACACTAAGGCTAAGAGCCTTTCTACTATGTGGGAACTTACACCTAATGAGAGAAGGCAAGCAATAGGCTATGCTCCTATCAAAGACCCACTAATGGATGAGATATATAAGCCTAACGGCTCTTATACCATAGGAACAGAAGAAGAAAAGGCTAACGAGCCTACACCAACAACAGAAATAGTAAATCCAAATGATAATCTGCTAAGACAGAACGGAAAGAAATTACAAAAAATATAAAATGATGGAATATTCAAACTTAATACAGAATATGAGAGATGTTGATACAAAGAAAGGAATTGTATCATTTTACTTCGCTAATTTTGAAACACCAGACAGTAACGGAAGGCTTGTAACAAACGGTTCTATGTCAAGAACAATAAATGCAGGTGGAAACAGACTAAAACATTATAAAAATCACGATAATGGTATTGTTTTAGGTAAGATTATTGAACTTGGTAAAGATGAAAAAGGAGCATACGCAGTAAGTCAGTTATCAAAATCTGATGAGGGAAGGAATATTCTTATACAATATGATGAGGGTTTGATTAACGAACATTCTTTTGGATGGCAGATGTTAAAGAGCCATAAAGAAGGTGAAATTGAAGTTGCAGAAGAAGTAAGGATATGGGAAGTATCATCTATGACAGGATGGGGAGCGCATTCAGAAACTCCTATGATAAATCTAAATTCACATCAAAGCGAACTAGTAAAAGAATTTCAAGCAATGTCAGTAGTGAATAAAGAACTACTTGAGTTGCTACAAAATCAAGACAAAAAAGAAATAATCACAATATTAAATGACATATCAGCACGTTTGCCCATGACCGATAAGGAATACCAAGCCTCGCAACAGTCAGAGATAAATGAAGTGATTTCATTAATTAATACTAAATACTAAAAAAATGGAACAAAAAAACGAACTTTTACCATTGGTAGAAAATATCATGGATAAAAACCGTAAACATCTCGACAAAATGCAGGCAGAAAACCTCATCGAGAACAAGGCAATGAAGGATGACTTCATCACCGAACTTACCAAAACTACTGCTGAGATTGCAGGATTGCAGAAGAATATGGATATGGTGGAAACCAAACTCATTAAAGCAAACCTTCAAACATCGCACACCGTAAAAGGTGGAATATCAGCAATCCTTAATGGAGAGAAGTTTCAGAACTTCCTAAAAGAAAAAGACAAGAACCCTAAAGGTGGAATGTCACATACTTTTGAAACTCCATTGATTGAGAATGCTATCACTATTCACGACCCTACATCATTTGTAGCGGGTTCTGCTCCTGTGGTACTTCCATTCAGAGAAGGTGGTGTTGATAAAGCACCTGTAAGACCTCCTGTTGTTTCTGACATCATCGCTTGGGGAACTACATCAAGCAATATGGTGGATTGGATTGAGAGAACTGACAAGACTGATGCTGCTGCTTCAAGAGCAGAGAATGCCATTATGTTACAAGGTGACCTTGAGTACACAGAAGTTTCAACAAAGGTGAAGATACTTTCTGAGTTTATGAAAGTAACTAACGAATCACTAAAAGATGTTGCTTTCTTAGGAAGTGAAATCAATAGTGAGTTGTTGTCTGACCTAAGAGTACTTCTTGACAATCAACTATTGTCAGGTGATGGTACAGGAGCTAATCTACTTGGTATCATACCACAATCAACTGCTTGGGCTGCTGGCTCATTTGCAACTGCTGTTGTAGCACCAAACAATGCTGACGTACTTAGAGTTGCTATCAATCAAATCATTCTTGCAGGACAAGGAAGATGGATGCCTAACTATATTTTAATGAATCCTGATGATGTTGCTATCCTTGACCTTAACAAGATTGCTGATGGTCGTTACATTGAGATTCCTTACTACGATGCTGATGGTCCTTCTGTTATTAAAGTACCAATCATTCAGAATGTAGGTATTGCAACAGGTGACTTCTTAGTAGGTGACTTTATGAAGGCTAAAGGTTTCATTCGTGATGCCCTTACAATTCGTATTTTTGACCAAAACGAGGATGACCCATTGTACAACCGTTCTACCGTTACAGGTAATGTACGCTTAGCGTTCAGAATCAAGAATCAGGAGAAGGCTGCATTTGTTACAGGAACATTCGCTACTGCTATTGCCGCTTTAGCAACTGCATAATCTTTGTCTTTATTTTTCTACTTTCAAGGGGGGATAGGACGATTCCTATTCTCCCTTTTTTTAAAACTAAAATCATGTTATACTGCATAAAAGAATTTGAACAATTTAAAATAGGAGATAAACTTCCTTCCTTACCAACTTCTGTTGTTCAGGTGTTGTTGAAAAAAGAATTAGTTGCATATCGTGACCCTAAATATAAAGATGGTGAAATTCCTGTGAGAGCAAATGTAAAAGACTACATAGAGAGAAACAAGAAGAAACCAAAGAAGAACTACAAGAGAAAAATAAGAAAAAAGAAAGACTAATGGAATATCCAGTATTTGAGTTTGAGCGTAAACCTAAAGGTCGTAGGCGTAGAAGGATTGCTGTTGTAAGCGGACAGGACTCTTCTGTATGGTGGCCACAAACTGTGGACTATTCCTCTAGGGTGAAACTTGATAGTGGAACTGTGGAGGCTATCCTTTGTGTTAATCAAGTAATAACAGAATTATCATGATAAAAGTTGAAAGAACAGTAATAGGTACTAACCAACTAACACTAGAAGTTGCTAAACTATGGATGAAAGTTGATGGTGATGCAGAAGATGTGCTTATAACATCATTGATTGATGAGGCTAAGGATATTATGGAGAGTTATATAAACTATACTATCACTCCTTCTACAATAACTGTAACGGCATCTCCTAGAGTAGAGTTGTGCTTACCTTATGGACCTGTGCAATCAATAACGTCTGTTAAAGATGTAGATGGTGAAGATTTATCTTATGTATATGAAGGCTTTTGTATTACATTTGACCAACAGGTGTATAGTGTTACTAAGCCAACAAGTGTTTATGCACAAAGCGTAACAATCTATGAAGCAGGCACTACATCTATTCCAACAGGACTTATGCTAGCATGGAAAGAGGTGGTGTTATATCTCTATGAGAATCGTTCAGATAGTGGGAATATTCAAATGCTACTAAGTCAAAACGCAAATCTGCAAATCTTTCGCAAAAAAATATGGATTTAAATTAATTAATTATGGCACTTACTAAGAAACAAAAAAAGAGTAAAAGAATAAGAGAAATGGATTCTCCATTTGCAGGACTATTAGGAGAAGAACTTGTTGCTAATGGTACATTTGCTACTGACCCTGCTGTTGAGTGGACTGTCGGTAGCGGGTGGTCTTGGAATGAGGCTAAAGATACTATTGATACAGATGGTACGATAGGAGCAATAAGCCAAACAGTTGTAATAACAGAAGGCAGTTCATATCTATTATCATTTGATGTAATAGGCGTAAATGATGGTTCAAAAAACTTCATTGTTGTTCTTGGAGGTATAGAATATACAATAGGACCAAAGAATGGGTTACATTCGTCTGCTATCAAAGCAGGAGCAACAACATTATTTGAAATATCTGTTGATGGTACTGATGCTTATATTGGTTCATTAGATAATGTTTCTTTAAAGAAGATTGGATAATGGGTGTAAATCAACTGCGAAATAGGGTGAAGATATACGAAATCGGATATGTATCTGATGGAATGGGTGGTGGCAGTAAAGCCTCTTCATACATTCTTGATATGTGGGCTAGGATAGAACGTAATGATGGCTCTAGGTTTCAGGAGGGTGATATGCTAACAACTACAAAACCTGTTATTATTACTCTAAGAGCAGGAGTATATCAGATAACAACTAACAACCTTATACGATTTAATGGCAGAGAGTTTACAATAAGTAGTGTAACATATGATGAGAGAAATAGATTCACAACTTGTGTTGCTTCTGAAGGAAACATACTTGAAGAATATTATGTTACATTTGACGGAGATTATGTGACATTTAATAATAACAAAATAACATTCATACGATAATGGACTTAGAATATATAAATAATCAAGGAGATTTAAAAGAGATTCATTTAGGAGGACAAACTGATGCAGAAGAACTTCTCATACGTTCTGTTATTGAGGCATTGATTGCCGCTAACTTAGTAACTGCTAACTCTTATACTGATGGAGAGATTGTTATAGCAAAGGCTTACACAGATAGCGAAATAGTTATTTCAGATGCTTACGCTGATTCACAAGATGTAATAAATCTTGTAGCAGCAAACGCATATACTGATGATGAGATAACAAGTGCCTTCTCTATTGGAGCAACAGGAAGTTTTACAGCAGGAAGTGGAGAAGAAATTACAGTAACTAATGGATTGATAACAGCGATAACAGCACCGTAGATGAGTGAAGTAAAAATATATCTAACCAATCTGAAGGAAGTGCAACAGGACTTCAAAACTCAGGACAGGCATTTCCACAAGGAGATTGCTAAATCTATGAAGGTGATTGGTAGGTTACTTGCTATGAAACAGAAAACCATTCTAGGAATGAAAGTTATGGAATGGACAGGAGCATTATCAAACAGTATTACAGTAGAGGCAAAAAGAAAGAGTGTTACAGTTGGGGGAACATTAAAATATACAGATTGGATAGAGAAAGGTGGACGTGGTGGTTTCTTAGGATATTGGTATATGAAAGGTAGTTTAGATTCTCTAAGAGGCTTTATAATCAACAGGCTTAAAAAGGATATGGGTTCAACAGCAAAACTTAAATATTAATTATGTTTCTAAAAGACATACGCAGAATATTATCAGTAAGGCTATATGAGATGTTGTCTACTATGGATATTCCTGTTTACAATGTATTGCCAACAGATGTTGATAATCCATTCATCTATGTTGGTGTTATTGTAACAACAGACTACGCCAACAAATGTGAGTTTATCATTGAAGGTACTGTTGATATAGAGATGCACACAGGGGCGAATGGGTGGAATGGAAGTATGGAGCAATTATATGAATATCTCTTTGAGATGAAGGCTCTGTTACAATATGAAAAAGGCTCTGTAATCACTTTAGGAACATCACATGAGATGAACTTATGGAAGATAGTGGCAGATACAGGTATTACTGTTTACGACCCTATAAACAGGCTTATGTCATCAACAGTAACATACGAATTTAAGATAGTACAGAAAATAGGATATGAAGATAGAGTGAAGGAAGATGGAGGTGTGGTGGAAGCCATATCTTGCATACCAATTCAATTAAGATAATTATAAATTTAATACTTAAAACAATGGCAAAAATTCTTGGAAATAACTTAGTAGTGAGGATTGGAACTTCGGTTTCAGACCCAGTAATATTGTGTTCAACATCTTGTACACTAAATCTCAATCAAAATACTGTGGAGGCATCTTGTAAAGGTGACCCTGCTACATCAGGAGATAAATGGACTAGCGCAATAGCGGGAAGTGCAAGTTGGGATATTTCAACAGACAACCTTTATGATGATGATATTACAAAAGAATCATTTGATAAGTTAGCACAACTGATTATAAACGATGCTAATGGTACTGCGGACAACTCAGCAGATGTAGTGTTTGAGATAGTAGGTGCTGTTGCCCCTAACATTACAACCTATACAGGAACTGTAATGCTAACAGACATTAGTTTGAACGGACCAACTGATGAGTATTCTACATTCACAGCAAACTTTAAAGGTCTTGGTATACTAACTCAAACTCCTGCTGTATAATGGGGAAAGATATAAGAGGATTCAGCATACAGAACATAGGTGGGAAAGAGTTTCCAATGAAGTGGGGTCTTAACCAATCTATGTTCTATTGTGAACTTAGAGGTATCTCTATTGACGAGATGAATAAGCAGTTTGGTAAAATTAGTGAGGACGTTTCTATACTTCGTGATTTGTTGTGGAGTGCATTTAGAGATGGTGCAAGAGTGAACAAATCAGAATTCTCTCTTTCCAACTATGACATAGCAGATGTTATGGAAGAGATGGAAGGTGATGAGATGACCACCCTTATTGCCACCATGACTGAAACATTACCAAAGCCAAAGAAGTCTGCAAAAAAAAAGGTGTTGAAGTAAAGACTAAAAACTTTACTCCTGACATTTTGATAGACTACTGTTCTGAGATAAATATTCCTTATGAGCAGATGCTAAACCTCACATGGCTAGAGTTTGAATATATCTCAAGAGGCTATGAACACAGGATGCAAAGAAGTTGGGACTACATTAGAAATATTATGGCTATGCAAGTAAATACATCAATGTCTAAGAAAACTGTTAAAGCAAAAGAGATTATGACACTTCCTTATATTGATGAGGCTCAGATTGGAAAAGTTGTAGATAAGATGTCTAATGAAACTGTTGAAAGAATGAAGTCATACTTTAAAAACTGATTAAGATGGGAATGTTAACAACATTAGCAGCCGTACTAACTCTTGATACAAAAGGGTATAGGAAAGGACTACAAACTGCTGAGAATAAGACAGGCTTATTTGCTGATAAAATTGGTAAATTAGGACCACAAGTTGCTGCTGCTTTTTCTGTTGCCGCTTTAGTTAAGTTTAGTGCTGTTATGGCAGACTTAAACAAAGATGTAGATAATGCAACAAGAGCATTTTTAAGATTTGGTGATGCTGGATTATTAAAGGATTTGAGAGAATCAACAGGTGGGATGGTTGATGAGCTAAAATTAATGCAACAGGCAATACAAGCAACTAACCTAAATCTTGCTGCTGCTGACCTCCCTGCTTATTTTAAATTTGCAACCATTCGTGCTGCTGAAACAGGAATGGAAGTTGACCATTTAGTAGAGAGTATTGTAACAGGTATTGGTAGAGAATCAAGATTGGTGTTGGACAACTTGGGTATATCTCTTATTGCTCTTAATAAAGAGATTGCTAAAGGAGGAACATTTGCCGAAGCTGCTACAAGATTAATTACAAGAGTTGCTAATGAATCAAACACATCTATTGAGCAAGCAACTAAAGGAACTAAAGTATTTGCTACTGCATGGAGAAATTTAGCAATAGAAATTGCTGATAGCGGACTAGGTAAAGAATTAGATGATATAATTAAAAAATTAGCAAGAATTATACAAATACTTTCTCCAATTAAATCAGGACCTGTATTTGTAAAAAAAGAAATAGAAGATGCTATTAAAGCAACAGAGTTATTAATAGATGGAACTCAAAAGGCTATTAATGCAACTAGCAAATTCAATATAGAACAATTAGCATTTTTACAAACACAATTAGAATATCATAACCAAAGACTAAAAACATTAAAAGAAAATCTTGAAACAGAAAAGTTAATAACTGAAGAAAACAATAAACAAAATAAACCAACCCCAACAACTATTGGTGGTCCAACAATAACTACAATAGATGCAATAGGAGAAGGGTTTGCTCCTGACCCAACACAACTTGCAAGACTAGAAAAAGGTGTTGATTTATTACGTGACCATATTGCAGCAACTAAAGATTTAACAGATGCTCAATATGAACTTGCTGGTAGTGCTGATTTGTATAGTGGTTCATTAATAAGATTTCAAGATGGAGTAAAAGAATTAACAAGTGATTTAATTAATCTTAATGTTGTATTAGAAGATGTTATGACTAATGCACTACAAGCATTTGCAAACACATTAGTTGATATTGTAGAAGGAAAAAATATATTACAAGCATTCTCTGATTTTCTTGGTGAAATGGGAAGAATGATGGCTACTTATGGAGCATTACTATTAGCACAAGGACTTGCTCAGAAAGCATTTGAAGGTGGAGAAGCCGTAACAAAAATAGTAGCAGGAGCAGCAATGTTAGCATTAGGTCTTGCTGTTGCAGCATCAGGAGCAGGAATTAATAAATCAGGTGCGGGAGGTGGAACATCAGCAGGAGGGTCAAGTTATTCCTCATCAGATGGATATAGTAATTCAGGATATGATTACAACAGAGAGATTATAATGGTGGCAAGAGGGAATGACCTTGTTGCTGTATTAAATAGTACTGAACAACAACAATCTTATTTAGGTGGCGTATAGTATAGAATATACAGATTTTAAAGGACTAGACACTAAGATATTAATATCCAAAGGTGTAGAGAGTGGTATAGTTAATGACTTTGTTACTAGGGTGGAAGCAGATATAGAACAGATATTACCCACTCCTGAATATAGTGTATGGGATGTAAGTACAGTAATTGCTAATACAGGAGAAGGACATGACACATATCTATTCGGAAGTTATGATTATAGTGGTCTTGGAAATCAATGGGATAGTGTAACAGATTGGTATATCAGTTTTACTATTGATGGTGTTGTTAGTGATTTGTTTAAATATCATTGGAATAAAGATTCAGTATCTACTGAGGCTGACATAGGTTCGGGAATGTTTAACACATCAACTACTGATAGTGGCTCAAGTATAGCAATTCAAATTAATATAGTAGATGCAGATGATGTTGGACATAATGATATATTTAGTGCGTTTGTCGCTAACAGGGACACTATAACAGTATATCCACATGAGGCAACACCTAGTAAGGACGTGCCTGTTGTAGAGGCACAGGACTGCTTAAAATCAATCGTAGGCGAATTAGAAGGAACTAATCATGAGTTTTGCGGAACAGATAACCCTCTTTCCTATAAATACTATTCTGATGATAAATATTCTCCATTTATGGCTTCGGAGGTTACAATCAACTTTCTGATAAGAGATGCTGATGACCATACAGCAATGAAACAAATCCTAGATGGAGGGTATTACATATCCGTTTACAAACGTGAAACATATTGGCTACCTGTATGGCATGGAAAGTTATCTAGTAGATTTTATACAGAATCTTATGCTCAATATCCATATGCTATTAAACTAACAGGCTCAGACCAACTAGGAAGTTTTGACAAATATCAACCATTGATGATTGACTTCCCTGTTCCAGATGCTAAGACGAACATAATATCATTACTTGGAAAGTTTTTGATGGATGAGAGTATGTACCCATTAAACTACACAGGTAATAAAGTGACAGACCTATATTTTAGTAGTAGGTTTACTAACAGTCTTATTTCTAAACTAGCATCAGACATCTACCTAGACCCTTTAAATTGGATGGATGATGAGAATCAATATGCCTCTAAGAAAACAATGCTTAGTGATGTGTTGATAGCATTAGGAGCAAAGATATTCCAATGGAATTACAGTTGGTATGTAATGGATGTAGAGGCACAATGGGATAAGGGAGATGTAACATGGAACAGATATAGATTCTTAGATGATGGAAGTTATTACTCTCTTTCTAACCATACGACAGAAGGACATTTTGTTTATCCTTATGTTACAAATCCTTCTGATGTACAGGTGTTTAATAATGCTGAGATGAGGTATGAGCCTTCTTGGAG
>Ga0164313_10006236_pt1 | contig 10527 bp, 3 predicted proteins | sample GuaBasSedimGuay4_FD_113735 | JGI IMG/M metagenome (GOLD analysis project Ga0164313, IMG submission 113735) | Subseafloor sediment microbial communities from Guaymas Basin, Gulf of California, Mexico - Guay4, Core 4569-4, 0-3 cm | ecosystem: Environmental > Aquatic > Marine > Hydrothermal vents >...
CAAATGGGTATACATATACTATTAACAATTATAACAGCGGCGCAAATCTATTATGTAATAGTTTTAATAATACCACTAATTGGACAGATTGCTCTATAACCTATGGTCCCAATACGTGGTGTAAGGGATGTTGTCGAGCAACACGAACTACAACACCAACTGGTGGAAATGGTGGTTGAGGAAATGAAGAGTATGTGGAACTAGGTGAAGTTAATACATGTCCCCAAACAACAGCAGTACAAGAGGGGACAAATATTGTTGTAGATGAACATAATGTTACAATTCCATCTAATTGCTGTAATTATGCGAATCTTGGTTACAATGCCACATGGGATTTTAACTTAGATGCTTGTGTTGTAGTAGTAGATGACGGTGGTGAAGGTTGTCCATCTCAAGGTGACCCAGGATTTTCACAATCTGATGACCCATTTGGGTTGATATTATTTGATGGTACCCCATTACCTGAAGAATGTTGCAATAAGTCATCAACTGGGTTTTTAGTTGAACCTTTAATAGAGGGGGGTCAATATAAAGGATGTTTTCCAAAAGGAATTATACCAACCCCCACTGGAACTACCACTGGAACTACCACACCTGATTTATGTTGTGATTATAATATTATAAATACGTTAGTAAGTGTACTAGCTCAATTAGAATTTACAGTGTCGGAATTAGAAACAAAGACACAAACTTGTTATGATGAATGGACAAACACTTTAAATCAAAACTATCAAAATTTTATAGTATTTGAACAACAGAATTATTTAAAGTATTTGGATGATTTAAAATTAAATTTTAAATTATTTGTTAATAACACTAACCAAAATACAAATACTAATATAGATACTGATTTAACTTATTTACCATATACACAATCCATTAATCCTATATGGGAGTGGGATCCAACACAACAATATAGTGGTGTAATATTATCTGGTAGTGAAATTAATATCGCAACTGTAGAGGCTTCGATATATGATACACTATCCTCACAAAATATAGATTTTTCTCCAGATATGTTTGAACCTAATTGGAGTACTCTTAATTTTACAATACCTGAGTGTGTTTGTGATGATTTAAGAAGATTATACCCTGATAAAGAATTTTTCTTTTCCGTAGAGATTGAAAATTATGAATGTTCTCTTTGTTTATTCGTTGATAATATAAAGGTAAATGTTTCAGATTGTAAAACACAAAGGTTATTATCTTTAAATGATTGTTTAATACCACAATTAAGTTGTGTTATTGATAATAAAAAATCTTGGGTATATACTGATCAAGGAGTGGTTACTGAAACTATTTATCCTCAAGGTGAGTGTAATACAGAATCGACAAAGAATTATAGTATAACCAAATTAACGACACCTGAAGAGAGATTATGGACAAATTTAGAATATAGATATACTAATTATGATGTTAACCATTCAGATTTAATTATAAATGTTAAAAATACTTCATTTAGTATTGATCCAGCTAAATCCATAGAATGTGATGTTTATGATTTTTGGAAAAATATAGATTGTGATGAATGTCCTACTAGTTGTACTACAGGAGAAACAATTACCTTTAGTGGACAAGTTTATACATCTACAACATTAGGTGACTATACATTAGACGTTTCAGCTTCTACAAGTGGAATAACATTTAGTTGTGATACATACACATCGATATTAACTGATCAAGTATTAGAATTGAAAAATGATTATTATTCATTAACCGCTGATTATAACGAATCATTAGACGCTAACTATAGTGATTTATTAAATAAAGGTGGATCCCTTTCTAAATTTTATATACAAAAAAATAATTGTGGTAGTGATACTATTGTGATTAATAATGATAATAACTTAGATAATTTATTTGGGTTAATTACAGAAAATAATGATGGTACATTATCTTTTTATGAAAGTTACATTTATAGTGGTTCTACACCATATGTGGGTGGTACATTAACTGAGGTGTTAAGTGGTATTACAGCACAAACATTTAACCAAACAAGTGGAATAACATTAGATTGTTGTACGACATTAAATGGGTTAATAAATGATAAGGGTACATTAGGTTTGGGTGTCGGGAAAAATTATGTTTGGGATTCCACAACAAACTCGTGTAATTGGAAAGATATTAATAATTGTAAAGGAGATTGTGAATATTCTGGAACTAAGAAGGTTTTCAGTAGGGAAGATTGTCTATCTGGGATAACAACTGGGACAACAGTAGATGTGTGTATTAACCCATTAGATTATTTAGATTTTACACCATCCCAGATTAATATAAAAGATAACTTTGACGCTATGGTGTTGAATAATCTTATAGACGCTAAAAGTAGACAAACAATAAGTGATTATCCACTATTAAGATTATTCTACCAACTCTATCTAACAGCCAATAATTGTGGTGAAGATTTAACTGGTAAACTTACATATAATAACCTATTTGAATTTATGGATAAAATAGGTGATTATTGGTTAGATTTATTGGAACAAGTTGTTCCAGCGACAACAATATGGGAAGGTTGTGACAATTCTGGTAAAATATTTAGAAATACTATTTTTGATCAAAATAAATTTATATATAAAAAATATAATCTGAATTTTATTTGTGGGGATCACGATACTTGTCCATTAAGTGGTAGAACTGATTTTAGTATAGGGTCACAAGATGTTTACACAGTTTTGGAAGATATTCCTATTTACCCTAGAAATGAAGAGATTATTCAAACAAAAAATGAAATATTAACAATTAAAGTTGGTATTTCTAATACACAACAAATAATAAATGGTTTAAGTGGTCAACTATGTTCATTAAATTTACAAGATACAGATACACCTAATCTACAAGATGATATTGGTAATTTAAATATTCAGATTAGTGGACTCAGTCAAACCCTGATTACACAACAAACTACTTTATCTGATTTATTAATACAATTAGAACAACAACAAACGGAGTATTTATTACAACAACAAAATTATTATTCTAAATTTATGAGTTGTACTGGATTAACAGAAAGTTTAGTAAACGCACAGAATAATTTATCTAATTTTATTCCAGGTACCACAAACTATGAAAGACAAAGAAATTTCATTGCTGGTGTTAGAAGTAAATTAAATAAATGTTTGAAAAGGTCTAGTATGTTACTTACTAATGAGGATAGTGTTGCGTTTATTACACAAATATATGACACAAATGAATATGAAGGTAATATTACAATAATGGGTGATGAAGATTGGGAAGAAGGTGGACCTTTTTATAACACAGAATTAATACATAATTGTTAAAAAAATATATTTATAAGATATGGCAGGAATAAGAGGTAAAATAATAAACCCCCCATCTATTAAAACAGAGATTATAGAGGCGCTAAAGGCTGAAATTGTAATTCATACTACAGGTATGTATTATCAGTCAAGCTCTACTAGTTCTTTCTTGTCTACTGATAACGCTTGGTTTTTACCCTTAGATTTATCTAATATAAATAACATATTTACATATCCCGATCCGATTTTATATGGACAGTCAATTTTTAGAAATAGACAAACCGAACAAAAAATACCATTATTTTTTAATGGTAATAAAAGTGAAGACGATAAATTACAAACTACAACTTATACCATTTCAACGGTTAGTGGTTGTGGTGGTGATGATGATGACTGTATAATAAATTATACATATGAAAATGAATTTGGGGAGACTATTAGTGGTAGTATAAATCTATCGGGGTCAAAGTCAATAACCTTTTGTTCCTCAACGATACCAGTTACTAACGTTGTATCTAGTTGTAGGTCTGGGTGCGCAACATCATTTGTAATTGGTAGTAAATGTAATGTTTTAGACCCATCTATAACTGAAAATAATCAGATATTGTATATTGATAATGGTAAAAAATATCAGTTATTGTCTAGTAGAAATGAAAGTAAAAATTATGGGTGGCAACCAATAAGTAATGAAGAATTATTTCCTTATGTAGAAAGATCGGATTTTGATAGTTTTGATTTTCCACAAGTTACTATAAGGGGAACTAGAAAAATACCAACATCTATAGAGGATACATTATGTGGACCAATAACATATACTGGTTATACGTATGATAGAATGAATTATAATTGGTTTTTTGGTAATAATGCTGGTATAACATTTAATCCAATCCAAACTGGGTTAATACCTACACCATTAAGTGGGGCTATGGTATCACAAGAGGGTGTTGCGTCAATATCTAATAGAGAAGGTCAATTATTATTTTATACTAACGGGGAAACTGTATACACTAGTGGACATACGGTTATGAGTAATGGTACGGGATTAGAAAGTTCTGGAACATCTACACAATCATCCATCATTATACCAAAACCAGATAGTAATAAATATTATATATTTACAACCGATTTTAATGGAAACCCCAACGGGTTTGAGTATTCTATAGTTAATATGGATTTAAAGGGTGGATTAGGTGAAATAGAGACTAAAAACATTAAATTAATTAATAGTCCATTAAGTGAAAAAGTTACTGCTTGTAGTCATAGTAATGAAGATGATTATTGGGTTATAACACATACTAGTGGTGACACTTCTTTTTATAGTTATAAAATATCTTCCGCTGGTTTATCTGGGCCAGTGATAACCAGTATAGGTAGTACACATAATACTGCTAGAGGGTATATGAAAACATCTCCTGATTGTACAAAATTAATTTCTTTATTATATGATGAAGATATTATTGATATATTTGATTTCGAAGCGTCTGCGGGGACATTAAGTAATTTTATATCAATAACTGGTAAAACCTTTGATGTTGGACCTTATGGGTTAGAGTTTTCTTCTGATTCATCTAAATTTTATGTTTCAGAAGGTGCTAGTGAAAAAATATATCAGTTTGATTTATCTTATACCGCAGCAACAGATATATTAGATAATATAATTGAGGTTGCTGAAGTAGACGGTGGTAGTTTAGGTGCATTACAAATGGCTCCCGATGAAAGAATATATGTGGCGGACAAATCAACATACTTATCATGTCTATCTGGATTTACTTTAGTAGGTGAAAATTGTGTATCAACAACTACAGCAACTACAGTGACTGCAGAAACAATAACTGCAGCAGGTACTTCTATCGCATATAGTGCATATGGTGCTAGGTTTTGTATTCCAGGAACATATACAACATGTGGTAGTGGTGCAACAGCATCTAATTTTTTTAATACAGGAAATTCCGATCCATTTTGGGGAACTTTAGCAGGTGTTGATGGTAGATTAAACGAGGTGGGGGTCTGGGTAAATGAGCCACCAGTTATTGAAGATGAATGGATAGGATTCTCAACCTGTATATCTGCAGCAACAGATGGTCAATATTTAGTTGCGTTGGCTGGTGATAACGGTATTAGATTTTCATTAGATGGTACACAATTGGTGGAAAACCCTTGGGATACAACCATTACAGCGGTAGAGAATTTTAGGTTATGGTGGGTTTGGCCATTAGATTTAACGGCTGGTGAACATGTTATTAATTTGGAGGGAATTGATGATGCCTCAGTGGCATCTTTTGGTTGTGAAATTATCGGACCTTTTTCATCTGGTACGTTTACAACAAATACAGATTTTCATATTTTCACTGGTGCAACTGGAAAGGATTCATATACAGCAAATACAATTTTTAAAAGTTCTGATGAGATAGGTAATACGTTTGATACTCAAGCCAACACATGTCCTACTGGATATACATATGATGTTTGTTCAGATAGTTGTATAAAAGTTGAATCCCCTGCAACAATATCAGAAAAACCTTATTTACATGTTATACATAGACCAAATGGGTTAGGGGTTCAGTGTAATTTTCAAGAAAATGGATTTAATTTAAGTAGTAGTACAGTTACTGGTACATCGTCTACATGGGGGTTACCTAATGTTATTACTGATAAGGCAATATCGTGTGATAGATATGTTTATATCACATCTATAAATAGAGTTGGTTTTGGGTTTGATTTCTTAGTTAATAATGTTAATAATGTTGTATTTCCTAAAAAATTGTCTTATTATGGTGAGATATATAAATATGATCAAACCACTAGTGAGTTCTCAACATCTGCGTTACAAACATTTAATATAAGTTATGATAGTTTAAGTGCAAATACTGGTAATACACTTACAATTGCTAGTGGTAATATAGGAGAGGGAGAATTTTTAATTAAACCATATTGGGATTATAATGTAAATACATTAATAGCTAAACAACAAAAGACTAGAAAAAGTAGTGTTAATACTTATAAACGTGGTGACTTATATGGGTTATATGTACCAGAGACAGATTGGTATTTTATAAATATTTTTGAAGCTAGTCAACCATTATTTAATAGTAGCAGTGTCCCACCAGCAAAAACAATTAATTCTTTAGTCGTTGCTTCTACTGTTACACAAGCTGGTGTTAAAAAATATAACATACAAGGGTTATCTGATCCAATAGTATCTTATAATGGTGCAATATTGGCTAAAAATATGGAATATAGTGCAGTAACAGCACCAATATCAGCAACAACAGGGACAACCGCATTTATCCCCTATATTGAGTTATCATTTGACCCACTTGATGGTCAAATTTTAACATACGCATATGTTAAAAATGGTAATACAAATGACTTATTAGCAGATTTATATATAGTTAGTGGAATTACTAGTGGGGAAACAGGAACACAACTAGAAACAGATAGAGTTTTTTATAATACAACAGAAGGTAAATATGAATTTTATTTAATTAGTGTATCTAGTAGTAATGTTATATTAAGTGTAAATGGTTCTATGTTAGCAATTAATATAGAATATTTCCAGTCATTTTCTAATTCTAGGAGAATTATTTTAGAAGAACCTTTAAACAATGGTGACATAATAGAAGCATTTTATGTTCCTACTAATGCTATAAATGGTGGGATAGACACCAATACACCACAAATAAGTTGGTCTATTGATACCGCACCCCTTACAACAAGTGGTAAGTTTACTGTTCAGGTAACTACTGTAGATGACATAAATTATGAAAATGTGGTTTATTCAGAAGTTGTAGATTATGTAATAGGACAAAAATCATATAATAAGTTAATAACATTGACAAATGCGAAAGCAGGTGATAAATTTATATACAGAGTTATGAATGAAAAATTTTACACACCCATTATTGGTGAAACAATTTATAGTGTAAGTTATAGCTTTACTAATAAAATTGAAGTTTTAAACAATAGTGGGGAGAATTATTAAATATTATAATATTCTGTATATTTATTATTAAATAAAAGAAAGTAATGAGTTATATAAACAAACAAAGTACTACGTTAGTAAGAGTAAAGTTAACTGATATAGGAAGAGAACAGTTGGCCAAAGGACAATTAACATTCAATAACTATATAATAGGGGATTCCGAGGTTGATTATAACTATGTTAAGGGATGGTCACAATTTGTACCTAGTATTGGTGCAGCAACTGGAGAATTTTGGTTCCCAGAAGCGGACGGTAATATAGTTAAAAATATTTTTTCTAAAGTACTTAGACCAAAAGATGATAACCCATTTCTCTCAACATTTTTATTAGATCAAAGTAATCAATTTATATTCCCCCTAAATCAACAAAGTAATATACAGTTAATAAAGGGGTTAGTAACTAACGAAGCGGCAGACAGAGGATTTTTCTCAGGTTCATCTGTGGATGTTGGTTTATCGGCTCAAACATCTACAACATTTATTAAAGAAAGTGGTACGGTGGATTTAAATAAATTTGATGGTACGGTGGATTTAACACCATATACACAAGGTGAATTGGTATTGGACACTGCTCTTACCGCAACAAGTGTGAACGATTATATTGTATTTAGATTTTCAAATCCAACAATAGGTAACGTTACTGGTGATACAATGACAGCAGCAACTGTTAATACTTTTTATAATATAACAGAGATTTCTGGAACAACAATTAAAGTTGATAGGGCACTACCTACATTAAGTGCGTATTCAGGAACCATTATAACTTATTACACAATACCTGGTGGAGATGACCCAGCGGATGATTATTATGGATTAAGTTCATTAACAGCTTATTGGAATACAGGTACTTTATCTTTTGATAGTAGTTGTGATATTTGTGTTGAAAATATTCCTGTTTGGAATATGAATAATACTTGGGTTGAGAATTTAGCTGGACAATATAAAGACTCACCGATCAATTATCACGAACACGCTTTATTTGGTTCAGAACAATTTGCTGGATCTAAACAATATTTGGGTTACAACGACACCCTAACAGTATCAACCACAGGATCTAAACTAGATTCTATTAGTTATATGGACCCATTCCAGAAAGGGATATGTATATTACACTATACTAATAGTTGTATATCTAATTTTTATGGTGAACAATTTTATGTGGATGAAGATACGGGTAAATTAGTAAATTTAGATATACCTGTAATGTGGCACAGAAGAAATGATGTTGGTACTGGTAGTGGTACTACATTAGGTATGAGATTTGTGTCAGATACAATTTTAAAGACTACAGCCTCCAATAATGATATTGAATATTATGATTTAATTGAGTTTAGTGGTATGTCAGTTACCCCAACACTACCATTGGTTGTTGGTAAAGTATTCCCACAATTAAAAATAGTTGTAATAGATAATGAAGAATTAATGGCTGCTATGTCATATAAATCTAATAGAAATTATACATTACCTGATTTAGCTGGTGAATTAGTCACATCAGTATCTGGTAATTGTACGGGAGTACTAAAGGCGGGAGAAAGTTTATATATGACGTATTGGTTATCCAATACAGGAACAGGAACCACTGGAACTACAACCGTAACTACACCAACACTACCTAACCAAAGATACACAGTTTTAGATAATACTACAAGTTCCGATAAAGATGTACAATTTAGAATTAACAATGTGGGACAATTACCATATATGAGAAAAAGAGAGTCTGTTGGTTATGATGGATATGGGTTCTTTGCGGATAATTTTAAATTATTGGCTCAAGTTATAGATAAAACTTTAGTTAGTAGACCAAGCCCATCTAAATGGAGAGTTATAGATTTTACCACTACTAATATTACTGATGTTACTGGTGAAACAATTAATCCAGATCTTTTTGAAAATCAAAACCCAAACACCACAGGATTTATTTTAACTGGTGGTGATTATAGTGGTGCATCAGCAACTACTTTTAGTTTAGGTGATGAATTAGATATGTCATCAGCATCTAATTATGGTAAAATGACTTTCGGTGATGAAAGACTATTTTATGGTAACTTAAGAACATATATAGGGGCAACAATATATAAAACATTATTTAATATCAATATAGATGGTGCTACTATAGCTAGTACCAGTAATCCAACGTTTGGATTTGGTGACGATAGATATATTAGTGAGATTGGTATATTAGACAATAATCAGAATTTAGTTCTTGTGGGTAAATTATCAAGACCAATTAGGTTGGGTAACACTACTACCGCTTCATTAGAATTAACAATAGACTTTTAAATAAAAAAAAATGGGATTTATAGGGAGCGCAACTACAGTAACAATAAGAGCCAGATTAACAAAATTAGGAAGACAGAAAATATTAACTAATAGTAATACGTATTTTTCACATTTTATTATAGGTGATTCTGATGCTAATTATTATACTAGTGAGTTATTACCAGCAGGTACAGTTCCCACTACTAGTGGTAATTTAGCCTATCTAACTGGAACCACTAGTGATAACATTGCAGAGGGTGTTGGTGTTAATAGTAAATTATATAAAACAATTAGTCCGGGTACTCAAAAAGTAGTTGAACAAAATTCAGCGGCAATAACTACAGTATTAAGGGAAATCGGTGAAACAACGGTTAGTGGTAGTAATTTATCATATCTAACAATAAGTAAAAGTGCGACAACTACTGATTTTACAAATTTATTTAAAAGTTTGAGTTTACCTTTACCTGTGGCAAATATTAATACATTTTCTAATACGTTATCAGCTAATGGAGGATGGGCTGACACACCATTTAGTGGGTTAGGTGTTAGTAACGTACTATTATCAGTTATTGATAACGATCAATATGGTGAATTAATAGATGGTAAGTCAATTAAAATGACATTACCAGTATATACAGGTTACACAACTGGGGGCACACCAACAGGGGTTACAACATATACATTATATAGTACATTCCCGAAAACAACATTACCTAATACTGTATTAGATTTTCAATATAAAGATAGAAGTAGTTACCCACAATTATTATTCGGGAACCAGATAAATGTAGCCTATTTAGTTTCGGATGATATACAAAGACCAAATAATGATCCATTAAAAAGTTGGGCAACTGGTTATGATACTTATAAACCATTCAGTAATCAAGGTGCCAACCCTAACCCTAACGTACCATTTAAAGAAACAATAAACGTACAAACGGTAACATCTACAGGTATAAATTCTGATAGAATTGCAGGTATCGCTTATTTAGATAAAGGTATTTTAGCGATTACCGATCAAACAATA
>Ga0164313_10006237_pt1 | contig 10526 bp, 10 predicted proteins | sample GuaBasSedimGuay4_FD_113735 | JGI IMG/M metagenome (GOLD analysis project Ga0164313, IMG submission 113735) | Subseafloor sediment microbial communities from Guaymas Basin, Gulf of California, Mexico - Guay4, Core 4569-4, 0-3 cm | ecosystem: Environmental > Aquatic > Marine > Hydrothermal vents...
AGCAGTCCGACAGCGAGCGTAGGGGGAAGTTGAAATAAGGTGATGACGATCAGCGCCAGTATCGGTACCCCCAGCATTTGTGCAAGCAGACCAATAAACAAGGGCCGGGGTGTGGCCAGTTGTCGGGTGAAATCGCTAAACCGAATGGTTAATCCAAGACTGAACATGATCAATGCGAGTGATACAGGCAGTCCGATCTGGATAAAAAGATTCAGTTCCATGGTGTAGGGTTCATTCGGTATAGTTGTGTCGCCGTGCGCGATGGCCCGTTTGTTTGCCTATGTTGCCTGCAATTGGTGCAAGCTTATAAATCCAATGCGATTCTGAAGCCGGTATCGTCACTGCGACGGGTCGGGAAATCACGCCAGCGATTTGCTGAGCGCAGTTCATGAGGCGGAAAACTCCATGCCCCACCGCGAATAACGCGCTTTCCACAACCTTCTTTTTCAATCGGAGAGCCATCAGATGGCGCATCAGCAAAGCGATCGTGGAAACAATCGGCAACCCATTCAAATACATTTCCGGCGCTGTCGTGCAGGCCAAAGGCATTGGCTGGAAATCGTCCGACCGGTGCGGTTTGATCGCCATCCCAAAGTGAACCGCAACCTTCACAATTTGCGCGAGCGGATTCTACCTCATTCCCCCACGCGTAGCGGGTCATTTCTCCGGCGCGATGTGCATATTCCCATTCGGCATCACTGGGCAGGCGATAGTGTTTCCCGGTTTTTTCAGACAGCCATTCAGTATAGGCAAGCGCCTGTTTCCAGGAGACATTCATGACCGGGCGTTCACCGCGCCCCCATTCCTGATCATCCGGAAAATTGCAGCGGGTTTGCTTGCAAAATAAATCGTACTGCGCAAAGGTGATCTCAAAACGACCGATCGCGAAGGTTTTAAGCTTCACTTCTGCGAGGGGTTTTTCATCAAAGTCGCCATCACCCTGATGATCACCCCTCAAAAAATTCCCACTGGGGATTCTTATCATTTGAGGCCCCATTCCAAGTTTGGGAATCGGGTCTGAAAAAATGCCGATGTTTTGTTGCGGCTTGTTTTCCTGGCTTAGGCTTAAGCGTGATATTTCAGACGCAGCGATTTGGATTTCGTGTTGATAAGCCGAGCTTAGGGATAATGGATCTGCGAGCAGCTTACCCTGTACCAGACGCCCGTCGTGCAAGGTCGCCTGTGCGAAAGTGGTGTCTTCATCGGTGCGTAAGATGGCATCCAGATAACGTAATTGGGTGCGCTCAATCTGATGGACGCCCGTTTCGTTTCTGATTTGCAACGTATCGAACCCCGGTTGGACAAGTAACATATCACCCGAGCGGGTTTCCAGCTTGCCCGAAAAGGGCGTGGCAGGATTTTGCTGGTGTGATGCGCCGATACTGATGAGGCTGACATCTTTTAGCTGTATGGGCAGGCCGGGATCCTGTAAGCGCGATATTTCAATGCTGGTTTGTGAAAGTTCACCCTTGATATGCTCACCTGAACGAGTGAGGATTTGTACTAAGCTACCCGATGGTTTTTCTGTAGCAGATAGTTTGGCAGGAAATTTTATGTGTTCGATGTCCTGAGGACGAAAGTCCAGCAAGCCAAAATCAGTTTTTAGGAAAAAATTATCCTGCTTTACCTTGCCTATATGAATGTCCCCATTGCGCATGGTGATCACGTCCGCCACCGGGTGGCTTGCCATAACAGGTGTTGTGATGGCAAGCAGCGGGATGAGTAACAGGAAAAATTTAGGGTAAATCACTTTTTCTGAAATAAAGAAAACCGAGCAGAGCACTCAGCGAGCCTACCATCATCGGATAGATCAGGGCATAGAGTAAATATCCCAGCTCACTGAAGTGATCGAGAATGACATACGCCGAGGGGCCCAATAGCACCAGCTGTGGGTCGAACAATAGCGTTGAAGCGGTGCGAAAGACCTGCAAAGGATTAGCCAATGCGATGATCACGGCACTTTCTGCCTCCATTCCACCCTGCACCATCAATCCCAACAGGATTAAATCCAGGAACAGCAGCAATACCAGCCAGGCAAGAAATGCAATACCCTGTGCGACATCAGAGGAACGTGCGAACGAGGAAATCAGCATGCCAATGCCGAGGAAGCACCATGCCAGTGATAGCAACAAACCAGTATAAAAGATGACTGAGCGCCATGGGATATCACTGCCCTTGAATGCAGCCCAGGCCATCGCGAGTAACATCGCGCCGAGCACCGGAATAAAAACCACAAATAGACGGCCGATGAATTTCCCCCAGAACCAGGCAGACAGGCTGACCGGCAGAGAGAGCATATACTCGAATACACCGGCTTCACGATCACCCGCGACCGAGCGAACCGTGGTCAGCAACACAAACACCGGTAGTATGGCCATGGTGATCTGAAGATAGGTGACCAGCAGGCGCGACAGGCCGGTAAAACCCATCACCCGTGATTCCGTCAGGCCGGTGATAAACAAGGCCACCACGATGCCGCCAAATACCAGTGAATAAATCATGAACCATCTGGCGCGCAGGGATTCGGTGATGTCCGCGAACGCGGTGAGTCTAAGATGGCGCATTATTCTACCGGGGCTTGATTAGAAGGTTGAGGTTGGATGTTATCGAACGGCGTTGTATGTAGCGTACCATTGTGCAAATTGTACTTTTCTTCAATTTTATATATATGAGCACTTGCTTCGACGAAGTTGAGGCTGTCTGGCGCTGATTCGGTCTGGGCACCCAGGCCGTAATTCATGGGGCTTAACTGATCTTTGACATAATGCGCGGTTTTCGCATCAATCCATTGTTCGGTCTTGAAATCAGTCACCCATATCTCGGTCAGTTGATTGTCTTTCCAGGCTTGTTGATCCAGCCATAGGACAGCACAGCCCAGATCGTCAAATTTGTAGAGTTTTTTCACCTCTTCACTTTCTCCACCACGAATTTGTGCCGCGAAGCGACGGTCGCCAACCGCCATCAGACAGCGTTCGCAAATTTCCCGGTCCCAGCGAATGTCTGCGGCACCGGTAGTGGGTTCTTCGCTACAAGCACTGAGAAAAGAGAGGCTGATCACCGCTACCCATAGATAGATGGCTTTCGGCAGACGAGCTTGAATCATCCCAAAATCCTCAGTTGAACATCGTGAAGGGGGTGTCAGTGGTGGTGCAGGGCAAGGCATAACTCCTTGCAATAGTTATTCTATTGCAAGGAGTTATAACGCCGCCATGTGCCACCACAGACGCGCGATTCGCGGTGTAGCGCTGTTCACTTACTGGGTGATGATCAATCATGCTAATAATATTAAATAGTTCAATGTGTTAGGGCTGCATATAGCGGTCAACTGAGGAATTTAGGATCATACTCGTTCCTGCATGTTGATGCCTGCAAGTATGCCGGCATAGCGTGATAACACACCCAGAAAACGCAAACGATCCGGGCTGGCCACCTGTCCGTTCCATTGTTTTTGCGCGGTGTCAGATACAAAGCCCCATTCAAGCATGACTTTTGCAAATGAAGGTTCGTCGCGAACCAGTGTGACAGAGCAATCGAGCATCGAGGCCATGGAGAGGCTATCAGCCACCAGATCATCGAGTACGATTTTCCCCTGATCCATTTCAACGACACGGTTAACCAGCGTTGCGACTTCATCCAGGCGGTGGCTGGAAATAATCATAGCCACTTTGCCTGAGCGTTCAGCAAGCGCCTGAAACAGAACGTGCCGCGCATCCGGATCAAGGTTAGCCGCGGGCTCATCCATTACCAGCAACTCAGTAGGCCGACCCAGTGCAACACTGATCAGGAGTTTTTGTTTCTGCCCACCGGATAATTTATTGAAAGGCTGTTTGACTATTTTTTCGTAGTCAAGCCCCAACGAATGAATGACTTCAATCATGCGTGCCGGATCACTTTCGCTGACGTCAGAAGCGAAACGAATTAACTGTCCCACCGGCATTTTCAGAGGCGGAGGAAGCTGCGGGACGAAACCGATTTTGCTCAGCACGGCCTGGCGATTGCTGCGTGGATGTAAACCGTCAAACAGGACTTCGCCTTCATGCCGGTACTCACCCAGCAGGCAGCGAAACAGGGTGGTTTTTCCGGCACCATTAGATCCGACCAACGCGATTCGATCCTGAGCATGGATGTTGAGCGTAATGTCATCCAGCACTTTATTGCGACCAAATGTTTTACTGATGTGTTTGAACTCAAGTAGAGCCGTGGGCGATGACATCGGATTTGATAGATTAGGTTGGGTTGAGCTGATGACTTCAGCGGGTATTGGCATGTCCATGATTTTAGAGGTAATCACTAAAGCCTTTGAATTTGAATGTCAGGGATTCCGTCGGGCAGGCATCGACACAGCGACCGCAGCGGGTGCAATCTGCACCGATGCTGACATGAATCTTTTTTGCCCGCCCTTTGATCACGGTGTCCAGCACGTGGGGGACCAGACAAACCTTTTTACATTCGCCTTCATGAAAGCAATTATTCAGGTTGTAGTTGATTTTAAACGGAGAAATCGCACCGACCAGACCGTAAGTCAGGCCAATCGGGCAAGCATAACGGCACCAGGCCCGGCGAGACCAGATGATCTCAAAAATAAGCAATGCACCTACCCATGCCAGTGCAATACCCGGCCCGTAGATCAGCGCTCGACTGAGTATGCCGGTAGGAGAGATGGTCTCGTAGACCGTATAGCCCGTGGCAAACGCCAGCAGTGCAAAGATCAACCAGAACCACATCCGGGCGCGACGATCCATGGGGTGGTCCTTGACCCAGCCTTTGGCGGCCAGTTTGACATGGATCATTTCAGCCCATTCAGAAAGCAGATGATAGGGGCAGACCCAGGAGCAGAAGGTGCGCCCGCCCAGTAGCCACCAGAGTATAAATACGGTGACCGTACCGATGACCAGATTGATAACGATATGTTTAAATGCCAGCATCACCTGCAAGGCAGAATTTAGATCTGCCATGTGAAAACCGGCAAAGCGTGAAGCAGTGAGTGCGCCTTCAAGTAGTTGTATGTCAAGCCAGTAGGACACCACGAATAGCAGGTTTACGGCAATCAATACCGCCCAGCGTATACGACGGGTTTTCTCGCCGGGCTTGTTTAGCGCCATTTCAGCAAGCTCATCATGGATCTTCTGGATGCGTGATTTATCGGCTTTTTGCGCGGCATGCACCGCAGCCGCTTCCTCTGATATATCAGATTTTTGAACTCTCTTAGGGTCAGCGCCAAATAATTCAGCAAAGGAGTCTTTTAATTTCATATCCGCTTACCCGTCCGGTTATCGTTACTTTCAATCACGATGGCGGCTGGTTCTGCGGGGCAGATCATTTCGCATACGCCACAACCGACGCAACCATCGAGAATTTCCGGGCGCATTTTGCGCGTACCGTCTTCAGATTCAATTTCCACCAGACGAATAGCGCGTTTAGGTGGGCATTGCTGCTCATCTCCGGATGGGGGTTTGCCTATATCGCACTGATTGGCGCGAATTTCGATCGGACAGGTGCGTACGCACAGGTCACACAACTCAAGATCATATGGGTAGTCTGCAACCGGAATTGGATTCCAGCGATCTATTTCTTCATAGCGCATCATGCCCTTAAAATCCGGGCCGCGTGCAGAACCTTTAATGCCTTTACCCTGAACCGCAAGGCAGCTTTTGGGGCGAATAAGTTTGGCGATACCAATATCAACTTCGTGAGAAAAATTGACATCGTGTGTGAGTGCGCCAGTGGGGCAGGCGAGCACACACTGCAAACCATCGCAGGAAAAGTCACACGCCTGGTCACGTGATTCGATGTAGGGTACACCCACACCAATCCCGTCAGTTAGATCAGCCAGTTTGATGGCGTTGACCGGGCAGACTTGAACGCATTGCCCGCACTTGATGCAGGCAGATAAGAAGCGTTTTTCTACCAGCGCGCCGGGTGGTCGCAAGCGTTTCGACGCTGCTTTTACCGAGGGCACAATGCCTGCCAGTGCTGCTACGGTCACGGTACTGAGGTAGGCCATGGTCTGAATGAACTGACGACGTTTCTTTTCTGCGCGACTGAGTCTTTTGCTTGCCATTAATTAGCCTCCCTGTGATTCCAGCAGGCGTTCCAGAGCGGTTTTTTCTCTGGCAAGTGCTGCTTGTTTTTCGTGTGGTATCAGTTGTGGCGTCGCATCCTGCACCAGCACTTTGGGCTCCGAAAAAGGCGCCAGGCGTTCCAGGAAATCCAGTACTTCGAGTACCGGAGAGCCTTTGAAAAATTGAGCGTAGGGCACATCCTGCCAGATGCGGTCTGCATACGCTGTCAGTTTATAGGGCGTATCACCTACGTCATCGCTGTTTTTGTCGAAGCCTTCGTAATCACTCCAGTAATTATCTTCCCAGACATTTCTCATGGCATTGCCGCGTCCGCCAACCGTAATCTGTGTCATGTTGCCGGCAAAATTATTATATCTGAATTCGTTGCTGTGCCAGGGGTTCAAAAAACGTACACCAATACCATTATAGGCGATCAGGTTATTTTCAAAAACATTGATCGTGTCCGGCTGAAACGGTGAGACGTCTATATATAAGCCGGTTGCGCAATAAAGAATCTGGTTGTTTTTGATAATCAGGTCGGAAGTTTCCTTAAATCCGATACCGACACCTGTCGGCCCGGCAGCATGCCGGATCTGGTTGTTGCGGACGGTTACCCCGTCACTGTACATCAGGAAAATACCCACGGTGTTGTTGTAAAAAATGTTGTCTTCGACAAGGTTGTAGCGGGAATACATGAAATGCAGTGAATAACGCGAATTGCTGGCGGTATTTCGAGCGATGGTATTGTCTGCAGAATACCAGACCACCATGTCACGCACACCATCGATCACGTTGTCGGTGATTTTATTGTCGAAGCTATACCATAAACGCACTGAATCGCCTTTTTGCCCGAGGGCAAGGCGATCAATCGAACTGATGGTGTTACGCCGCACGATATTGTTGCTTGATTGCTGTAAATCAACACCAAACAGCACTTCATCCATGATGTTGTCTTTGATGACGTTGAAGTTGCCTCGCACCTGCACTGCGGAGTCCAGATCATTTGCGGATGCCCCGGAATTGATCAGGCTTAGGCCTTTGATGGTTGCGCCATCGGTATCGAGCAGGATGACAGTTCCTTTTCCACCATTATCAATTGTCACTTCACCCCGGCCATCGACGGTGATGGCATCGGAGATCACCACCGGGCCTGCGTATCTGCCCGGTGGGGGACTTAGCGTGCCGCCTTCTTCTGTGGCATCAACAAGCGCCTGAAAAGAGGGTAGGCCAGTGGCTGTGTCTGTCTGTGCGGCCTGCACAAAACTCTGTACAAAGAATGCAAAGGCCGCCAGCCCGATCAGGATGGCGGTATTGGTTGTGCGCATGTTTGCTTAAGTTTGATGGGGCTTGGTTGGTTCAGGCAGAAGCAGTCTAGCTCTGATCTATTTTGTCCTGCTTGCGGCGAATTAAGAAGGCCAGCGCCAAAGACACCGAAACAGCGATCATTAGGCCAAAGCCAAAACTGGGGTATGAATGCGTCGTAAACTGCGCCACTTTACCCTGACCGAACACAGTAGGCATGAATGGCTTAACCGTAAACGCGCCCATTTCATTGAGCTCATGGCCGTACCACCAAAGCCAGCCGGAGTATTCAACGATGAAAAATACCGGCAAAGCCATCGGCACCAGAATCAACATCCAGTATATCGGGCCTTTGTTCTGGCGTGCACCCCAGAGTAACAGCAGCATGGCTGCCAGCAGCCCCCAGAACATGATTTCGCCGACCATGCTCATGGTTTTAACCATGGGCAGGATTTCAGCTGGATTATTAAAATAGCGGCCAAGGCTGGCCTTGTAATGCCAGGCCATGAGTTGAGAGCCGCTGCCATCCCATACCAGTTTTTGGTCACCTGTCTGGCGTGTCATATAGTTGTCGAAGGTGCCTTTTAAACGTCGGATATTTTCAGCTTTCTCTGAATCACCCAGGCCATCATCAGTGGTGTTTATCTGATCTGAATACCCTTCAATAACCACGCCGCTTTCTTCCAGCGAATCTTTGAGTCGCTCTACCAGACCGAAGCCGATCTGTATTTTATTACTGGAGGATTCCTTTTCAGTGTCCTGATCAAGGGCTGCAATCATGGCATGCATATAGCCGGCACTTTGGTATTTCAGCCCGTCTTCGCCTTTCCATGTCATGCCCATCCAGACAGCGATGGCGCTAAAACCAAGCGCCATCACGATTAAGCGATTTCGCGGTCTGCTGAACATAAACCCCAGCAACATTACAACCAACAGGGCAACGATAAATGGCGAGAATGCACGTTCAACCACGCCACCGGCTGCTATTGGATACATGCCTACGTAGTGGTTGATGGTGTCCATCTCATGCACGCAATCGAGTGCCTCGCTTTCTGCAATCTCTGCTTTATCTACCTTCTTGCAGCCGTTAAAAACGCCGTTCATATGAAAGTTGATACGCACGCCATCCGGGAAAGCTTCTTCCGGATAGTTAGGCGCTGTCAGTGAGACCCACCATAGAGGTACGAAATAGATAGCGACCAACAGGGCGATGGCTAAAGCAATCAAACCGTTGGAAATGAGCGTGCGAGGGGCGAGTTTAGACATGGTGTAAAATAGATAAATCGACCCGGCCAATTGGCCGGGTCGATGAGTTTAAAGAAGTGGAATTAGATATTAGTTAATCAAAATCTGGGTTCAACCAGTCCGCAGAAGGCGCTAAATCTTTCTTTGGCACAGGAATGCGTGAAACATAGTTAATCACCATTGCCATGTCCTTATCAGAGAAACCCTTGATCTGCTCAATCATGTCCGGATTAGCATTACGACGCTTGCCATCACGAATCCACTCAAATTGACGCAGCATGTAGAGGTAGTGCTGGCCAGCCAGACGAGGGTAGAAATCTTCGAAATGACCTTCACCATTGTCACCGTGGCATTTCACGCAGTTATCCGCATACAGTTGCTTGCCCGTTTCGAATTCCGGCGTGCCTTCGATCCAGTCCCCTTTGCCATTCTCCGGGTTCATGAGTAATTTTTCCATGTAGGCCGCAACATCCGCTAGTGCCTGTGCATCGCCGATTGATTCAGGCAGCGCAAAGGGATACATGGTCGGGTTATCACGGTTGCCTTCGCGGATATCCGCCAATTGCTTGATGATGACATTTTTCAATTGCCCTGCAATTTGAGGGAAGGTGCCGTCTTTTGAGCCCCAGCCTTCAGGAAGGTGGCAGGCGGAACACACTTCGAATACGTCAAGGCCGTTTTCTAGATCGCCTTCAAGATCGAGTGCCACCAGGCGATCGCCGCCTTCTGCCATCCATTGATGTTTTTTCTCTTCAGCTTGCGCAACACCCAGTGTCAGCATGCCAGTCAGGAACAAGGCGGTCAGGCCTTTTAGTGTTTTATTATGATTCATGGTATTGGTATATTAATGTATAAGTAATAACTTAAGTGAGTTTAGCAAATGCTTAAGCCCTTAAGCCTTGAGCTGGATCAAGTGCCTCGAAATATAGCTCCCTAGGAGTCTGTCGGGCTTAGCTGTTTTGAATCAAAATTCTCGAGATCGAGTAAATTTAGTTTATCGTGTGAGGAAAATAGTCGTTCTATTTGACGAATAGGATAAGCTAAGTTTATCGATATTCGTGATTTTTGAGCAAAACATGTTAAGCCCGACAGGCTTCTAGTATAGCCTATAACGACTTGCATATAAAAAAAGACAGTATCTACCTGAGATACTGTCCCTTGTCCTTAGCCTAAACCGGAGTGGTTTAGGGTGCAAGCGTCGCCAGATAATCGGCGATTGCGCCAATCTCTTCTTCTGATACCAGGTGCATGACACCTTTCATCGCCGCAGACTGGCCATTGGCGCGCGCGCCGGATTTGATATCGGTCATTTGTGCTGCAATGTAGTCGCGATTTTGCCCGGCTAGTTTCGGGTAAATCGGAAGGATAGGTGAGTTCGCATCTTTACCGTGACAGGCGAAGCAGGTTTTTAGGTTGTAGAGCTGCTCTCCGTCCAGCGCCAGCGCGCTATTAATCGGTAAACTGATAAGGGCTGCGATTAGCAGGGTATTTTTTAATTTCATATTAAGATCTCTGTAGGGGAAAAAAAGGGGCGGCTTTCGCCGCCCCGATAGGATAAACGCTAAGTTGACTTATTGTGCAACTTTTACCGCACCATTTTCTTCCAGGTGGGTTTTAGCGCGTAGGCCCATATCAGCAGTTTTAACCTGATACTGCCACCATTGGTTTGCCCAACCCATGGCTTTGTTCCAGTCGCCGGCTGCGGCAAATTCCGCTGCCTTCTTCTTGGATTCTTCTGCAAAGCCAAGCTGATCAGTTGCATCTTCAACCAGAGCCACTACGATCGGGAAATCCGCGTAGTTGCGCTCGGTGATGAACTTAACCACTGAGTCGATGACCGCTTGTGTCTGCACGTTAGTGTCGACCTGCTTGTCGTAGTCAGCCTGAGAGTAGGTAGTACCTTCAACCATTTCGTCA
>Ga0164313_10006238_pt1 | contig 10526 bp, 5 predicted proteins | sample GuaBasSedimGuay4_FD_113735 | JGI IMG/M metagenome (GOLD analysis project Ga0164313, IMG submission 113735) | Subseafloor sediment microbial communities from Guaymas Basin, Gulf of California, Mexico - Guay4, Core 4569-4, 0-3 cm | ecosystem: Environmental > Aquatic > Marine > Hydrothermal vents >...
ACCACGGTTCGGGTCATATCGAGCAAACGGTCCACACCCAGTATCAGGGCAATGCCCTCTGCCGGTAGTCCGACCTGGCTCAAAACACCAGCCAGCACAACCAGGCCAACACTGGGTACGCCGGCTGTGCCAATGGAGGCCAGTATCACCATGACCACTACCATCAGGTATTGGCCCATTGACAGATCGATACCATAAAACTGGGCAATAAAACCTGTGGCGATACCCTGCATGATGGCGGTGCCATCCATGTTGATGGTTGCACCCAGTGGTACCGTGAATGAGGCTATCTTGTTGCTGACCCCGATCTTTTTCTCAACCGTTTCGAGTGTGACCGGGATGGTCGCGTTGCTGGATGCTGTTGTGAAGGCAAATAACATGGCCGCACGTAGTTTCGAAAGAAACAATACCGGGTTCAAACGCCCGATTAATGACAGTATTGTCGGGTAAACAATTAAGGCCTGGATAAACAATACTGCAAAGACCAGGCCTACATATTTGCCCAGGGCCATCATGTCACTGGCGCTACTGGTGGCTGCCAGGATTGCGATCAGGGAAAAAACACCATATGGCGCAACCTCCATCACCAGGGTGACCAGCTTCATGATGATGGCGTTCATGTCATTGAACCAGTTAGATACACGAACACCTGTTTCCTTGCTCAATGTGATGGAAATGCCAAGGAGAACCGCAAAAAGAATGATGGGTAACATCTGCCCGTCAGCCATTGCGGCCACCGGGTTGGTGGGAACCATATCAATAAGAACCTGGGTAAATGGAGTTGCCTCAGCGATTTGTGCTTCGACGGTCGCAACGGCATCTACGCCAATGCCCGGCTGAAAAATCACTGCAGAACCCAATGCAAGAGAGACCGCGATGGCGGTTGTCAGAAGATACAAAGCAATGGTTTTACCACCAACTCTTCCCAACATCTTGGGGTCGGACAGGGAGCTGGAGCCACAAACCAGTGAAACAAAAACGAGTGGTACGACCAGCATTTTGAGAAGACTGATGAAAATCTGACCCACGACTCTGAAGATGCCTTCGGTTAACCACAGTTGGGACCATTCGGGGTGACCGGCAAGATTCAAAACAAGCCCGGTGATTGCACCCAGTATCATTGCAATGAAGATTTTCGCGCTGAGATCCAGTTTTTTAGCAGACGCCATTGATTTTCCCTGTCGTTAAATTACAAATTCTTAGCCAAATGTAGTGGCGCACAACCGTTATGCGATAGAATTCACTGTCTTCATCCAAACAGATAAAAAGGTTTCTCCATTGAATAACGACCAGACACCACCTGTGAGCAATTTTATACGCAACATTGTCAAACGTGACCTGGAGTCGGGCAAGCACGACAAAATTGTTACGCGATTCCCACCTGAACCCAATGGCCACTTGCATATCGGTCATGCCAAATCCATTTGCCTGAATTTTGGAATCGCAGACGAATTTGGTGGCACCACCAATTTACGCTTTGATGATACCAATCCTTTGAAAGAAAGCGAGGATTTTGCCCAGGCCATCATGAATGATGTTCGCTGGCTGGGCTTTGAGTGGAATGAGTTACGCCATGCCTCCGATTATTTTCACCAATTGTATGAATATGCACTGCACCTGGTACGGAATGGCAAAGCCTACGTCGATAGCCAGGATGCCGAGTCAATGCGCTCCAGTCGTGGCACGCTCAAGGATGCGGGAACCGATAGCCCATATCGCGATCGTTCGGTTGAGGAAAATCTTAAGCTGTTTGAGCAAATGAAAAATGGTGAGTTTGCTGATGGTGAACATGTATTGCGAGCCCGTATCGATATGGCTTCAGCCAATATGAACCTGCGCGACCCGGCAATCTACCGTATCCGCAAGGTGGCACATCACCGCACTGGTGATGAGTGGAATATTTACCCCATGTACGATTGGGCGCACGGTATTTCGGATGCCATTGAGGGAATTACCCATTCACTCTGTACCCTGGAATTTGAGGACCACCGGCCCTTGTATGACTGGTTCCTGCAAAACATTCCTACGGACTGCCACCCGCAACAAATTGAATTCGCCCGTGGAAACCTGGATTTTACTGTCATGAGTAAGCGCAAACTCAGACAGTTGGTTGAACAGGGACACGTAACAGGCTGGGATGACCCGCGTATGCCAACCATTGCCGGTTTGCGTCGCCGTGGGTATACAGCACAATCGATACGTACGTTCTGGAAAGAGGCCGGTGTCTCCAAGGCCGAGAGCATTATTCCGATGGGTGTGCTGGAAAACGCCATTCGCAATGACATGAATGTGAACGCACCCCGCGTGATGGCAGTGCTGGACCCCATTAAGGTGGTTCTAACCAACTATCCGGAAGGTGAAGGTGAGTGGCTGGAAGCGGCTTCTCACCCGCAGAACCCGGAAATGGGCACGCGCTCAGTGCCTTTAAGTCGTGAGATATGGATAGAGCGCGGTGATTTTATGGAAGACCCACCACGAAAATTTTTCCGCTTGAAACCAGGTGGTGAAGTTCGTCTGCGTAATGCTTTTATTATCAAATATACGGATATCATCAAGGATTCTGACGGTAATATTATTGAAATTCACTGTGAGTATGACCCTGAAAGCCGTAGTGGCTTGCCGGGGGCATCACGCAAGGTCAAGGGAACCATCCATTGGGTATCAGTACGCCATGGCATCAATGCTGAAGTTCGCCTGTATGACCGTCTTTTTAACGTGGCTAACCCGTTAGCCGAAAAGGAAAAGGATTTCCTTGAGTTTCTCAATCCTGATTCCCTGGAGATCGTATCCGGTGCGATGGTCGAGCCTGCCGTGACCAAGGGCAAGCCTGGTGATTTCTTCCAGTTTGAGCGTGTGGGTTATTTTACCATCGATCAGGAAAGTGGTGACCCGCAGCGCCCTATCTTTAACCGGACAGTTTCATTACGGGATTCATGGGCAAAAATAAACAAATGACTTGAGGCACACCCAAGCTGACTGGCAATTTGCTAGAATTCTATTTCGACAGGACTGATTTGAAGGGTGAATATGATGAGTTGGATAGTACTTGCTTTAATCGTTGGTGCGATCTTTTTTGCGATTTCCATCTACAACCGCCTGGTTGCAGGCAGGAATCGTTTCAAGAACGCTTTTGCACAAATCGATGTACAGCTTACACGTCGCCATGATCTGATACCCAACCTGGTAGAAACAGCCAAAGGGTATATGAAACATGAGCGTGAAACCCTTGAGGCGGTTATCACCGCGCGCAATACGGCTGTAGCTGGACTCAAGACCGCAGCGAAGGATCCCTCAGACCCGGCGGCGATGAAGCACCTGGCACAAGCAGAACAGGGGCTCTCCGGTGCGCTTGGTCGTTTATTTGCACTTTCTGAGTCCTACCCGGACTTGAAGGCCAATCAGAATATGATGCAGCTTTCCGAAGAACTGACAACGACGGAAAACAAGGTGGCCTTTGCACGTCAGGCCTATAACGACTCGGTTATGCTTTACAACAATTTGCGGGAGTCTTTCCCGAACAATTTTTTTGCGGGCTGGTTCAGTTTCCTGCAGGCAGAACTGCTGGAAATCGAGGATGAAGCAAAACGCGAAGCACCCCAGGTTTCTTTTTAAGTTGTTTACACGTCTTTTGACCGCCCGCATCGGGTGGTCATTCGATTTCGAGGGCGGTGATACCGGTGCTGTGAGGACTCCCAGGTGAATTTCTTCGAATACCAGGAACAGGCCCGGCGTCAGAGTCGCTGGCTGGTGTTTCTGTTCATTCTTGCTGTCATTACCATTATCGTGGTGATTGATGTCGCTATGCTGGTGGCATTTGGTGTGATGGATGCCGAGCAGCAGCAGGGTGTATTCAGTTTGCAATCGCTGAAAGCCAATCTGCCAACCCTCCTGGGTGGTGCGGTGGTGACCGCTGCTGTGATCGCAATTGCCAGCCTGTTCAAAACAGCCGCGCTACGTTCCGGTGGCGGAAAAGTTGCCCGTGACCTGGGCGGGATCCTGGTTGAGGCTGATGCGCGTGACCCGTTACGACGCCGTCTCTACAATGTGGTCGAGGAGATCGCACTGGCATCCGGGATCCCGGTTCCGGAAATTTACGTGTTGGAGCAGGAGTCCGGTATCAATGCATTCGCGGCAGGGTTTACAGCCGCAGACGCTGCGGTTGCGGTTACCCGGGGTGCACTGGAAAAGCTCAGCCGCAGTGAGTTGCAGGGTGTTATCGCACACGAGTTCAGTCATATATTTAACGGTGATATGCGTCTGAATATCCGCCTGATGGGTGCCTTGTTCGGTATCCTGATGCTTTCCCTGATCGGTCGCCGGGTTTTACATGGTTCGTATTACATGGGCCGTTCCAAAAATAGTAACGGCGGTGCAATCATGCTGGTTGCCGTAGCGGTCATGCTGGTGGGTTATATCGGTCTGTTTTTTGGACGCTGGATTAAATCAGCGGTATCGCGTCAGCGTGAATACCTGGCAGATGCTTCGGCCGTACAATTCACACGTGACCCGGATGGTATTGCCGGTGCGCTGAAAAAGATTTCAGTTTACAGTGATGCTTCCTATCTGAATGTGGAGACCGAGGAAGTCAGCCACATGCTGTTTGGTGATGGTGAGAAGGTGAGTATGTTTTCGACCCATCCGCCACTGAATGAACGTATTCAGCGTATTGATAAGTCATTCAAGCCTGAAGATCTTGTACAGCTGGCTAAAAGTATCCAGAGGCAAGGGCGCAATGAGGCTGAACGGGCTGCCAAAGAACAGGAAAAGGCAAAATCAGGTGCTGGGGGTTTGTTCGATGCCGATAAGCTGGTTGACCAGATCGGTAATCCCGACTTTTCGAGAATATTGATGGCGGCGGCACTGGCGGCTTCCATTCCGGAAGAAATCAGCAGGGCGGCACACTCCAGCCAATGGGCGACAGAAGTACTTTTTTATAGCCTTATGGATCGCGATGATGAAATTCGTGAGTCACAGTTGCTGGCCGTTGCACAAAATATGGGCGGCGACAGCGAGGCCCGCGTACGTGGTCTGCTGAGTGCTGCGCCGGAGTTGGCCAGGGAGCAGAGATTACCGCTATTGGAGATTTCAATTCCTGAGCTCAAGCGCAGACCTCCCGACCATCTCAGCAAAGTACTGGCTACCGTTAATGCTTTGAACGAAGCTGACGGGCAAACTGATGTGTTTGAGTACCTGATGGCAAAAATCATTGCCCAGCACCTGTGGGAATCCATGAATCCGCAACGGGTCAGACTTTCCGGTAAGAAATCTCTTAAGCAGATGACAGACAAGGCGCTGGATGTGATCGCCGTACTGGCTCTGCACGGCCATGAAAGTGCCGAGGAAGGCGAGAGCGCCTATCGGGCTGGAAGTGGTTTGCTGGGTATCGATACCCCGGCCCCAATGCCAGGGATAGAAGACTGGAGCAAAGCACTGGATAATGCGCTGCCTGTACTTGATCAGCTCAAGCCCACTGACAAGGAAAAACTGGTCAAGGCGCTGATCGCGACCGTGATGGCAGATAAAAAAGTCGCAGTGGAAGAAATGGAGTTGCTACGCGTGATTTGCCTGGTCATCCACGTGCCGCTACCAATGATCACCGGTGGTGAATAATGGACTCTGCACATTTCTCTGCAATCATGATCGCAGGTGCATTGGTATTGCCTGAAACCAGTTCAGGCATGATGGATGCGTCAACAACACGCAGACCATCCACACCATGTACCCTGAGGTCTGAATCCACCACCGCCATGGGGTCATTGCCCATCTTGCAGGTGCCAACAGGGTGGTAAATTGTTTCGGCTTTACGGCGAATGAAGTCTATTTTTTCAGCTTCTGATTTAACCTGCTCTTCGGGAAAAATAAAACCGTTGCGGACGCTGTCAAAGGATTCCTGCATGAAAACCTCCCTGGTCATCTGCATGCCCTCCAGCATCAATTCAAGATCACGGGAATCCTGCAGGTAATTGGGCTGAATAATTGGAGGCTTGCGAGGGTCATCGGAATCCAGTCGAATCTCCCCACGACTGTGGGGGCGTAGTGCGCAGGCATGGATGGTCATGCCCCGACCGGACAGGATATTCCGCCCATGATCGTCCAGCATGGCCGGAACAAAGTGAAACTGGATGTCCGGCCTATTATCCTTGGCCAGGCTACTGGCCACGAAGCCACCGGCTTCGGCGAGGTTGGAAGTTACCGGGCCTTTTTTACCAAAAAGGTATTTCAGGCCTGCGAGCAATTGGTTGAGCTTGTCGTAAGTATCCGGGCTGGAGCTTGAAATCAGTGTGCATATGTCCAGGTGGTCCTGCAGGTTCTGGCCGACACCTTGGAGGTCGTGTTGAACCTGGACCCCTGTCGTGCGCAAATGCTCAGCCGGGCCAACACCTGAGAGCATCAGTAACTGGGGTGAATTAATTGCACCACCACAAAGTATGATTTCTCCTGCAAAGAACCTGCGGGTCTTGCCTTTGTGTGATACAACAACACCGCTGGCCTGGCCGGCTTCAATCAGAACTTTTTCAGTGAATGCACCGGTTAATACATCGAGGTTCGGGCGTTTAAGTGCAGGTTTCAGGAATGCGACGGCGGAACTGCAGCGTTTACCATTGCGTTGGGTGACCTGGTAAAACCCGACACCGGCCTGATGGCTGGCATTGAAATCATCATTCGGTGAATAGCCCGCCTGGATGGCGGCTTTCAGGAATACCGAGCTCAACGGGTTGGTATAGCGCAGATCCTGTACCGAAAGAGGGCCTCCCGTGCCGTGTAGCGAGGATTTGCCACGTTGCTGGTCCTGCGATTTCAAAAAAAATGGTAAAACGCCATCAAAACCCCAGCCGGGATTGCCCAGAGATTCCCAATAATCGTAATCTTCAGCCTGGCCACGGATATAAATCATCGCATTGATCGAGCTGGAACCACCCAGAACTTTACCCCGGGGCCAAAACATTCTGCGTTGATTCAGACCAGGCTGGGTTTCGGTCTGGTAGCCCCAGTTAACCCTGGTGTTGGTGGCCAACTGGGCCAAACCGGCTGGCATGTGGATAAAAGGGTTGTTGTCAGGTCCTCCTGCCTCGAGTAATAAAACCCGGTTTGACGGGTTCTCGCTGAGGCGGTTAGCCATGACGCATCCGGCTGAGCCAGCGCCGACGATGATGTAATCATATTCCATAAAAATACCCCGAATTTGAACCTGAATAATAACCAATTGCAGCGTAGTGAGGTACTCGAAAAGCCACTGTTTCACCGCTATTTGCCCCGAATCCGATTCCTCATGTCCCAGACCTCGTTTGTTACGGTGAAAATCAGGTATAGTTGCCTGAAAATGAACAAGAGATTTTGATTTGATCCTAACGCGAATATCTTTGGGAAACCCGGTTGCGGTAATTGTCGCAGGTATCCTCGTGGTGATATTTGGCACCCTGAGCCTGATGCGTTTGCCTATCCAGATGACACCGGAAATCGAGCGACCGGAGATCTCCATCCAGACACCCTGGCGTGCCTCTGCACCCAACGAAGTTGAATCAGAAATTATTGAACCACAGGAAGACGTTCTGCGCAGCATACCCGGCTTGATCAGGATGACTTCAACCGCAAGTTTTGGTAGCGGTTCCATACAGCTGGAATTTGCTATTGGTTCAGACATGAACCGTGCCCTGATTGAAGTTATGAACCGGCTTAACCAGGTTCCAAGGTACCCGTTGGATGCGAACGAACCGGTGATCAGCATCGGCGGTCGCGACATGGGCAAGGCCATTGCCTGGTTTGCGATATCTCCAAAGCCCGGCAATGAAACACCGATTGAAACCTACCAGGACTTTATAGAAGACACGGTCATCACGAGAATTGAAAGGGTTCCCGGTGTATCAAGGACCAATGCTTTTGGTGGGCGTAGACACGAGGTAAGAATAACCTTTGACCCCTATAAAGCTGCAAATATTGGTCTGGATCTGACTGCAATATCCAGTGAACTTGGTGCAAATGCCGATATATCGGCGGGTAGTACCGAGGTGGGTCGGCGCCAGTACACCGTGCGTTTCAGTGGCAAGTTTGAAGTTGAAGCCCTGGGTGACCTGGTACTGCAATGGCGCGATGGTAAGCCTGTCCGCCTCAAGGATATTGCCCGTATTCATATGGCAATGGTGGATCCATCAACAATTCTGCATATGAATGGTGGCCCGGGGATCGCCATGAATGTAATACCCGAGTCGGGTGTCAACGTACTGGAGGTCATGGCAGGCCTGAAAGCGACCGTTGCTGACCTTGCAGCCAATGAACTGGATCGGGCGGGATTGATCATCGAACAAAGTTCCGATCAATCCTTGTATGTCAAAGCATCCATTAGAATGGTTCGTAACAACCTGCTGATAGGTATGTCACTCGCGATCGCGGTATTGTGGTGGTTCCTGCGTAAGTTCCGTGCAACATTGATCGTTGCCCTGTCTATCCCCCTGTGCCTGTTTGCAGCGTTCATGGTGCTCAATATTGCAGGCCGGACATTGAATATTATTTCCCTTGCCGGTCTGGCTTTTGCCACCGGTATGGTGCTCGATGCGGCCATTGTCGTGCTGGAAAATATCTTCAGACAGCGTGAAGCAGGACGAGATGGTGATGAGGCATCCGAGCGTGGCACCATGCAGGTATGGGGAGCCCTGATCGCATCGACTGCCACTACGGTGGCTATTTTCATGCCGGTTGCATTCCTGCAAGATGAGGCAGGACAGTTATTCAGTGACCTGGCGATCACGATTTCTGCTGCGGTTGTAGCATCCCTGATTGTTGCTGTGACGGTATTACCATCCGCTGCATCCAATTGGATCAAGGGTAGCGCGATTGAAGACTTGCATCGTCACTGGTGGCGTTGGATTACCGACCACATCATGCGCTGGACAGATACACCACGCAGACGTCGATCATGGGTGGCGATTTTGACAATCGTACCCCTGGTCCTGGTTCTGATACTTAAACCTTCAGCTGATTATTTACCTGAAGGTAAACAGAATTTTGTTTTTGGTTTTATGTTGGCACCGCCTGGCCTTGGAATCAGCACGGCCAACAAAGAGGTGTTAAGTGTTTTGGATCAACGCCTCGCGCCCCACATCAATGGTGAACACCGTTTGCAAATGGATAATTATTTTGCCGGCACTTCACGCGGGTTTGGTACTTTTATCGGCGGGCGGGCGGCTGATCCGGCTGATGTTGATGAACTGATCGGTGTGTTCAACTCGGATATTCTCGCGGGTTTTCCGGATACGATTGCTTTTATGAACCGTGCGGCATTATTTGGGGGTGCAAGGGGTGGTCGACGTATCGATGTGGATTTACAGGCGGACTCTTTTGATTCACTGATCGCTGCGGGCCAGGTTGGTTTTGGTGCGATTCTGGAGGCACTGCCAGGTGCCAATGTACGGCCCGTGCCCGGACTTGAACAGGCAGAGCCTGAATTGAGATTAATTCCGGATGACCGGCGGATTGCCGAGGTTGGGTGGAACCGGTCCCGCATGGCCACTGTTATACGTGCGATGGGTGATGGCGCGTTCATGGGTGAGTATTTTGATGGCACCCGGCGTTACAACGTCATCATGCGGGCGGAGGAATGGTATACACCGGAAGAATTGGCGGCAATGCCTGTGGCAACTGCCAGTGGTGAAATACAAACCATCGGGGAACTGACCGAGGTCACACGAACCGCCGGCCCTTCTCAAATTCTCAGGGTGGACCGCAAGCGTACGTTGACCTTACAGGTGACGCCGCCATCGGACATGCCACTGGAAGAAGCCATTGAAGCCATCAACGAAAAGGTAGTTCCTCTGATTCTGGATCAGTTGCCCCAAAATGCTTCTATCAAGTTGCGTGGCACAGCCGAGGCCCTGGATCAGGCTTTAAAAAGTATGTCAGGCAGCTTTGCGCTTGCCATTGTTATCCTATACCTTTTGATTTCTGCATTGTTCCGATCCTTCAAGGATTCATTGCTCGTGATTATGACCATTCCAATGGCCACGGTGGGCGGAATCATATCCTTGCGTTTGATGGATTTAGCATTATCTGCCAGCGGCGGCCAGAAGATGGATCTTTTGACGATGATTGGTTTCGTTATTTTGTTGGGACTGGTGGTCAATAATGCTATTTTGCTTGTTTATCGTGCACGCGACGGTGAACGTGAAGGCATGTCACGCCGGGATGCGGTGGAAAGTGCAGTCAGGCTACGTCTGAGACCCATATTGATGAGTACCATGACCAGTGTTTTCGGAATGCTGCCCATGATGTTGATCCCGGGATCCGGCACTGAACTTTACCGGGGTATGGCAACGGTCATCGTGGGTGGAATGCTGGTCAGCGCCCTGTTTACATTGATCCTGTTACCCAGTCTTTTACGTGCCAGGGAAACAGTATTTCCCGGTACACAAGCTACACAGACCTGAAGAGAACGGAATTACGCGAACTGATATGGGCAAAATGAAGAAATTAATATACTTGCTTGCCGCTGTAATCGGGTTTCAAACCCTGGCAGTGGCACAGTTTGAAGCACC
>Ga0164313_10006239_pt1 | contig 10524 bp, 7 predicted proteins | sample GuaBasSedimGuay4_FD_113735 | JGI IMG/M metagenome (GOLD analysis project Ga0164313, IMG submission 113735) | Subseafloor sediment microbial communities from Guaymas Basin, Gulf of California, Mexico - Guay4, Core 4569-4, 0-3 cm | ecosystem: Environmental > Aquatic > Marine > Hydrothermal vents >...
TCGAGATGTCCATGGTGCGGATCATCATTTTTACCAGCCTTCCCGGCAACCAGCACCTTGTTTTTGTCTGTAAAATCGGTTCGCATTACCCACCAGTCAATGGTGCGAAAATGAATGGAAGGAATTTTAGGTGGTGCTGCATCTATGGTTGGCCTTTCCCAGAGAATATCGAATATGTCATCTCCTTCCCCAAAAATCTCATTGCGATAATAGGCCGCTTCTTTGCTATTCGTTTCCAAAGCCAGTTTGTTAATCAGGAATGTATTCCCGGAAAGAGATCCACCATGGGAGTCTTCGAAGTTTAACGAACGTTTACCAGGTAGTGAGATATACAATGGGAATGTTACAGGATTGTTCTTAAGCCTTTCATTTTCAAAAAGGTTGTACCTGGAGTTTGTCATACGTTTCAATGCATCGGCAAAAAAGGTTGATGTTTCCACTCCGTATCTCCAATATCCACCACCTTCCTGCCAACCTCCATCAACACCCAACTCACTAAACATACTATTGATGCGGTTGTAGGATTCGGCAACGATATCCGTGAGTTGTGGATGCTCGGTAAGTAATGCTAAGCCCGTAAGACCGATGCCGGAATTACAAACCCCACACCAGTTACATCGGTAAGCTGTTGCCCACCAGTGAAATTCATAATCGCCACGAACGCGTGTTACCACTTTTTCGAGCAAGGCGCCTCTGATCCGATCTCTTTGGGCCTGGTTTAGTGCCGGATATAACCAATCATATACCGCTGCCATCATACGGCCCGCATCTCCGTTGTAATGATCGAAATTAAAATTCACCTGGTCATCAGGGACATTCCATGGCATGATTCGTGAATAGATGATCGGAAATTCATGAGCCCTCTGGGTCCAGGTGGTTAGATCACAAAACGCATCAGCAAATTCGAATGCTTTATCCGCATATTTTTGTTCCCCGGTCATCTGGTAAAGGAATGCCAGGTGATAGGCATTGTCCCTGTTTAACGTGTAATACCTGGAATACTTCCCATCCAGGTCATATTCAGTCCAGCCCGCGCGGGTGTTTTTGCCCTGAATGGGAATATTCCTATCCACGGGCATTTGCAACCACATATTTGCTTCCGCCTGTAATTTTTGAAAAATGTAATTGCTCTCTGTATCCGTATTAATGCGTTCAAGGATGGCTGGTTTTTCCTGCTCAGTGAAATACAAATAGGGATGATTTAACGATGAGATATCGATGGCTTTATCAATATCGCTTTTGGAGACCTGTGAGTAAGATATTGCTGATAGCCACATTAATGCCAATACCAATGATACGTATATGATTCCTGGTTTCATGTTGTATAAATTTGAGGGTTAATGAATTTTGAGGTTTGTTCTTAGCTAAAGTTAGTGTAAAAATTCCTTTTGACGGTAGGAATCACGAGCTCCGGAGAAATCATGGACCTTATAAAAAACTTTACGTACTTTTATAGGTGATCATGGCCGCTACAAACTCAAAATATTCTGTACTCTACATCGATGATGAAGAGAATAATCTGATCAGCTTTAAGTCTACATTCAGACGAGAGTATAACATCTATGTGGCAGCTTCAGGCCAGCGCGGACTGGAGCTCATGGAGCAAAATGAAATTCATCTGGTGATCACCGACCAGAGAATGCCTGAGATGACAGGGGTTGAATTCCTGGAAAGGGTCATGAAGCTCTACCCCGAATGTATCCGGATGATAATGACAGGTTTTAGTGATATGGACGCCATCATCCAGGCCATTAACAAAGGAAATATTTACCGCTATGTTGCCAAACCATGGAACAGAGAAGAATTAAGAATTACTATTGATAGTGCTTTTGAGGTATACAATCTTAAAATTCAAAACAAGCACCTGATCGAAGACCTGAAGGAGGCCAATCAGAACCTCGAGCAAAAGGTAAAAGAACGTACCCGGCAGATCGAACAGCAAAGCATGAACATTACCGATAGTATTCATTATGCAAGTCGGATACAAAGTGCACTGATGCTTCCATCGGAGGAATTGGACAGGCTGTTGCCATCCCATTTCATCCTGAATAAACCCAAGGATATTGTAAGTGGTGATTATTACTGGGTTTCCCATAAGGAGAATAAGATAATTGTGGCTGTTGCCGATTGCACGGGACATGGTGTACCCGGTGCTTTTATGAGTATTATGGGCATCAACCTGCTGAATGAAATCGTGAACAAAACGGAGACAATAAGGGCAAGTGAGGTTTTAAATGAGCTCCGGGAACATTTGATTAAATCACTCGGTCAGACCGGGCACAGGTATGAACCAAAAGACGGTATGGAGATGGCTTTGTGTGTGGTCGATCTCGACAGTAAGCAATTACAGTTTTCGGGGGCATTTCGCCCCATGTACCTCTTCAGGAATGAGGAGCTTATTGAAATAAAGGGTGATCGAATGCCCATCGGGATCTACCACGAGGAAGAGGTGTCCTTTACCAACAAAGAGATGCTGGTCCAGGATAATGATGTTTTCTATCTATTCACTGACGGTTACGTGGACCAGATCGGAGGGCCCAACAAAAAAACCTACAAATCAAGGCAGTTCAAACAGCTGCTCAAAGATATCCACCAGAGACCGCTGAAAAAACAGAAATCAATTCTGGAAATTGAACATAAAGGCTGGAGGTCTGATGCTGAACAGATTGATGACATAATGATAATGGGTGTCAGGCTCACTTTCAGTTAGACGGAGTCCCCTGGGTTCTTGGCAGTGAAATTATAAATTCGGTTCCTTTACCAGGTTGGGAAAATACATCAATATTTCCATTGTGCTTCTCGATAATTCCATAGCTGATTGCCAGTCCCAATCCCGTTCCCTGGCCTACTTCTTTGGTAGTGAAAAAGGGATCAAAAATATGTTCTTTCACTTCCGGGGTCATCCCTTTTCCATTGTCTTTTATGATGATCTTAATACCAATAGCGCTACTGACTGTTTGTATAACTAATTCACCTTCGCCATCCATGGCCTGTATGCTGTTGGTGAGGATATTCATAATCACCTGGTTGAGCTTGCTGGGGAAACACTCCAATCCTTCAAATTCTCCATAATCCTTCAGGACATTAATCTTGTCCTTGATCTTATTATGTAACAATACCAGGGATGAATCAATTCCCTCATGGATATCATAGAACTGGCACATCTCATCATCAAGCCTTGAAAAACTTCTCAGTCCCTTGATGATTTCGCTTGATCGGTTGGCACCCTCTTCAATTCCTTTCAGGAGGCTAAAGATCTCCTTAATTAAAAAAGAATATTCAATTTTTTCCTTCAGTGTCTCAACTTCATTGAAAAACCCCTCCAGCTTGTTGTTGCGAATGGCCTCATCGTATTCTTCGATAATCGAAAAAACCTCGTCCAGATCCTGTTGCAACGGATAAACATTACCACTCACAAAATTGATTGGGTTATTCAGTTCATGGGCAATCCCGGCTGTAAGAACACCCACAGATGCCATTTTTTCTGATTGGATCAATTGAGACTGCGCCAGTTTCAGGTTCTCAAGGGTTAATTCTAGCTGGCGTTTCTGTTTTTCGGAGGTTTCATTTATACATATAACCTCCGCCTGAAGTTTTTTTATCTCTTCTTTGAGTGATGTGATGTTTTCCTCTTGCATGATCTGGCGCTCCTTCCTAAAATAGTCAATGTCTAAAATTACAAATTTATTTAACCATAATCACCCTTTGAACATGTGGGAAAACTTATCAATAGTTTGTACCTTTTAATCGGTAAATATTTGATTCTAACCCAACATGTGATTTATGAGATTGATCAGTTTTAGAGTAATTACTATTACCATCGCATTCCTTTCGATGTCAGTCTTAAGTACGGCTCAAAATAAGCTTAAAGTAATTGTGATTTTCGCTCATCCGGATGAAGGAGAAATTTATGCAGGGGGAACAGCAGCATTGTACACACAGTTGGGGTATGAAGTAAAATTTATGTCGCTTACCAACGGTGATGCCGGCCACTATGCTATGGATCCCCGGGAGCTGGCTAAACGAAGGTATAAAGAGGCCATGCATGCCAAAGAAATTCTTAGCCTGTCAGAATATGAGGTGCTGGATTACCATGACGGGATTCTGGAAAACGGGGAAGAGGTTCGAAAAAAAGTAGCCAGGGCAATTCAAAATTGGGAAGCTGATGTAGTTTTTACCTTTTACCCGGCCAGGGGTGGTCACAATGACAACATGAACGCAGGATGGATTGTACGGGAAGCATCTTTGTTATTAGACGAGGAACAAATGCCAGTGTTCATTTATATGCGTGATTTTCACACGGCTTCTTTTTCACAATGCCATCCCATTCAGTATTGTCCGGCCGGATAATTTTATAGCGCTTGAAAAGTGGTATGGAACCGAATTGGCAAAAGAGGTTACATATGTTGAGGAATTTGAGATCGCCGAATTCGGCCGACAGATCACCGATGAAGATGTGTTTGAGCTTTTCCCCATGATCGCCAAGGTTTTTAAGGTACCTGCAAAATCTGACTGGCTTGATACGGGTATTGAGGTTAATGAAGGGCAAATACTCGTCATTGATTCAAATGGCAGAATATTATGGAACCTGAAAGATAAAAAATACTGCGATCCCGATGGAGCTGTTCCATATACGAGATGGGGAAATAAACCATTGCCGGGTGCGAGTACCGGAGCATTAATCGGAAAAATTGGTGAAGATGACGGGGAATGCTTTTTTATTGGGAAAAATAAGGAAATACACGCGTTTAAATCAGGACGGTTGTTCCTGGGCATTAATGATGACAACACCCAGAACAATGAAGGCTTATACAGGGTAAGAATTCAAGTGATTAAGTAGGCATTGCCATTTCAATCAAGGTTTTGTAAAACCGCAATCAAAAGGCTGGCGCTCATCCGGGTTTTGTATTTCGGGTTGATGTATTCAAACAGGATCAGGCCTTTGGAGTCAGCGATAAAAACAGAAGGGACCGGCAAAAAACCAGAATTGGCCCCGTCAGAATAACGAAACAATTTTTCCAGGTTCTTTTCCGGGGCTTTAAATGCGATACCCATTGCTTTCATCAATGTCCCGCCCGCATCGGAATAGAGGAAGTAATTCAGTTCGTTCGCTTCACTGGTAATATCCAGATTTTCCGGCGAATCAGGGCTGATGGCAATAATCTGGTATCCTGATTTAATAATCTCATTTTCAGCATCCCTGATATCCGATAAATGTGCATTGCAATAGGGGCACCATCCGCCCCTGTAAAACAGAATTACCGTAGGCTTCCGGCTGAGGATATTCAGCATTGTATGCTCACTTCCATCGGGAGCCATAACCAGGATGTCAGGGATAGTTTCCCCGATGAGTAGAGGTGATATCTCTTCCGCCCGGTCTGCCACCTGTGCGGAAATGGATAGTGATACAACTGTAAGAGTGAGAATTACCAATATTCGAAGTGTCATCTTATAAAAACACAAAAGATTAGAGATTGTTCCCGGCTGACGTTATTATTAATAATTATTACTGTATTACTACCGTATGGTTAAATTTGCCAGCTTCTGTGCTCCCAACCAATAAGTAAGCGCCACCCGGTAGTTCAGACACGTCGATTGTATTTATCTGCTGCCTGGTAATAGATTTCACCAGTTGTCCCGATAGGTTATAAAGTTCAATTTTTGTAACAATTGTTTCATCTGGCGAATCGATATGCAATCTGTTTTTTGCCGGATTGGGGAATATATATCCGGGATTTTTAAAAGTTTCCTTTGCAGGGGAAGTGCCAACGGTCTCATCTTCAGGTGTTGGAAGAAACTGAAATGACAGTGGTGAGGACATTGCCAGTTCCATTCCTGTGCTGGTAAGCTCTCCTGTGGACTCATCAATAAAGAATGAGAAAATAGAATTTCCCTTTTGATTACCTACAACCATAAATTTACCGTCCGAAGAGATATTAAAATCACGTGGCCAGTTAATGCCGGAGGTTTCATATTCAACTATTGATAGAAGGCCATCATCTGCAATTTTATAAACCGCAATGCTGTTATATCCCCGATTGGAGGCATATAAGAATCTGCCATTTGGGTGAAGGCGAATAGCAGCTCCACTGTTAGAACCAAAATATCCGGCTGGCAACATGCTGATGTTCTGGATTTCGGTAATAACGCCTGTCTCCGGATTGTAAAAGCCCGCAGTTACCGAAGAGTGTGTTTCATTGAGGATGTAAACCCAGTTGCTGTCTGGATGAAAAACCAGGTGCCTTGGACCGTGTCCCTCTGGCAAGGAGAAATATTCCTGATTTGCATTGGCAACAAACTTACCATCTTCGATTTTATAGCTAAAAACCTTATCCAGACCTAAAAAGACAGCATGCACAAACTTGCCGGAGGGATCGGCGGAGATGAAGTGGCCTTTAGATTGATCCGGCTTAACTATGTGATCTATTTCGGCAGAAACTGTTTTGTCGATAAAGTTATAGAGTGATATTTCATCGTCGCCATAATTTGCACTGAAAGCATAATTCATACCAGGGGAGAAAGATACATGGCATGGGATGCCACCAGGTTTTAGTTGGGAATCGACCAACGTTAATTTTCCGTCATCGGAAATATCGTATTGAATGAGTCCCCCCTGATCTTTGGCTGCATTCACACTTGTAACCAGAAGGTGCTTGTAATCAGAAGATATGGCATAATAATTCCCTTTTACAACACCACCGTAACTTTCGACTATCGAGATTGCTCCAGTCACACTATCCAGTTCACAAAGGGATACAGGTTTTGAGACTCCCTGGTCACTGGATAAGGCGTAAAATTTATATGACTGGGAGAATGATAAAGTTATATTTGTAAAAAGAAAGGCAAAAAGAAAAAGTTTTTTCATAATCTTTGGTTGGAAAAATTTCGTCAAATGTACTTCTAATTCCTTAGCTAACAATTGTTGAAACCATGAAGATCTCTACAGTTTTTATAGTAAGCGGATTCTGTTTGACACTCAACGTTTATTCTCAGATTACAGAGGATACAGTTGGTGGTATTGTCCCTGTCGACGAACTCATTGATGTATGGGACGCTGAAATGGTCAGTGCACGTAAACCTCTCCTGATTGCCCATCGTGGTGGTGTTGTTATGCCGGGTGCCCCGGAATGCTCCCGAATGGCAGTGAAATTGGCCGCCAACCATCAGTATGACATGGTCGAGCTGGATGTCAGGGAGAGTCAGGATCATCACCCTGTTGTGTTTCATGACCAAAACATGCTGCGTGCTTGCGGGATTGACGGGGAGATCTCAGACTTTTCACTGGAGGCTGTTTCAAAGATTCGTTTCCTGAATAGTGAAGAGGCCATAACCTCTTTAGACTCTATGCTCAGTCTTTGCCTTTCGCTCAACCTGGGCGTCATGTTTGATATAAAATCGGGAGATAGAAGCGAATTGTTTTTCAGTCGTGTCCTGGACCTTATTGATAAGTACCACCTGGATAAGGCCTGCATGCTGCTTGGCGATGCCCGGGCAAGGGAATATCTGGGAGGTACCGTCCTCCTTACGCTTTCTGATGAGCAGTTGGAAAAAGTGAAACGCGGTGAAGCTGTCGACCTTCATGGATTTTATTGGTTTGGTGTTCCAAAAACCTGGCCAATCGATCTCGTTAAACCAGTACAGGAAAACGGAGCACTGGTTATCCCGGCAATTAATACATTCCGGTATTCAGAGGAGCATCACCGTGCCGAAGCAAATGCGGATGTTGAGCGCCTTCTTGAAGCGGGTGTGGATGGATTTCAGATCGATTGTATTTATCAGGATTATTTTGGCAGGTCGCGGGTAGAGGAATCAAAATAGAACCAGACTTACCCTTAGTTAAATTCCACCAATTCGAATGGTTCAAACATTCCGTAATCCATCAGAAAATATTCAGATGCAGCAGGAATTTTATCTGGTGCTTCGTTCCAGGAGTGGGGCCCGAATATCCAATCGTCATTGCTATGGTAGAAAAAGCCAAAGGTGTTTTTCAGGCTTCCTGTCACCTTTACCACCACTTCATTTTCACCGTCTTTCAACCACGAACTAACATCCAGCTCATTGGGCTGCCAGGAGATTACCCCGGCCTGTTTTCCATTGAGCCAGACTTCCGAAACAGAGCCATTCCAGTTTGTTAATCGGACTTTATACAACTTATTTTCTGACTTTTCCACATTGAAATTTTGAGAATAGGCCACTTTCTGGGAATAGAATGGTAGGCCCGCTTCGCGCCACGATCCCATTTCGCTGATCTCTCCACCTGTTATTTCAAATCCTTTACTGCCTGGTTGAACAAGAAAATCCCCCAGCAGATAGACAGGCATGATTTCAGCCAGAATATGCATTCTTGGAGCTTTCAGGGTCAATGTGTTTTCCCCCTTCTTCAAATACTCTCCAATGGCAAATACCGGAAAGTCTTTATCTATCCAATGCTCGCCTTCCTGTTTTGATACCTCTTCACCATTGATACTCACCTGCCATAACTCAGGTCGTTCTACCACAGCACGAATTGATTTTATCGCTGCAGCATCCAGGTTTTTATTAACGACAAAATGGTAGCCGGCTTCGAATCCGGAACCGGAATCAAATAAAGAATCCAGTGCCAGGTACTCTTTTTTATATTGAATTTTATGCTGCCATGGATTTCCCATCTTTATGCCATTCTCATTGAACAGTCCAATAAGCCCATCCATAAAATAGAGCTCTTTTTTATCTGATTTTGAGGTTTTCAAATCGAGATAATTCACCACCAGGATATTGTCCGACTCACGCTCCACTTTCACATCCCCATTGCCAGCCACCAGCTTGCCTGCAGTTGGAAGCCGGTATTCATCCAGATGTTCCGGCTTCTTATCCGTAACAACAAACAGCGCGCTACCTGCCGGATCCAGATCCATGTGAAAAGATGCTTTCCCATTTTCAATGCGGACTGGATAGCTATACTCGTCTCCCGTAACCAGATCAAGTTTTATGACATATGTTCCTTTAACAGAAATGTCTGCTGAGGCGCTTTTTGTCTTGTGCGAGTTGACCACAAAAAGCAATTGACCGTCATCAAGAACCCTGCGCTGGTGATACAGCATTCCATTCCGGGTATGGTCCTTCATTTCAAATTCATCGCTCTTAAGCATGCTTAATGCGACCGGATTCTCAAGTTTTCCTGAAAAGGTCCATTGCTCAGGGAACCTTGCTGATAAATCATCTACGCTGGAAGATTCCTTCCCATCAACACGGGATACACTCCGGGAGAACGAAAGAATCAACCCTCCATTCTCCAGATAAGCCGCCAGTAATTCAAGTGTGGTCCCATCCATATTTTCCATCTCTGCAGGGATCACTACGAGTGAATAATCACGCTGACCAACAGTTAGCTTATCTCTGTTTATACTGCCCAGTGTTTTTATTACGTTTTCCGACCCAAGGTCGTACTCCAGGTGCTGTTGTTCCATCCGGTAGACGAAGTTCTTGAAGCCATTTTGCATCCCGTACAGGGTAGGATTTTTTACTTTGCGCGAAAAGTACATCCATGCGGATGTGGTGGGTTGAAGCACCAGGGTTTGATTTATCTGTTCTCCGGCAGACATGGCCATACTCACCCGTCCAATGTAATCGCCCATCAATTTGTAATGATTCCACCATGGTTCGTGATAGGAAAAAGAGGGTGGATAATCGAACTTGCGTACCCCATTGAGTGAATAGTAGGAAAGATGCTGATTCACAAAGTTAACCCCCAGCACACATTGCCAGTCCACCAGCCTTTTTTGCTCCTCAAAATTCATTTCCCATCCGCCGCCTCCATATGTTTCACTCAGGGTGCGATTTCTTCCGGCCTGGTTGGCGGCACTTCGCAATTCGCGGATGGCCCGGTCGTTGCCAAATTGCTTTCCTAATCCCTCTTTGTCAAGGCGATTCCCAAGCATATCAACGCCTGGTTGCTGGTGCCAGATATAAAACGCAGCTTCATCAAATCCATGTGTGGGCTCCGGCCAACCGTGTTCCCAGTAATGACCGGTCCATTTCAGATTGTTTTCATCGCAGTATCTGCTCCAGGGTTTTGCCCACCGATCGATAAAGAGTTCAAGAATAAGTTCGTAGTAGTCGTGACGAACTTTTCGCCAATCTCCGGTTTCATCAATCAGTGAAGGTAGATTTATTCGTAAATCGTAATTCCAGCGCTCCTGAAATGCATCCCATAAATCGGGGGTCCAACGCATAAAACTCCCCTCCGACATGGCAGCTTCCAGGTTGGGTTCGTCGGTAAAAATCCCGGATAATGTTGTGCCAAAATCAGCACTGTTTCTTTCATAACCATCGGTCATGGTAATCTCCAGGAATTTGTCGGTTACTCCCTCGTACAAAAGGTCCACGTAAGAAAAGCCCCCATACCAGGGCGATTTCCCCGGATAGGTTTTTTCAAAGAGGTAATAGGTGCCTTTATTCCCCTTTTCATTTTCAATGGATTTTGTGACATCTACAAATGCATCTCCGGTCATTTTCAGGACAACCTCCAGGTTTTCAGAAGGAAGA
>Ga0164313_10006240_pt1 | contig 10524 bp, 4 predicted proteins | sample GuaBasSedimGuay4_FD_113735 | JGI IMG/M metagenome (GOLD analysis project Ga0164313, IMG submission 113735) | Subseafloor sediment microbial communities from Guaymas Basin, Gulf of California, Mexico - Guay4, Core 4569-4, 0-3 cm | ecosystem: Environmental > Aquatic > Marine > Hydrothermal vents >...
CCATTCACCCGACTGAATGAGTGCGTCCTGGAATTGAAAGGTAAGTTCAAATTTGCCTGCCTCACCGCTCACCGGGGTCAGCTCAAGTGCTTTGCTCTCGTCGTTCGCCCAGGAGTCTGAGGCGTCATTGCCCTCTTCATCGGCAATTCCGTTTCCTATCATATAGATATTATCGATGGAGGAGATGTAATCCCCGGTCCTTTCAAAGGTGTATGTCAGGTCATTTTCATTGAAGCTAATGTCATAATACCCCGACTGGGCAAATACAAATGGTTCAGAGCTATTACTGTTTACAATCTCCCCTGAGGGCACATCCAGGGTATCCTTGGATGCCCATCCATAATTGTCGGGTGACCAGGATTTCTGCCCGATGAACTTCAGTTCGGCAAACTTCTCTACTGCCAGGCCTGTGATGGAAAATTCTCCGGAAGCGCCCTCTGTCATGGAAATCACATCGTTGGTTCCCCAATTTACCTCAGGAAAATCAGGATACCCGCGTCCAGTGATAAAAAGTCCTTCATCCGGAGGCTCAGGTGCGTCGGTCATGGTGACTGTCAGGGTATTTTCTGCCATCTTATAGGTGATCATATACTCCCCGGGGGATTCATAATAGAGCAGGCCATGCGTATTATAGAATCCACCCTCATCCTCATTGCTTACCCAGGGTGTGGGGATTGAGGCATCATCCTGGCTGATCATCTGGAAGGTCTGTTCAGTGACACCTGAAGGGAAAAAGACATAACCGGGATAGTTTTCCCACATCACATACTCATTGTTTCCATAGGCCCACCAGTCAGTAAATACAATCTCCTCCGGGACGGTCGCATAATCCAACACAGCATTTACCGGCAATACATCATTGCTCTGCCCGAGGATTGCCAGTGACACTCCCCAGCCATCTTCACCACCGCCGCCTGCAAAAATGGCATCTTCAATAGTGTAGATGTTCGGGTCCGTTTCGCTCTGGGTCATGAGAAATGCGGTTGAGGGATCATACCAGTTTGCTGTGGAACCATCCACCGTCACATTATTTGCCATCAGGTAGAAGTTCACCACTTCGGAAATCTCTGCAACCAGGATCTCCGAAGCCGTACCATTATCGGAACCTACAGCAGAAACCGTGATATCATAAGATGATTCTTCCACACTGGCAGGAATATTAAAGGCATAGACCAACTCGTATTCTGTCGGGTAGGGAGAATCAAGATTGATGGTGCGGTCCAGGTTAAAGGCCGCTTGCGACAGGCCAACGGACTTCACCCCTTGGGGATGAGTGATGGTAGCTTTGATGGTATCCGTTCCTCCCTTGAACACGACCAGGGTTTCATCCGCCAATGTGATAGTTGGAGCTATTTCGACGGTTTCCTTCTTGCAGGAAAAAAGACTCATTCCAACAATAAGAAGGAGCAGGTAGATTGGAAAATGGTTTTGTTTTTTCATCATTATATATAGTTTATTGAGTATAGAATTAGTTTCTTCGTATAATCTGTAATGCAGGCATTGCCTATCTTTTTCAAAGATAAAAGTAAAAGAATAGCCTAAATTAGATTATGATTATTTCACACATCATTCTTAAGAATTCATCAAAGATATTGAGATTTTCAGTAAGGGTGATGCTTGTGCTATTAATAAGCTTCCATTTTTCTGGTGCTGCCTGTGCTGTAAATAGCATTGACTTTCTCAGGATAAACAGCAACAGTGGCCTGTCATCAGAAGAGATCCGGAACATTTTTCAGGATAAGAAAGGGTATATGTGGTTTCTTACTCCTGACGGACTGAATAAGTACGACGGATATACTTTTAAAATCTACAAGAAAAACTCTGGCGACATTGCTTTTCCAACCTCCGCTTTTGAATGTGTATGTGAAGGTCCGAAACAAAAAATCTGGCTGGGAACCGCTGAACAGGGGCTTGTGATATTTGACACTTATGCAAATGCGCTTCGTCGTTTCGAAGATATTTCCAAAAAGGCAGTACTGCCTGAAAAGAGCGTCCGATCTTTGCTATGTGATCGTGCCGAAAATATATGGATTGGGACTGAAAATGGCTTATACCTATACGATACACAGGAGGACAGCCTTCAGTATTTTAACCTGGTCAACTTAGATAATCCACTACCGGAGTGGTGTATCGTTGAAGATATTGTGGAGGATGACCAGGGTAATATCTGGATAGCAAGCTGGAATGAAGGCTTGTTTGTATATGATTATAAAGACCAGAAATTCAGAAACTTTAAACTTTTTGATGCAGTTAAGGGCGATGATCAGAACAACCAGATCAAATCAATTTTCCAGGACAAGCGTGGCTTTCTCTGGATAGGAACCTGGGAGGATGGCTTGTATAAAACAGTTTATAAGAATGGTGAGCTAATCATTAATAATACTTTACTGTTCAGTGAATCTGTAGGGCAGGGGATTTTAGGCAATATTATCTATTCTATCAATCAGGATATAAATGGTAATATGTGGATTGGGACACCTTATGGTTTATCCATTATTGAGCATCCAGGCACTCCTGAACAATTCTTCCATTCTTTCAGATATCAGTATGCATCCAGGGAAGGATTGAGCAATAATGAAATATGGAAAATATACAGGGACAGGTCAGGAATCATGTGGCTTGGCACCCTTGAAGGTGGAATCAATATGGCTCATCCCAATGGCAAGATTTTCGAGACCTATACGATTCCTCCGCTTAGTCAACAGATTCATAGTCAGACTACACAGGCATTCATTGTAGATCCCAATGACGAACTCCTGATAGGAGTGAAGAGCCTGGGTTTTGGGTCTTATGACCTTGAAAAGAAAAAATACACCCCTTATACTAGCGATCCCAGGTACTCCAGTCTGCCTCGTGATATAAACACAGTCAATTGCTTTTTAAGAATGGAGAACCTTATGTGGATGGGCACCCGCTATAACGGGATTGGAATATACGATTACATGTCCGGTCAGTTTTCCACGATTCAGAGGCCGCAGATGTCATATGATATCACTGTGCTATATTTAAGGAAGGATGGAGTTGTCTGGGCAGGGGCCAGTGATGGACTCTACCGGATCTCCAGGCTAAACCACGGCACCTCTGAGATGGAGGTTGAGGTAATCGAGTCCTTCAATAATATCAGGGTAACCTCCATTTGTGAAGACCATGCCAGTAATTTGTGGATCGGAACTGCTGAAAATGGAATCTGCAAATTAGTTGAGGCTGAAAGTGGAGGGCAGATCTTGCAATTTTTCTCATTGGAAAGCAATTCCATAACCGATGAGGTCATCTCAATTTTTAAGGATAGAGACAATTCACTCTGGATAGGAACCAAGGATAAGGGCCTGATTCGATACAATCCGGAAAATGAGTTATTTGAGGGCAATGATGTCGTACCGGGTTTAAGTAATTCCTCCATTATGGGGATTGTTGATGATGAGCAAGGCAAGCTCTGGGTAAGCACCACCAACGGAATTGCACGTATTACCCGGCTCAAAGGAGAGTTTAAGACCGATAAGTATACGATTTCAGATGGACTGCAGGGCAATCGTTTCTTGCCAAATTCTGTATATAAGTTGAGTGACAACCGGATCCTGATGGGGGGCTACTATGGCTTTAATGCCTTTTATCCTGAAGACATCAAGCAAAATGAATACATTCCTCCCACCATACTGACCGAAATAGAGATCAATAATGAAAGTTTTGCTTTTCGGAAGAACAGTAAGAGGACCTTCAAGCATAATGAGAATAGTCTGACCTTCGGGTTCTCTTCCCTTTCCTACTACAAGTCAGAAGAGAACATCTTTTCCTATAAGCTGGATGGACTGGATCAGCATTGGACCATTACAGGTGCGGCCAACCGGGAGGTAAGATATCCCAAACTACCTCCGGGTGATTACAACTTTTTAGTGTTATCGGCCAATAGCAGTGAGCTGTGGAATGAAGAGGCAGTTTCATTTGAGTTCAAAATATTACCTGCACCCTATAAAACATGGTGGGCATATTTAGCATATTTTACAGTCTTCCTGTCCATAGTACTGCTCATCTTCCGTTACCAGATTCAGAAACAAAAGATGATCCGGAACCTGGAAATTGAAAAGATCAGGCATGAGAAGACAGAAAAGCTTAATGATTACAAGCTTCACTTCTTTACCAACATATCGCATGAGATTCTCACCCCACTCTCCATCATCATGGGTGCAGTTGGTATCCTGAAAAAGAAAACCCGGAAGGGGCAGGATGAAATTGAGATCATGGAGCGCAATTTGCTGGGTCTGAAACATCTCCTCAGGCAATTGCTGGATTTTCGTAAAATGGAGAGAGGACACCTGAACCTCAAGGTGAGAGAGGGCGATCTTGTGGCCGTGATACAATCCCTTATTCTGAACTTCAAGCCACTTGTGCAGAGTAAGAACATTGACCTGAGTTTTGAGTCCCCGGATGAACTTATCTGTTACTTTGATGAGGATAAACTGAATAAGATCTGTCAGAATCTGATTTCAAATGCCCTGAAATACAACTCAGAAAACGGGAATGTTAAGATCAGACTCAGCAGAAGTAAGGAGAAGGTGATCCTGGGCATTGAAGACAATGGTTATGGCATCTCCGAGAAAGAGATAGAGGGTATCTTTAAGCGCTTCTATCGTTCCGATATGACCAGGCGGGAATCTGGCACAGGCATTGGCCTGGCGCTGGTCAACAATCTTGTTAAATTACATAAGGGGACCATTGATGTCGTAAGCACCCTGGGCGCAGGGACTGTTTTTACGATACAATTACCGGTGGATAAGGAAAGCTTCGGGGAACATGAATTTGAACCTGATAATCTTGATCAATTAAAAGATGAAGAGGAGGAGATTGTTGTTGCTCCCGTAAATGATATCACCATCCTTCTTGTGGAAGACAATTCGGATTTTAGAAAAATTCTTAGAAAGCATCTGGAACCTGTTGCAAGGATCATTGAATCGCCCAGTGGCGATGATGCTTTGCGAAAAGCGATAAAATACTCTCCGAGTATCGTGGTCAGCGATGTGATGATGCCCAATATAAATGGATATGAGCTCTGTGTTCAGCTAAAAAGCAATGTGGATACGCAACATATTCCTGTGATCCTGCTCACCGCAAAAACAACCGACCATGACAGGGCCAGGGGATACGACTGTGGTGCTGATTCCTATATCACAAAACCTGTTAGTCTCTCCGTATTACAGACCCGAATAAATTCATTGCTGCTAAAGAAAATAAGCAAAGCATCACTTCCGGAAGATTACCAGGTCTTTCATGCACCAAATAAAGCCATGAGTGATGAGGAGTTTCTACAGAAATTGCAGGCTTTGGTGGAGGCCAGGCTGTCGGATGTTCGCTTTAAGGTTCCCAGTATGCATCAACCCTTCGGGATGAGCAGCTCTGCATTTTTCAGAAAAGTAAAGGCGCTAAGCAATTTGTCTCCTGTGGAATATGTGCGGAATGAACGGATTAACCGGGCTGCCCTCTTACTGGCAAAGAATGAAATGACAATCTCCGAAATAGCCTATAATACCGGATTCAGCGATCAAAGCTATTTTGGCGCCTGTTTTAAAAAGCAGATGGGTATGACACCAAGTGAGTACCTGAAGAATAAAGGCTCTGTATAGCAGCTACCCGATCAATTCAGGCCAAAGAATTTTCTGATTTCTTCATATCTTTTTTCATAATGGCTCTGTGGCTGAGAATGAAATTGATGAGGATAGATATTGTATCGTTTGGGTGAGTTGATGAGATTGTAGGTGGCAAAGCTTGTGGCAGGGGGACACACATCATCCTGAAGTCCGATGCCCATCCAAACCGGGCAGGCTATCATGTGAGCCATATTCTTGGTGTCAAAATATGAGAATACATCCAGTATTTCACTCCAGCTAAGATCGGGGTGCTGAGACATCCACTTATCGATCTCATACCAGTGGCTGATCTCAAAATAGCGTTCCCAATCGCTAAGAAAGGGAATGTCAGCGATGCAAAGTGAAATTCTATGATCAAAGGCAGCAGTAAGCAGACTTAAGCCACCACCCTGGCTGCCACCCCAGACTGCAATTCGGTCCAGGTCTACATCTTCCCTGGATGCCAGATAGTTCAATCCTGCAAAGCAATCCAGATAGATGTTTTTGTAAAAGTAATCATGCTGGTTCTCCAGGCCCCGCACCCACATTTCATACTCACGAATTCCGGAGTTGTCACTGTTGCCATGGTCCCTGACATTTAGTGAGAAGACGATCATATCATCAAAGCTATTCAGGGGCTCAAGATTTTCTGTATATCCCGGAACCCTGTATAGCACAGGGTAGCTTCCCTTTTTTTTGGGAACTTCCAGCCATCCTTTAATGGAAAGGCCATCCATGCTTTTCAGGCTAACTTCATACACCTGGGTTTTAGCACCAGGCCTACCTTCGATCAGCCTGATCTCAGGTGCCATATCAAGATCGGAAACCTGCTTTAAATTGGTTTTCCAGAAAACATCGAAATCTTCTGGTTTTCTGAGAGGACTTCGAATATCTTCCGGATTCATCACAATATTTGTGAACAGGTTCTCAGTATGATCTGTCCCTGAAATTTGGGCTTCAACGCGGTAAAAACCGCACTTTCTGAAGTGATGTAAGGGGGCATATGCCAGGAGTGCCGAATCTCCTGCCACCCTGTATGGAAATTGCATCTGCTTGAGGGTCTTCCCATTATCTGTGGCGATCCGCCAATCTATATCAAGCTCAAGGGTTTCACCAGTCCCGTTTTCGATCCTGACTGCGACCTGAAGCAAGCTGTCTTTAACGACACCATCCTGAAATAATTCAAAATCCGCAGTAAACTGTGCCTTGCCATAGACCCCGAGTACCAGGAGTGCAAGAATAATTCCGGACTTCCTGAAAATGCTCATCACCTGCTAGTATTGGTTACTGGTTTATCACCCTTCTCGATAAAACGTATGGTATAGCCATATGCATAGTGTTTTTTCGTCAACCTGTACTTTTCATGCGTCAGTTCACCCCAGCTATTATCGCCTCCAACTCCCATCTGCCCGTAATCCACATTCACCGAAGTAAGTTGACGGGCTTTGACATCCGTGGTATGTCGGTTCACCACCTCTGCGCCTTCGATCTGACGCCCGTCGGTGCGCTCCAGGGATTCAAAATCCTCCATAATGTTGTGATGAGCACTGCCTTCGATGGTGGGATCTCCAATAAACATCACTCCAAGTCCCTCATTGTTTGTGATGGCCATCCATCGCATATCGGTTTTATTGCCGTTCTCCTGGGGCCTGATATAGGGCCAGTACTGCTCAGAAACCTTTCCTTCGTAAATGCCGATAAGGGCGCTTGTCTTTCTGTCCCAGTAGGATTCATGGGGTCCGCGTCCATACCAGCTGATGTTCTCAAATTCCCTGGCCATAATAAGATTGGTTCCAAAACGAGGAATTTCGGGCAGGTCATCAGATTGCATGATAAAATCATTTGAAACCTTGATGTCTCCATTACTCCGTACCTCATAAGTGACTGTAAGTTTGGCGATCACCCTTTGACCGAAATCATTCAGATCATATGTGAATGCGATGGATGTATTATCTGATTCCTTGTTGACCACGCAGGATTTAAGGACTTTGCGGTCACCGGCCTTGCGCCATATCCTGGCCCTTTTATGCAGGTCATTGCCGAAGTCATTATCGATGGGGGCTCTCCAGAAATTGGGTGTACTTTCGCTTATTAACACCCTGTCTCCACTTTTTAAGGATACCAGGTTTCCACTGTCGGCATCAAATGTCAGGCTCAGGAGATCATTGGATAACTCTACCATTCCGTGGGCCTCACTTTTTCCATCTGCAATCTCCAGCTTACCTGCCTTAATCGACACCTTCTGTCCTTCAACACGTGCCGGATTATCGTGCATAGCCCTGAAGGGAAGGCTGAATTGTTCATAGGCAATGATATAACCCGCCGGAATCATTCTATCCGCCTCCCTCTGTTTGGCATAGATATTTACAAAGTATTCTACGCCACTTTGCGGCTTTATTTGATAGTCAATTTCAAGGGTTGTGGAGCAATGTGGTCAGGCTGACAAATTTTCTACGTCTCTCTTCTCATTTATCTGGCCATTGGCCAGTATACTATTGGAAAAGTCATACATGTTCAGATCGGTAAAAGAGAACTTATTAATCAGCTTGAATATTCCCTTTTCAGCAGAGACTGCTTCAAAGCCTATATTCTGGTAGACCTTCTTTACTTCGTTCAGGTGAGGCTTCACCCCCCTGTCTGGATTCACCAGCCCATTCAGGCAAAAAGCGCCATCGCTTGGTACATCTTTTGGCCCAAAATCTCCGCCATAGGCCCAGAATTCTTCTCCGTCGGCATTTTTTGTAAGCAGGCCCTGGTCCACCCAGTCCCAGATAAATCCCCCCTGCAGGCAATCATACTTTTCAATGACATCCCAGTAATCCTGAAGATTACCGACACTGTTGCCCATGGCATGTGCATATTCACAGAGCACAAATGGTTGTTCCGGCTTGTTCAGGGCATATTCCTCGATACTTTCGGGGCTCCAGTACATTGGGCAAAGAATATCCGAATTTCGAGGTGATTCTGCCTGCTCAAATTGTACCAGCCTTGTCGGATCGACCCGTTTCAGTGAGTCATATCCATCGAAAAATACCTTGCCGTTCCCACACTCATTCCCCATGGACCAGATTAGTACAGAGGCCTGGTTCTTATCCCGCTCAAACATGTTTCTTATCCGGTAGGAGTGAGCCGGGGCCCACTCGGCCAGGTAGGCAGGGTGTTTACTTTTATCGAACTCGCCCTGATTTGTGGCACCCATGCCGTGGGATTCGATGTTGGCCTCATCCACAAGGTAGATCCCGTACCTGTTACAGAGTTTGTACCACTCTTCCGGTTGGGGATAGTGGGAGGTACGCACCGCGTTCAGGTTATATTTCCGAAGCAACTCAATATCTTTCATCATGGTTTCGCGATCCTGAACATGTCCGGTAATATGATGGTGTTCGTGCATGTTAACCCCTTTGAAGTAAATGTATTCTCCATTGAGGTGTACCATATTGTCGATGATCTCAATCTTACGAAAGCCCACATCCTGCCGGATCACCTCAAGTGTTTTTTCCCCATCTTTCAGTGTAATGAATAGTTCATACAAGGCAGGTGATTCGGCCGACCATGTATGCACCTGTTCCACTTGGGTTTTGAATTCAGCATCTTCAGAGGCCTTAGTGGCAAAGGTTTTGACCTCCTTACCATCGTATAGAAGTTCTGCATATAGGTCCACTTCAATCTCATTTGCAAGCTTTATGGAAAGTTCAAAAAGACCATCGCTATAGCTTTCATCCAGATCGGAAATCACCCGGAAGTCCTTTATATGCTGTGGATTGCGAGCCATCAGATAGACATCACGGGTGATCCCGCTCAAGCGCCAAAAATCCTGGTCCTCCATGTAACTGGCATCGCTCCAGCGATACACCTCGACAGCCAGGCTGTTCTCTCCTTTTTTCAGGTAGGGAGTAATGTTGAATTCAGCCGGTGTCTTACTATCCTCGCTATAACCCACTTTCTGCTCATTTACCCAAACATAGAAGGCGGAGCTTACTGCGCCAAAATGCAAATAAACCTCCTTTTCACTCCAGGCTTCGGGAATTGTAAAACTTCGTTTATAGGAACCCACAGGGTTGTAGTGTTTCTGAATAACAGGTGGCGTCTGCTCATGCGGGTATTTAACATTGGTATAGATGGGTATATCAAAGCCTTCAAGCTCCCAGTTTGAAGGAACCGCTATTTTATCCCAGGCCCTGATATCATAATCATCCATAAAAAAATAGAATGGGCGCTCGGAAGGAGAATTGGAAAGGTGAAAATCCCATATGCCATTGAGAGATCGGACCAGTTGAGAGGAAAATAAATCATCATCTGCTGCATTCTCTCTGTCTAAATAGGGCACAAAGGATGCCCTGGCTTCTTCCTTGTTTATCTGGTAAACTTCAGGATTTTCCCAGTCAGCAGGGCTTTTCTCAGTAAAGGCAACATCTTTGTAAGGGGATGAACAAGCTGAGATTAATAGAATTACTAAAAGAACTGGCAGGCTTTTACTGGTCGAGGTCATAACTTTAATATTGATTGGATATATAAAATAAAGAACAGAAAAGGTATTACGCTATTAGAATTAAATAAAAGACTCTTGAAAATTCGTCAATTGTAAATTATTAATAAAGGGTGCGAGGCCAGTATGCTCAGCCTGGCAATATATAATTATCTTGTTAAGATATGGAAGATTTCAATTTCAATAATAAATAGAAAAGCTATGAGAAAACCTGCATTGTTAATCCTGCTTACAGTTTTATTTGCTGCATGCAATCAAACTCAGCAACAGAACACGGAAAATCCTAATGTCATTATCGTATTTATTGATGATGAAGGTTATGGCGATGTGGGGTGCTATGGTGCTACGGGCTTTGAAACACCCCACCTGGATCAGATGGCAAGCAATGGAATGCGTTTTACTTCTTTCTATTCTGCCCAG
>Ga0164313_10006241_pt1 | contig 10521 bp, 11 predicted proteins | sample GuaBasSedimGuay4_FD_113735 | JGI IMG/M metagenome (GOLD analysis project Ga0164313, IMG submission 113735) | Subseafloor sediment microbial communities from Guaymas Basin, Gulf of California, Mexico - Guay4, Core 4569-4, 0-3 cm | ecosystem: Environmental > Aquatic > Marine > Hydrothermal vents...
AATTCTATTTACTTCCGTCCCTTTTGGTACCCCGTAGTGGACACTCTTAGAACTTTGGTATCGTGTGATGAGAGCATTCAGAAGTGATAGAGTGAACTACTCCTGGGGTGTGTCAACACGGATGTGATAAGCTCCAAGTGCTTGAGGAATCAGAAATACATCAATTCTTGTAGCCAACCTTTTTGCATCCTCAACGCTTATCAAACATGGTAATCCAGTTACTTCTACGTTCTCGACAGAGTCATCTGCCATGCCGACCATTTTGAACTCGATTGTATATACTCCTGGAGGTAGCCAAAGTAGATATTCACCTTCATTATCTGAATATGTTCCAATAGTATTGCTGGAATCGCTTACCAATACTTGAGCTCCACACAGCACGGTAGTATGTTTTTCCCCCGTAATAGTTTCATGTCGTTGCCCAACCACTCCGGTTATTGCCCCAAATCCTGTTATGTATCTGAAAACAGACACATTAAGAGGTGATAGCGAAACCAGTGAAAACATCAAAGTACAAAATACGTGCATGTTAATTCATCCTCTACTCATTGTGCTTAGAAAATAAACTTTGAATCTAAAAGGGAACAGTGCTAAGAGGACTCAGTATTAGCAAATTGGGGAGTGCAGAATTGCAGATCTATCGAAGCCTTGGTACCCCTAACGGGATTCGAACTTTCTGCGTTGAATAAGCCTACTAATGACAATTAAACCGATTTCAGGCTTGTAGGTTGGGATTATCCCGCATAGATTAGGGTTTCGTATCAACTGGGATTTCTCCAGCTTTCTTCAGGACGTATTTTGTCAGTATAGGACCGACTATTTCAAAGAATATGCATGTTGCTGCTATAGTTGTAACCGCAGAACGGCCTATTGTGACCGCGTGAGTGCCCGGCATGTCTTGGAATTCCTGAAAGACAATTAATGACAGTCCTATGGCGACTCCCGCCTGTGACAGGAGTCCGGGACCAAGGTAATTCTTGATATTCTGATCTGCTCCGCCTATGACAGCTCCCAGCCGAGCTCCTGTTATCTTGCCTGCTGACCTGGCCAGTATATAAACGACCCCGATAGTTCCAATCTGCGGCAGCAATGAAAGATCAAGATGTGCACCGGCCAGGAAGAAGAAAAGGATAAATAGAATCGGCATCAGAGGTCTTAAGGGCCCTGAAATGGTCCGACCCATTCCAATGGGAGTCTTATTGATAACAATGAAACCGATTGACATATTAACAAGAATCAGAGAAAGATGGAACTGTGCAGCCAGCCCGGTACCTATCGCTATTAATCCAAAGGTCAGAGCCGGAATCTCGTCTCGAGATCGAAGCCGTTTGATCAGCCATGTGAAAACCAGCCCTAGAACACATCCTAACACCAGGCTGATGATGATTTCAAATAGAGGTTTTCCAATAGTGCCAGCCAGGCTGAAACCAGGTGAGAATCCCGATGATTCGGATAGCAGAAGCACCTTAGCAGCTGCCATCGCAAATCCGAACAGTACAATTGCCACACCATCATCGAAACCTGCAACAGCGTAAAGGGCTTTAGTGAGATTACCTTTAGCTTTGCACTCCTGTATTACAGCAATGGTTCCCGCAGGTGCAGTTGCCGGGGCCAGAGAACCGAATACAAGGGATAACGGTAGATCTCCAGTTAATGCAAAAACTCCTGCAGTAACCAGAATAAGGGCCATAAGTGATTCAAATATGATTATAAGCCCGATACTCTTACCGAGTTTTGACAGCGTATGAAGGCTTAATTCAAGGCCAATGCTGAACGCAACAAAACCAAGGGCTATATCGGTAATAAAGGAAAGCCCATGAACCGTTTCCATGGGAAAAATCTTCAGGACCGAAGCCCCCATGAGTGTCCCGAGAATCATATATCCTATCAGCGATGGTAGCCCTATTCTTCTAACCGCTTTCCCGGTGTATAGACCGAAAGAGACAGCTATGCCAACCAGAAGAAGAGTAGTCAGTTGAAAATCCATAGCCTAAACTCTTAAGTCATTCTGTTTGGGGATTTCACCCGCTCTGGTAAGAGCGAATTTAGCACAGATAGGTCCAATGATCTCGAATATGATGCTGGTTGCAGTAATCGTTGTTATGACAGTCGCTCCTATCTCAAGAGCGTGAGGCGAACCTATCTCAGAAAACATCTGGCGGACCATCAATGATAGACCGATTGCAACACCGGCCTGTGAAAGGATACCTAATCCCAGATACTTCCTTATCTTTGTTTCAGATTTGCCCATTACTGCTCCCAGCCAGGCTCCTCCCATCAATCCTGCAACCCTTGCTATCATGTAAACTATTCCCAGAAGTCCCAGAGCGGGGAGAGCTGAGATATTAAGATGCGCCCCGGCCAGGAAGAAGAAGAGTATGAAGAGCAGAGGCATGTAATCCCTGAGCTGACCCACGATCTTTCTTGAAGATCTAATTGGCGTTGTGTTTGCAAGTACGAATCCAACCATAAGATTGGTGAGGATCAAGGAAAGATTGAGCCAGATGCACAGACCTATTGCCAGAGAAATGAAACCGAATGTCAACGCCGGAAGCTCCGATAAAGGCCTGAGTTTTCGAGCAAGAGCTGAGAAGAAAAATCCTAAAATAGTACCTATACCCAGGCTGAATCCCAGCTCCTTTATCGGTTCCATGATGCTGGATATCAACCCAACTGAAGCTTCAGAGGACTCCGCTCTAAGCAATTTTACCGCAAGAGCGGCAGAGAAACCGAAAATAATTACTGCAAGACCATCATCAAAACCTACAACCGCATACAGAGCTTTGGTTAAAGTACCCCGAGCCTTGTATTCCTGGATAACTGCCACAGTCCCAGCAGGCGCGCTTGCCGGTGCTAACGCTCCGAATATGAGAGCCATTGGCAGGTCGCTGGTTAATAGATAAACAGCAAATGCAACCAGGAAAAATGCAGCTAAAGATTCTGCCAGTATTATTAATACAATTCCCTTTCCAAGCTTTCTGAGTGTTCTGAGATTCAATTCCGAACCAATTGTGAAAGCTACAAAACCAAGTGCGATGTCTGTAATGAACTGCAGGTGATTAAGTGAATTCTCAGTGATAAGCGAAAGAACGGAAGTACCCATGATCGTACCGAGGATCATGTAACCGATAAGAGAGGGGAGACCCGCTTTTCGAGCGATCTTACCAGAATAGATGGCAACTATTATGGAGATACCGAGAACGGCTATTACAGGAATATCAGTCAAAACAGCACGACCTAGAAGTCCAGAGAACCGAGTACATTGTGAAGATCAGTGACAGTTATCATTATGTCATCTCTCTCGGAGATCTTACCACAAATGTATTCTATGTTTCTTATAGTAGAGCTAACCAGTTCATCTCTTACAACCGCTACTATCATCCTGTTGAAGTGCCGAAGGTCCGCATTCCAGAATCCTGCGAAAAGGGGAATTTTCCTCATGTAGTCCGTTGATTCATGAGTTTCCAGGATCATTGCCGATGTGGACTCTGAACCTGCAAAAACCTGCAGCAGATCATCGAACAAATCCTCATCCTGAATAAAAACATGCAGCATCTTCATTCCGGGCCGTTTCGGGGGAGTTCCATCTTCCGGCAGCGAACGAGCTTTAATGAGGTTCGCTATCTCTTCGGGAGAGCGTAATGACAGCAGTTCCTCTCTGAAGTTGCTGTTTCTGAGAATCTGGGAAATTGCTGACAACAGCTTCAGGTATTCTTTCGGCTTGGATTCCGGACCGATAATAAAAGGAAATAACTGTGCATCCTCACCGTCGATTGAATCGAAATCGACACCTCTCTCAGAAATGAGCAGTCCAACGAGGAAATGGTCCAGATTCGGGATCCTGCAGTGCGGAATGGCAACTCCATGTCCAAATCCGGTTGATCCCATGGATTCCCTTTCAGATAATGAATGGTAGATGTCATCAGAAGTCGTATCACTGAGCCTGCCACCGTCAGTGGCCATATCAGCGATTTTTCTGAGTACTTCCTTCTTCTCTGAAATATCCAGAGAATAAGTAATAAGCTTCGAATCAAATGCGTCTCGCAGGTTCATGAATGAAGCCTCCAGTCGGAATTAATTGAATTCTTTTTAATTTGTGAATTATCAGCGTTCAGAAAGCTGCCCAGCACGTCCGGCAGTTCATCGAACCTTTCAATTGTAATAACCATGCCGGGGTCGGTAAAATCTTCCCTTTCGGCAGCCCATGTCCGGTCTCGTGCTACATGTACGGCAACCGCGCCGAGAGAAAGAGCGGGATTTATGTCAGACCGGGGACTGTTGCCGACGATCATACAGTTTTCGGGCTCAACATGAGCGTACACAAGAACATCACGTAGTGCGTTAACATTCTTAACAGGTACGATACGAAGTTCGTCAACGTAGCCGTCCAATCCTGATCTGACGAACTTGTCTGTCTGATGATCCTTCTCGCCCATCGTGTATACAATTGTATTTATCTGAAGATTTTTCATTTCCCTCAACGCGCTGATCACTCCGGGTAGAAGAATTACAGGATGACCGAGAAGATTCATCTGGATGTTGTCCATAGCTGTCAGTGCCCATGATGGTGCCTGAGGTGCAAGATCTTGCATGATCGTGCGTAGTGTATCCATATAAGGTCTTGCGCCATAGCCTGTTATTGATAGTCTTTCCACATCTTTCCTGTGGACTGTTCTACGTACTTCATCCTCGGGCAGGCCAAGAGCGCTCATCAGGCTGAGGAAATCATGCTCCGTCCTTTCGAAGAAGAGTGCACTCTCCCATAGCGTATCATCCGCATCGAGAAGCAGGAGATAATCGTTCGCTTTCAAATAGCCTCCTTCGAAAGTATCGGGCTGAATTTAGAATATACCACAAAAGGTGAAGAGATGCAGAATACCCGCAGGGTGGGATAATACGGTAGTTAACGCACTTCCTGAATAGACCTCTGACAGTGTTATTCTCTGGTTATGGGGAAATGAATAGTGTGCGGATGTTCAGGGTCATATCAAGCAGTTAACAGAATACGATGCACTCTGATTTATCTGCAGGAAAGCAGATATTAATAAACAGCGCAAATAATCACCACATATCATAGAAATTATGTCAAATACTGATATAGATGTGAACAGGCGATAGTGTGTATACAGTGAGCAGATAGGTAATCAGAGTTAACGCAAGGAAAGAACAATGCGTAAACAACGTTTAGTACAATATGGTTGATTTTCCCGATTATTGCGATATTGACCTGTATTAGATGTTTATGCAAATTACGTTATTCAACTTAATTCCAAAAAGAACAAACATAAGTAAGGAGAAAACCATGTGATTTAAGTGCACGGCTGCAGGATGTAGTGAATAACCCCACCAAAGGAGATAGCTTTGAAAAGACTATTCAAGTCTGCTGTAGTGATCCTTGTTCTATCATCAATCTTTATCTTTACCGGTTGCGGTTCCGAGGCTGAACAGAATCAGCCTGATGAGACTGTTACGGATGTGGTAGTTGACCTGACGGTCGAAGTGCCCCTCCTGCAGGTAGGACATTGCAACCATGATCATCATTCGGCTGTATTCATCTCAGCGCTTAGAGGCGAGGAGATGAAAGAGCTTTACGGCATTTATCTTGAGCCGCTGGGCGAAAGCTACTATGCGCTTGTTGAAAATGACGTGAAAATTCTGGAAATACAATTCGTACAGTCACAGGGCGCAATCAATGTTCCGAACAATATGGTCGCAGGATTGTTCGATATCGGTTTCGGGGGAGTCATCCCGTTTGCAGCCAGCGCCGATCAGGGAAGCGGAGTACAGATCATCAGCCCGCTTCACAGCAGGGGTGATATGCTTGTTGTAGCCGATGATAATACTGAAGTTACCGACTGGAGCAGTTTCATCGAATGGGCACGGAACAGTGATGAACCGCTTATTATAGGATTCAAGAGCCCCAAGGCTGTTGCACTGCTTATTTTTGAATCTGCTATTACTGCAGAGGGAATTGAATGGAGTATGCAGGGTAATCCTGAGCCCGGTTCTCAGATACTGCTTTTCAATGCTCAGGGACAGCCTAACCTTAATCCCGCTCTTCAGAATGGAACTATTCACGGGTACGTTTCCAACAATCCCGCATGTGCACTTGCCGAGCATAACGATATTGGCAAATGCGTCGCTGAGTTGTCTGACCTTCCACCGGGAAATTTCACAAACCATCCATGCTGTGCTATTGCAGCAACCGGGACAGCAATTGTTGAAAAACCGGAGGATATTGCCGCGGCTCTGCGTCTCTTTGCCGTAGCCACTGACTATATCAACAATAATCCTGCAGATGCAGCTGAAGCCGCTGCTGCGTGGATAGGGAATCCTGTTGAGGTTGAAGTAATATCGATGGCAACCAGCGGTTACGACATGCAGGTTTCGGTGGACTGGCTCGAGAATATGGTTGCTATACTTGATAATATGAGAGATCTCGGAGCATTCACCGGTCCTCTTTCGGAGAAGGATGATGAGAATAACGCATGCTTCCTTTACGATTTTTCACTGATGCCTGATGACCTGAGGTAAATTATATCTCTTCGAAAAAAACTGTAGGACGAATACTGCGCAGGATCTGGAAATACCTTCCCGGTCTTGCCGTACCATGCCTGCTTATTGTCTGGTGGTTTGCAGTTACAGGGGGCGGGAGGGATACCCTTCTGCCCTCTCCGGAGGAAGTTACCTCGATACTCTTCAATCCATTTCAGGATCAGATATCCACAGGATCGATGGCCTGGAGTACTCTGGTGAGCCTGGTGAGGGTCGCTCTGGGATTCTCTCTTGCCGCGCTTATCGGGATCCCTGTCGGGCTTCTGATGGGTGCATCCTATCATGCAAGGAAATTCCTGTCTCTGATGGTGGAAATGGCAAGACCCCTCTCCGCCATTGCCCTTCTTCCCCTTTCGATAATAATCTTCAAGGCAAAAACTTTTTCGCAGCTCTTCGGTCTTGAATACCTGAGGTATCAGAAGAACCTTCTTAATGAGATGCAGCTCGGGATGATATTCATTCTCTTCTGGGGGGGTGTATTTCCGATAATACTCGGTACAATCCAGGGGGTTCGAAGTGTTCGGAAAATGCATCTGGAAGCTGCCGGTATCCTCGGAGCAAACAGACTGTTCTCGTTCAGGCATGTTATCATACCCTCAGCTCTTCCGGATATCTTTCACGGGCTGAAGCTGGGTATAGGAAGATGCTGGATGGTTATTATCGCGGCAGAAATGCTTCCGGGAACTAATTCGGGAATAGGATACCTGATAAGGTACTCCTACCAGCTGTCCAGGTACGACATCATGCTGGCAAGCATTGTGATTGTAGCGTTTATCGGTGCTCTGTTTTCCAAGGGTCTTGAATCCCTTGGAGAAAAATCTCTTGTTCTAAGAAGCAAAGAAAGATGATATGACGGCTTTGAAGGTGACCAATCTGTCGAAAACCTACAGGGAATCTGCGGGAGATGTGCATGCCCTGGGTCCTGTTAGCTTTGAGGTGGAAGCAGGCGAGTTTCTTTGTTTCCTCGGTCCGACAGGATGCGGCAAAACAACCCTGCTCCGTACAATTGCCGGGCTGGAAAAACCGGATACCGGTGAGGTCATTGTTCAGGCACCTCACGACGGCGGAGAACCGGTAATAGGTTACGTCTTTCAGCAGGGTGCGCTATTTCCCTGGATGAGCATTTTCGCCAATCTGGAGTTTCCTCTCAAAGCGAAAAAGATCGTGCAGGATACGCGCCGGAAGAAGGTTGAATCGATGCTCGATATGATGGGGCTTTCATCCTTTGCTTCCTCATATCCCCACCAGCTGTCCGGAGGCATGCAGCAGCGGGCTGCACTTGCGCGGTCACTTGTTATGGAACCCGACCTTCTCCTTATGGATGAACCCTTCAGTTCACTGGATATGAGGACCAGCCAGGAATTGCAGGAAAACCTCCGGGAACTCCTGAAGAGCTCATCCACCACGGTTCTCTTTGTTACGCATAACATTGAAGAAGCGGTTTATCTGGCCGGGGAAGTTATAGTTCTCGGGCACCGGCCCGGAAGAATTGTGCGAAGGGAGACTATAGATCTTCCGGATCCAAGGTCACGTCTGTCCGATACTTTTACAGAGTACCTGGTCTCCCTGAGAAAAACCTTTGAATCACTGGTTTCAGACTGACAGACAACTATTCAAGCACGAAGTCGTACACCACTGAAGTCCAGACTCCAACCGGCACTCCGTCAGCCCTTTTTGCGGGTGACCAGCTGCTCTCCATTACAGAGGAAAGGGCAGCGTTGTCCATGCTCCCAAGCCCGGAGCTTGCTGTAATAACCGCCTCCACCGGAACGCCTTCGGAGGATATGAATACCTGAAGGATCACTCTTCCTTCGACACCGGCCTGACTGGCCATGGCGGGATACTCCGGAACCGGTCTGTAAGTACATACAGGATGAACGCTGTGCGGGATGAAAGTTCCCGGTTCAGGGATGAAATCTTCCGGATCCCCACTCGGTATAAGAACGTTAGTGTTTACCGTGATTGCGTGACCCAGACCGGCAGTATCGATATCTGTACTGATAATTAGGATCGGCTCTACTACGTCCGGGATTGCGTTCAGTATGATATCCTCTACATCGATCGGGTCGTCCTCCGGCATATCGGGGGGAATCTCGTAAAGCGCTCCCGGATCGAATCCCTGCATTTCATCGGTTGCCGTTCTCGATGCCAGCCTTCCGACTGATGATCCGGGGATAGCCTCGAACGCAAGAACCAGAAGTACAAATCCCCATAGGATTCCGATGTCCATGGATCCCGCTTTTGAATTATTCTTTCTTCTCATTTCAGAACCTCCTTCAGCTGTTATACATCTGAGGGCGGTTCTTTATTCCGAGTTACTCTTCCCTGATGATAAATAGTGAAAACCTTGCTGATCCATGTTCTGGATCAATTCCTACACTTCCAGTGACGGTTCCCTTTGCCAGAGCGTCTATGATATCGGTTGCCAGATGTCCACTGGGGCCGTCCGGCAGATTCTCGAACCTGAAATACAGTGGATTGTCATTGCTCGCAGGGGAGTCAAAACCCGCAACAGGCCTGGAATCGTAATCAGTTATATAAATGATTGGTATGTTGAACATTCCATCTGCACCGGAAAGCTGAAGCGCTCCGCTCTCACCTAAAGCGAAGAAGGGTTCGTCAGCCAGACCGAGTTCAGCTGGTTCAGCACCGGATAACTCTATGCCTATTCTGATTGTTTCCGGCATCTGATCCCGGGTTATGTACTTAGCAAGGGAGGAGGAATCAAGGATCAAAAGACCGGTGGGATAGACATTACATGTATACATTCCATCACTGCAGGAACCCATTTTTCCATGAAAAAACACCAATCCTCCACCCGAGGTTGAAACCCTCATGAACACTTCCGGTTCCTGCGGATAAGTATCCCATCCCCCCATTGTCAGAGCTCGCTTATCCAGAATGAGATTGTCCATGCATGCGAAGTGTGAGCGGGAATGCCATATATCGTCCGATTCCCTGAAAACAACTTCAAGAAACTCACTCCCGCCGGCAAACCTTATCTCCATCTCGACACATCTATCCGGAAGTGAATCTCCTGAACATAGAAGAAGCAGTTCCTCCATGTTCAATACCCCTGGTTCAGTGATAAAGGCGTTGAAATCATAGTAGCCTCGGAGAAGCCAGAATCCATCTCCGGGAGTGCCGATGATCTGCAGGCCACCTGCAACGTCCGGCAGGAGAAGATACTCGTCACCTTCAGAGATTATCTCGGACATCCAGGATCCCATTTTCCAGTAGGGTATTCTCAGGGTGTCTCCAGACTGATGTTCACCCCTGAATGTTTCTGAGATGACTGCGGTCACTCCGGAGTCGGTTACTTCGATCACATCTGCTGTGAAGACCCATGGAAGTGATTGAACTGATTCTTCAAGATCAACAGACCATGGCTCCGCATTAGCTGTTGCACAAAGAATCGCAAACACCAGTATTGTTACTAAACAGCTGAATTTCATTCAACACTCCTATCGTTGTCAGTATTCAAATGGTTGTGCTGGAGATAGGCGTAAAACCCCGCTGACTGACTGAAAGACCATAGGAATTACGAGAAAGTTTATCCAGATCAGTGGATACAGAACATAATAAGGAGTACCAGTTTAGGGGTTGCAGTCAGGCTTTGTTCTTCAGTTTGAGGAACAGTACAATTGCAATAGTATCAAGAGAGATAAGAGTTGCAAGTGTCTGACCGTCTCCTTCGCAGTTGTATCCGAAGATCAGCCTGAGAACCAGAAATACAAGTGTGCCCATAGTACCTCCAATGGTTTTGTATAATACAATATAACTAATTGCAGCTTGTTCACACCCGGCAGAGTATTTACATTTCATGGATTATGATTTATTAACTGTGAAATTACTGTACCGGAAGAAAGGGATTAATTGACAAATCCGGAAAAGCTGATTTACAGCGGTTTCACATTCAGTATTCACGGAGTGCTTGAGGATAATGAAGTCGATTTCATCCGTGAT
>Ga0164313_10006243_pt1 | contig 10518 bp, 10 predicted proteins | sample GuaBasSedimGuay4_FD_113735 | JGI IMG/M metagenome (GOLD analysis project Ga0164313, IMG submission 113735) | Subseafloor sediment microbial communities from Guaymas Basin, Gulf of California, Mexico - Guay4, Core 4569-4, 0-3 cm | ecosystem: Environmental > Aquatic > Marine > Hydrothermal vents...
CATCCCTAGATACTGCTTTTTGGTATCTTTCAAAATACCATTTACCAACTCCAATAGTTTTATTTGGAGTTGAGAGTACAACTGTTCCATATGGGACTTGCGCTTTTTTGGCTTGCATCTGATTAGTTGATAAAGCAGGAACCATCGAAGTCCATGCCGTATCAACATGATGAATAAATGCTGCCTCATCAATAACGAGAAATGTAATCGCCTTACCACGAAGTGTTTTCTCAGGAGCATTTGGATTAACAGGTGTAGCATATACCTTACTCCCATTTGTTAGAATGAATGACTGTTCTGTTCTTTTTGCAAATCCTCTACCGAGAGGTCCTTTTGGTGGTTTCATCCATTCTGGCAGTTTTTCAATCATCCCTCTAATTGCTCTAGCAAAGTCTGTTGCTTCTTTCCCGTCTTTTGAAATAATGCCAATAACTGCATTATCAAAGAAAATCGTTAACCAGGCAGAGTATGCTTGAATAATTGTAGAAATACCAATCTGTCTACTTTTCAATACTAGTACATATCTTTTTTGTTCAACAAGTTCAATTAACTCAATCTGTTTTCTATAAGGTTGTAGAGTTACATCTTTCCCTGGTATTTCAATTAGAATATATTTCTTACAAAAATATTCAAACGTTGTTTTACATTTAAGATATTCAGTTATATACTTATTGGCTACAACTCCAAGATCATCTCCATCTGATATAATCTGAATTTCTTGTTCATGACTTAACGCTACCTGTTGCATATTATATACCTTTATTGTTTGTTCTTAAGAAAATCGACTTTTTATTGCTAACTCCGCATTTCTTTTTTGTAGTTTAATAATTTGTCTCTTATTGAACCTATTTGCTCTTGGACTACAAACTCCTCTCGAAGATAAAGAAAACTCACAGTCTTCCTCAAACTTATCAACTTGTTCCTGGAAACCTATTATTTTTTGCTGATTGCTTTGTATCTCTTCCAATATTTCTGGTGGTGTCCCTTGATATAGTTTGACTGATTTATTAGCTGATTGTATAACTTGTTCTACAGTCTGCCCTGCTGTTAAACTATCAAGAGTTTCTTTCGGTGGATTATTTAAACCCCGAGAAAGTCTTTCCAATTCTCTAGCAGACTCCGCTGCTGATGGCAGAACAGTCAAATCTGCCTTAGGTTTAACCGTTTCACCTGCACGTTTGTTTGTTCTCATTAGTTTAACTTGTGCAGTTGTTTGCCAATTATTTTCTCTTCTAAACGATATGTCTGTACTCCAGAGTATATACTTCCCTTCAAAATCTGCATACTCAACAGTTTTTGGCTTGAACTTTACACATTCTCCAACTTCAATAAGACTTAAGACTGGCAAATTTCTTTCAAGGTCAATTGTTAAAGTTGATAAATCAGCCACTCTTCTTGAAATTCTAGAGTTGAAAATTGTTTGATTAGTCTCATCACCAGTGTCTTGAATAAAATATCTTTTTCTTAATGCTGCTACATCTACATCAAGGTTTTTATTTTTATAAATAATGCTGTATTTAGCAGCAACCGTTTTTAAATCTTGAGTAATTGTTTGGGATAATTTATCTTTTGGTTTAACTATATGATTAATATTTGATCCTATTTTTGCAAATTTAGCATTTCCTGTATAATCTGTAGCAATAGTTGAATATGTGTAAAATGTTTTATCGTCTGAAACTTCCTTTAACATTAGATCCCATTCATCCACATCCATATCAGTGGCTATTTGATAAATTATGAATGCTGGATTTTTTTGCATTTTAGCTGTTAAATTTTTAATGTTTACTGTTCCGTCATACTGACAAAATATTCCTGGAACTCCATCAAAAATACCAAACCTTTGATCTATAAATCCGTCAAATGGATTTATAGCATTTGAATTATATTCTTTTAGTACTTTGTAAAGGGTTGTTGGAGGTATACAAACTTGATCAATTGGTTGTGTATTTTGACCGTCTCTATCAACTTGAATTTTTTTAGCACCTGCACTTGTAGCAAGTTCGAAAATCATTTGCCCGATGGATGTTCCCACAAAAACATCGTTTACAAGTGTATTCATAATCTTATATGGTTGTCTGAGAACTGTCATTATTGAATAGTATCCCCTGTCCTTTTGTTGATCAGCGTTTGTTGATACTTTATCTTTTTCATTAAGATGAAAACCACCTCCTATGAACATTAAGTCTAAATCTATTCTTGGTCCAGGATATTGTTCTTCTCTTAATAATGTTATTGCTAGTTTTATTGATGATCCGCCATATAATTGTTGAAGAATAACATCGTTTGGATCCAGTTCAAAAACAATACTGACTGATTGATATGCAGTCGCAAGAGAGGAAACAAACTGAACTACAATTGTGTCCTGTGTATAATCTAAATCATCAATAGTTATTTTCAAATCATATGATCTAGTTGGGGTAAATGTTCTTCCGCCTTTTTTAGGATCAGGGGTTAGTTTCTCTGCCATTGATCTACATCCTTTTTTATATTTTGTTCCAAAAAAATGGGCGGGTTTGAAAGGAGCAGAAACGACCCGCCCATTTAGAACCAGATCAGTTTGAACCTAGTTGGTTCAAGACCTGGTGCATTCTCGTTGGGATTACAAGAACACTTTCTGCAATATTTTCAAGCATCTTCTTTACATTAAGATTCTGCTCAAAACTCGTGTATCTAACGATGGCTAAAAACACTTGCCATGCGGTTGGTGATCTGCCCTGTTCTGCCATTTCATCCAGGAGATCAGATATTTGTTCTCTTCTCCTTTTACCGAATGATTGAATAACTTCTAACAGAGCCATCATATCATCTTCACTCACTTGCTTATGGAAACTATCTGTTATCATTTGAGTGATATCTTCATTGAAAACTTGCATATATGAATTGACTGCAGAAGCAAGACTCGTAGTAGATGATTCAATATGGACTTGTCTGATTTCTCCAAGGGTGAAGGAAAATGTTATGACTTCTCTTTGGTTGTAGTCAGTTCCAATTCCAAATGCTAATGAGGCTGCTCGAGTTCCATTGTAGCTATTATTAACGATGATGATAGGAAATACATCTGTCATTTCTGGAATTGCTTTGCTACTTCGGATAATAATTTCAGTTCTCATTCTTGTATAGTTTGGAGTAAACATAGCATTTTCTACTGAGATAGGAATGCCGACTTCATTTATGGATGTTCTTATTCTGTCCATTAATGCTCCATTGCCGACAAATTTATACATATTTGAAACATACCCACAATATTTGTAACTCAAGGAATCAGGATCTTTTGTATAGATTCCGATTAATGGAGTATAATCTCCATCTGTTTCGTGACTCCCATTTTCATCACCAACAATTGTTTGTTGTGGGTGTAGTTGTCGATAAACGACTTCACAATATTGATCACTATAGGAATAGAGTCCTTTATATGCAAGAGATATATCAAGACTCATTTCCTCTGCTCGTTCGCTAAAAGGTGTCATTATGCACCATCCTTTACAATTTTTTTTATTGCTCCCTTCAGTCTTATTCTCATCCCTTCTTGGAATACTTTCATTCGTCCATCGAAAACGTGCTCCACTAATATTCTGGTTAATAGATTTATTAAGTCTTTTGTGGGAACTTTTCCATGTGGACCATAGCGATTTTTAGCAACATGAACTCCATCTTTACGATCAACGAATATAACCATGTTGGCACTATGCATCCGTTCCGTAAAAGTTGGGCGCTTTATGTTTAAACTTCTGGAACTACTGCCTCCACTCGCATCTAAGTCTGACTTCGTACGAAACTTCCTTTTCATCATTCTGTCGAATACTGTTGGATCAATTAGATCCAATTCTCCTATAGTTGGTGTCATGATTATGTCCTCGTTCGCGTTGCGAAAAATCTTAGATATAGATCTCTTCCATCGAACTCAAATGCTGTGCTATCAATTGTAACATTAAATCTGCCTTCCAATTCCCAAAAATATTTTGCTCGTGCTGGAGTCCATATTGAAGCATGCGGGCATGATGGTTCATTTAACAGTTCTGTTGTAAGCAATATATTATGTTCAGGAAATACTGCCATGTTATTTTCTTCAAAAAACTGAGCTTCCTCCAAAATCATATTTGCTAATATCTCATAGTTTGGAACAATAACATCAACGTTATCTCCAACTTTTGTAACTGTAGATACTAAATAAATGAAATATGGAAGTTGCGTAAATGAAACATGTTCAAGAAAACGATAGATACAAACCCTATCAAATGATAATACTGTTCTCTCCATGAACTCAAAGGCATCTGATCTAACATCGTACATCACATTATGACTTTGATTCCATGTGAGTCCTTGCTGTTCAACATCAGCCGGATCATGATTTCGATAAAACATAGTATCAATATTAACTATAAATGCTGGATCTTTTGGATTAAGAGGAGGTATTTTTCCGCCTGCGATATTTAATATTTTTTCACACATTATATATACTCCGTAGTTATGGATTTTGTGAACGGTTCAATATAAAATTTGAAATACCTTTGTTTATCAATATCATCTGGGTCCATAATTTTTAGAGTTGATTGTGTAACTTCAATTTGACCGTAACCCTTTAAATAGATGTTGTATCCTTTTGTAGATGGTATCCCAAAAAGGTATGGATTGTTCGAGTTTAAAAAGTCGTCTTTGATTTTTTGTAGATGAATGAATATACGACTTTTGTTTGTAAAGTTAATCTTACATATTTTTTCAAAGATTTTGTCTATATACGGATAACGAAATGGTACGCCTTTTATTGTTACATCATTATTACTATCATTTGCTATGTATGTCTTTCTATCAATTGATATAATAAAAGTCAAGAACCTTGTTCTTAAATCAAGCGGTACATGTTGAATGTCTGTTATCCTTAACATCTTGGTTGTAATAATTCCATCATATTGTCGAATCACAATCTGATTTTCTTCAATTCGATTCTTTAAAATATATTCATCAATTATTGAAGCTGTTGTGGTTCGAAGGGTTGAAGTTAATCTCGGATTGTCTCTCATCCTTTTTCCAATTTCAATGTTTCTTTCTTTTTTATTTTCTCTATCAATTCCTGTGAGATCCATCCCAAGTTTTTTCATGATGGTATAGTGACACGCTTCAATATCATATAGATATACTTCTTTTAAAATTAATGGTATACTTTGATTTATTTCCATGATAGATAGAGGGCGGCGGGGATGACTGGCACCCTGTCGGATGTTATTGGCCTCCAGTCATCGGGCCTGTTTCCCGCCGCCCAAACTCCTTTTATGTGAGGGCAGCGACCAAAAACTCACCTGACCATATGTCAGTGCATAATATCCAAGTTGTTGCTTTCGATCGCTACCCAAAATATAGGTGAGGGACAATCACCGTCTACTCGGGAGTCGACGCCGGAATTGATGCTCAGCACCCGTTTCGCACGTGTAAAAATAGTCCCTCACCTGGTACCCTACGCTAATGTGTCAATGATCACATTGTCAATCTGAAGATGATGATTGATATCTGTAATCATGGACTGCTTGGTTAACAACCAATGAAAAGCATCGAGAACTGTGGTCATATCCCCAACGTCTTTGGAGATTTGTTTATACCTCAGTTGTAATGCTTCAGCATCCAGAGGCGAATTGATTTTTGCTGCAACCGCATCTGAATCAGGAGCTGAAGGAACCTCAATTTCTTCATCCTTTTTCTTGACTCTTATAACGGAATAAGGAATCGGAGCTCCGGAAATGTCCTGGCAGAATGTAGCGATCAAGCTGGTACGGACCCCATAACATTTGATAAGAATTTCATCTCCATAATCATACTGAATTTGAAATCCATTGTTATAGACTTCCATGTTTTTTGCAGGCAGATCGAGGACCGGATAAACATCTGCATTCTCAAACACTCTCAGATTGCGAGGATCCTCATCACTGTCTTCAACTTCTTCGCCTGTTTTAACTGCCATAATAAGAGTCTTGTCTGCATCGACTCCACGAATGGCAACCTTGACTTCATTGATGTTGTCAAACTTGTCAGATTCTCTTTCGAACCATGTTGACAGAGGAATGATACCAATCGTATCAACGACTGGAACTACTTCTGTATCTTCAGCTTCTGCGGCTTCAGATTCATTGGGTAGATCGAGATCTGTTTCTTCAAACATTACAGGACCAGTGGTTTCGTCTTTAACCATTTCGGTTAGATTTTCTGTCATGACTTTTAATTCTCCTTTGATGTCTAGTGTCTAGTACTATTTCCACTTCTTTGCATCCGCTTCGGGATTTTCTCTCCACTTGCTGGCGTTAAGATCTGTAAATGTTTCAAGTGCGGCTCCTGATAGGGCCATGATTTTAATAACCTCTTCGTACGCCTTTACTGGTGCAGAACCCATTTGGGGTTTTTCACAATCTCCCATCTCTCTGCACCCCTCTAACCAGGGAGGTAACTCGTTGTCCCACTTTCCTGTATATGCCTCAAGAGCTTTATCAATATACTGTTTGAGGAATATAAGAAAACTTGGGAATGATAACTCTGGAAGATCTTTATAGTCTCCAAAAACTTCTTTTTCATATTCTCTTTCTTTGAGATATATTTGAATAACGTCGTTTAATCTCATGCCAATAACCTCTCAATATAGTCTTTATTTTTTACTAATTTATCTTGATACTCTGGCATGTATTCCAATACGAGGTCGCCCTCCCACTTATATCTGTATTTGAGATCTCTAACAAAACCAACCAAATTGAACATTCCTTTAGGATGATTGAACGGAAGATGTTTTCCTATAGATTTTTCTTTTGATTGATTCGATAGATGTATCACTGAAGTGTGCTTCAAAAGAGTCGGCATGATCATATGGTTCATCCATATCTCTTCAATATGACTTGTATCAATGACCATTTGTAGAGCTTCATGATAATGAATACACCATTCCATAATATCTAAAGGAGATCTTATATGCTTTTTATTTCTGTATGGAAAAGTCTCAATACAAAGAGTTCTTCCTTCTGTTTCCCATTGAAGAAAATTATATATGAAACCTTGTATATTTTTATTTGGATGTATTACATATTTCATGCATCCAAATTCATTAAAACAGAAATCTATTAAAGCAATAATATCTGAGAAATTCCTTCTTAAAGTATCTAACGGGAGATGAACTACTTTAACTCTAGCATGTCTTTTGCTTATAGATTTTGAAATGGTTTCTTTCATACCCATAAACAAATCATACTTGTAAATTGCTAACTGAATCTTATGTGGAATTTTATCCAGTGCATATCTGTTATCTTCCCCAAAACCGTATGAGATACAAACATCAATGACCGGATTACCGTCTGCGTCCATTACAAATATCTCCTTCCATTGAACCCACCCCGGATTCCTTTCCAGTTGATTGCAATAGCTTCAGATGTATGAATGGATTCTTCATGAATACATTTGACAATCCAATCATAAATTGCAATTTTATCATTTAGTGTTTTAGAAATTTTTCTAATTGCATCTTCAACGAACATGGGATTTTGTGCTGCAACTCTAGCAATCTCTTGTTCGTCCACCCTTTTGATAACTGGATAAGGAAGGGTAACTAATGCCTTTTCAACTGCTTCAATAATGTTTTCCAACCAAACATAATGATCTTCTTTAACCTCAACAACGATCTCAGCAAATGATCTTTGATTGTGTGGATACCCTTTACTTTCATGTTCAGTAAGGTGTCCACACAGCTCTGCTGAGCAAGGACAATAAGATGCATACTGAATTGTAACTCCCTGATAGAATCTGAAATGATCCGTAACAGTAGTAACCCCCTGTTCAATTAACACAGGCGCTTTAAATAATTGTCCTTCGAACTTACATTTATAATAGATTGGAAATGCATTATCAGATAAAATTGACTCTCGATTTATTGGCATACGAAACTCAAATTTCATATATGCAGTATCTGTTTCAAGATTTTTTCTTAAATCTTTTAGTATTTGATGAATCAGTTTGTGCTTTAAGGGCAAGTCAAGATATGGTTTTAGAGTTAATAATAATCTTGACATTGAGATCCCTTTTGTCTTTTCATCCAAACTTGTCCTCATCGACACATTTGCATTGAGTTGATGAAACCCACCGTATTTGGACTCCAATCGAAAAGGGACCTCAACATTTTCTACGCCAACCTGCATAATGGGGATTTGAACCTCAGGCGTTGAACATTGAATATCTGGTAGTGAACAATAATCGACTACCGCTTTTTGGGTTGGAACTTTTTCCATCCTGTTTCCCCTCCTAATACTAATTCCTTCGGATCAAATAGAATCGGTTCAGATGGGATTAGAACCAAAGGTTTTGCTTCTTTTAATTCTTCCTCTGTTTGTTTTAAATATGCCAGAGGTCTACGTTCATCGCCAAGTTTCACTCTTGGATGATGGTATCTTCTCGGTGGTGTCCAATAACCGTATTGAACTGTTGACGATGAATATGTAGATGTGGTTGTTGAAGTTGAGTATGAGCTCATTTGTGCTTTACTCCTATTACAGTTAGATAAGAGTTAAGTAATTTTACTGACTCGGGGACTACATCTAAATGTTCGGACTCTTCAATAAGATTTGACTCAATAAAATTTCGTATATAACTATTCTTTAAATCAATACAATCGGATTTAGTTGTCAAAAATTCAAATAAATTACATGGAGCATCATGCCCGATTAGACATGCTGTTTCCATTTCACCACATCTTTGACCACCTTTATTTTTTCTTCCTCCCAATGGTTGCAGAGTTCTCCTTGCATATGCTCCGATCCCTCTTGCAGCTAATTTCTCTTCTGCAATATGAACCATTCGGAAGAAATAGATATATCCGACTGCAATTTCATTTTCTAAATTAACTTGAGAAAGAGGATCAAATAGCTTGGATGTAAACGTTGCTCCTGTATAATCCATTGCTTGTTGTAGATGCTCTAACTTGCAAGATTCGAATGGAGGCTGAATAATTGAAAACTCTTTAAGAAATTCTTTTGTTATCTTCTTTGGTAATGAGCTTTTCAATTGTTTAAAATACCATCCACCATCTGTCTTGTCGATAATTTTTATAAAATCCAAAAGGTATTGTTTAATATTTTTCTGAGGTTGTTCAGCATCAAGCATTCCAATCATATTCATTTTCAATTCTTGGAGTGCAAATGCTAAATGCATTTCATATAGCTGACCAAAATTCATTCTGGAAATAATACCCAATGGGTTGATGCAAATATCTAAATGTCTTCCGTCAGGAAGTTGTGGCATTTTTTCATGTGGAACGATTCGAGAAATCACTCCTTTATTTCCATGCCTATTTGCAAGTTTATCTCCAACTTTTACTTTTCTAAAATGAACTCCAGCCATTTCTATTTTTATGCCATTAACTCTTTCACGTTTGTTTTTGTATTTTCCCACAAACGAAAACTTATCAAGACCTCTATCTTTGATAAATTTCGTTGCAGCGTCTTTTGATAAATGATTTTTGATTGCCTTTTGTAAATCTTTTTCGGTATCGCTTTGCTCTTGTAACTTTTTCTCGATCCATAGTTTGTATTCAGGAACCTCTGTATTCCAATCATTTGCATAGACGTTGACTTCAGAAATGATGAAGTTTTTCCTTGCGATTAATTCGATTGGTTCGGAGAAAACTGAATAAAATTCATCAGAGTTTAACTTTTTCAATATAGCATACGGATTTCCCGCTTGAACAACATCGAGGACTTCTGGTAAAGGATCATACTCATCGCTTTTTAATGAGAGTAAAACTTTATCCGGAGTTAGTGAAAATGATAACTCTTTGAAGTGGACAGATGTTAAAGTATCTTCATTCGCTAACCTGTCTGATATAACAATTCCATCCTCGTAGTTGTTGCCATAATAAACCATAACACCAGTTAATAAATTTTTACCAATGTTGATGTTACCCTCTTTGCAAAAATTACTTTCTGCTAAGATATCACCCGCTTTAAATTTACTTCCCGGTTTTACATAGACATTCATGAAGTCGAGATGTTCAACATAGATCTTTCTGTAACTAATATCAAACACATCTGCTTCCCCATCTGCGTATGTAACGATGATATAATTTCGATCAATGTGAATGACTTCACCATCTTTTTTGGCTTTCTTAACAAATTGAGTATGCTCTGTAAATAATCCTTCACAACCTGAACTGATAAGGGGAGTATCAAATTCTTTGAGCATTATTGATTGCCTCATTTGAGATGCTGCCATTTGTAATCTTGTCTGATCATCATGCTTTAAGAATGGGGTCATTGATACTGGAATTGAGATAGGTTGTTTCTCTGTAATTTGATCTGTAAATTTTAAATTTTCATCAAGATAAACATTCGGAACCAGATTTTGTAAGACTCCACAATTATCCCTATCCGGTGTATCGACTGGACAGATACGACCAAACATAGTTGGGCATATATCCCTCAAATGCTTAGGAATGTTTTCTCTTTTGAATCCTCCGGGACCGAGTAAACTGGTTCTTGATAACTTAGTGAGTTCCTCAATTGG
>Ga0164313_10006244_pt1 | contig 10518 bp, 5 predicted proteins | sample GuaBasSedimGuay4_FD_113735 | JGI IMG/M metagenome (GOLD analysis project Ga0164313, IMG submission 113735) | Subseafloor sediment microbial communities from Guaymas Basin, Gulf of California, Mexico - Guay4, Core 4569-4, 0-3 cm | ecosystem: Environmental > Aquatic > Marine > Hydrothermal vents >...
CAAAAATTTCGATTTAGGCGTATTGTTACGATGGTCTTATGGTCAAGATGTATTTAATGCCAATAAGTCATTATGGGGTTTTCCACAGCACAATTCTGCTAAAAGTGGCTTGGCAACTGTTGCAAACGCTTGGACTCCTTGGAATACAGATACCGATGTATCAGCACACCAATCAAATGGAATGGCAACTTTTCCACGACCAGGATATGCTATGGACACAAGATATGTTGAGGATGGTAGTTATTTAAGATTACAAACAATAACCTTAGGGTTTAATTTACCAATATCTCAAGATTCTGGATTCAAAAGTGTAAGACTGGCATTATCTGGTCAAAACTTATATACTTGGACCAACTACTCTGGATTTGATCCAGAAGTAAATACAAGAGGTAATATGATGCCAAATATGGATTATTCTGCATATCCAAAAAGTAGAACGTATAGTTTCTCAGTTCAAGCTAAATTTTAATAATTATGATGTTAAATAAAATAAAATCAATTTATAGTAAAGGGTTGCTAGTAATAGGATTATTAGCAGTTACCTCGAGTTGTACAAATGTACTAGATCTAGAGCCTAAAACCACTTGGGCAGTAGAGAATTTTTACCAAACTGAAAACGATATTAATGCTGCATTGGCCGGTATTCATTCCCATTTGTCGGGCTACGCGATTTTTGGAGGTACAATACAGCAAATGAATAGCGGTACAGATGAGCAGTACAAGTTAAAAGCTTGGAACGAAAACGTTCCAACAGGTATTTATAAGCACAATCCCGCTTCAGGAGAAGTTAGAGATTTGTACAGTAATTTATATGGTGGTATTAACAATGTTAATAATATGATAAAGTATATAGATCCTGCTAATTTCGAAGATGAAGTGGTCTATAACAATTTTTTAGGAGAGGCACGATTCCTAAGAGGCTTTATGTATTACCATCTAACAATTTGGTTTAATGAAATTCCTTTAAGACTGGAACCTACCCTAGATCAAAGTTCAAATCATTTGGCTGTATCTCCTGTTAAGGATATATATGAACAAATTATAGCTGATTTATCATTTGCTTCAGAAAACTTATATGGTTCTTTTGACCCAGGTTATGTAGCTGGACACGCCAACAGTATGGCGGCACATGCAATGCTTGCAAAAATATATTTAAAAGCGGCAGGGTATCCATTACAAGCTTCTGAAATTAACGAAAAAAATCCATATCAGGCAGCTAAAGATCACTGTGAAATTATAATGAATGATGGTAGCTATAATTTAAATCCAAGTTATAAAGACGTGTTTTTAAATTATATCCAAAACAGATTTGATTTAAGTGAGACTTTATTTGAAATTGTATATAAAAATGGTCAGGATTTAGGATTAAATATTGGTGGAAGAATTGGGTCTTCTAATGGATTGTTTTATGGGATCAATGGTTCTAGAGTAAATCAGCCTGTTTCTAGTCCAGAGATTTCACCATCTCCAATACACGAAAGCGACATTTACGAAGTTAATGATAGCCTTAGAAAACACTGGAATGTGCCAGCGTATGGAGCCAACAAAGCAGGATGGACCCCTCCAAATGGTGGTGTATATGCAAAACTACCTTTTGATTGGGGTTATACTCCTGGAAAATTTAGAAGATGGGATGCTGCGTACCCATGGGATATTGAAAAAACAAATGAGGCATTGAATCCAATAATTACATTGGAGTCACCTACTCCGGTTAATCAGCATATCACAGGTATCAACTTTCCTATTTTAAGGTTTTCTGATGTATTGTTAATGTTTGCTGAGGCAGAGAATCAAATGAATGGTCCTACAGGAGAAGCACAGGCTGCCATTGATTTAGTAAGAAATAGAGCAGGTTTAGAAAACTTAGCTATTGTAAAACCTGAAGCAATTGCAAAAGAGGCTTTCTTTGACGAAATTGTTGATGAGCGTTTCAGAGAATTGTGTTTTGAAGGACATAGAAAGCACGATTTAATTAGATGGGGCTTACTAGAAGAAAAACTTGAAGAAGCGTATAAGGCAATAATTTATGAGCCTGGTTATAATGCGTCTCAAGCGTATAAACATCGTGATCATGATAATTTTAATCCGGCAATACATTTGTCTTTGCCTTATCCAGAGCAAGAAGTGCTTATAAACAACTTGTTAGATCAAAAAACAGGATGGTAGTCGTTTGATAAAAATTAAAGTAAATTATTTTTTGAGTTAGTTTTAATTAGGGATGATATGATTTGGATATCATCCCTTTTTAATAGCAAAATTATGAATTTTTATAAACGAATATTAGTAATGTTTTTGGTTTTAATAGCTGCAGCATGTTCAAAAGTGGAGCATAAAAATGAGCCAGTTTTAGAAGATATAGATTACAATGTTTTAGTAGATGTTAACGAAACCCAAGGAGAAGTTAGTAAACTATTAATGGGTTTTAATACCATTTATTGTTTTGAAAAAGATAAGTTATGGCAAAATGGAAACGGGAAGTTACCAACCATGTTTAGGCGTTTTAACACAGGGATTCTACGCTACCCCGGAGGTGCAGTTGTAAACCGATATCATTGGAATAACTTAAACGGTGAAGGATGGAAAGACAATTGGTCTCCCACCTATGATAAAGCCAACGATCAACCAGCTTCAGAATTTATGAATGTTGATGAATACATGACCAATGTTACGGCTATAGGGGCAGAACCTATGTTGGGTATAAATATGGGTTCAGGACTTAAGTACAATCGGATACACGAGGGCATTGATGAAGCAGTGGCTTTGGTACAGCATTGTAAAGACATGGGCTTTGATGTAACATATTTTTATCTCGACAATGAAGTCTATCACGAGGGTGCCAATTATAAAATGACAGCTGCTGAATATGCTGAGCAGATTAATTTGTATGTTCCAGCTATGAAAGCGGTTAACCCAAATATTGAAACTGTAATTAACTGGCAAAGGAATATTACGTCAAATACCGGATCCTTAAAAACGATTGTTGGAAATTCGGGAGAAAACATTGATATTATTGAAGTGCATTGGTACTGGAGTTGGGAAAATGCGACTTTCGATCATTGGCTTTCAAATAACCCAATGAGCACAAGAAACCAATGGTATACTAGTGGTTTGAGTTATTATGAAGAAATAAAAGCGTTCAAATCTCTAATAACCTCCTTGGGATATGGACATATAAAATTAGCAAGCAATGAATGGAATCTGGCTCCAGCACCCTCCGTTCTTCAAACACCTTCAAAATTTGAGTCCGCACTAATGATCTCTGAAATATTCTCTCAATACATTGATGCTAATCTGTTCATGGCGAATCTATGGGGTGTTCATTGGCCAAATGCCAAAGGAGAATCTAAAAACAGATTAATCTTGGATACAGAAAATAACTACAGTGAAAATGCTGCCACCACTGTTTTTGAAATGTTTGGAGAAGCCATGGGAGCCACCAGAATTGAATGCTCTTCTTCTTTAAAAGGAGTATATGATATTGCTGTATTAGATGAATCAAATGATCAAATAATTATCTATTTAATCAATAAGAAACAAGCTGAAGAAACATTATCAACAAGAGTAGAAGTGAAAAACTTTGCTGTTGGCAACATCATAGCTACAGCATTTGTAAAAGGTAGCGATGCAAATGGATCGTTAACAACAATAACAGCTAAAATTGAGAGCGGCAATCGAATAATCATCGATTTACCTAAAAACTCACTAACAAAACTGGTTGTAAAGAAATGAGAAGAAGTTTAGTAAAAATAGTAGGTGTTTTTTTAGTATTGGCTTTAATACAATCTTGTACAAAAGCACAGGAACGAATTCACAACTCCTTCAATCAAGAATGGAAATTCCAAAAAGGTGAAACAGGTTCTGAAATGGGGATAGATTTTGATGATGCGACTTGGAGAAATCTTGACTTACCACATGATTGGGCAATCGAAGGCCCCTTTGATAAGGCCCACGATACGCGTACAGGTGGTTTACCAATTTATGGTACAGCATGGTATCGTAAACACTTTACAATAGATGCTATTCATAGAGGTAGTACTGTGACCATCGAATTCGATGGCATAATGAATAATGCAGAAATTTATATTAATGGGCAAAAAGCAGGAAATCGCCCTTATGGTTATATTAGTTTTGAGGTTGACTTAACACCTTATATCAAATTTAGTGAAGAAAATGTAATAGCAGTTCGAGTAGATCCAAAAGAATTATCTGCAAGATGGTATCCCGGAGCAGGAATTTACAGAAACACCTATCTCACCATTAAAAATCCTGTTAACATAACGCAAAATGGAACTTATATAACCACACCATCAGTTTCAAAAAACGAAGCTTCTGTCGTCATTGAAACGACCTTAGAAAACAAACAAAATTTACAAGGAAAATACAGCCTTCAGACTTCAATTTTAAATCATAAGGAGGAGGAAGTAGGATTTTCAAAAAGTAAGTTTGATATTAGTAAAAATCAAGTCGTTAACAACAAAATAATCGTTTCAAATCCTGTTTTATGGAATTTGGATAATCCACATTTATATACAGCCAAATCGGTGTTGTTTAAAAATGGAACTCCAATTGACAACTACGAAACTACATTTGGGATACGTACTATAAAATACTCCAATGAAAAAGGCTTTGAACTGAATGGAAAACAAGTAAAATTTAAAGGTGTTTGCTTACATCATGATTTAGGACCTTTAGGCAGTGCAGTAAACTATCGTGCAACAGAGCGTCAGTTAGAAATTATGAAAGAGATTGGTGTAAACGCGATAAGAACAAGTCATAATCCTCCTTCTCCAGAACAATTAGAGCTTTGTGATAAAATGGGAATATTGGTTCAAGTAGAAGCTTTTGATGAATGGAAATCAGGCAAAGTAGAAAATGGTTATCATAAATACTGGGATGAATGGTATGAAACTGATTTGCGTGATATGATTAAACGTGATCGCAATCATCCATCTGTGGTTATGTGGAGTATTGGTAACGAAATAAAAGAACAAAGAAATAAAAATGGAGGTGAGTTTACTCAACATTTAGTTGATATTTGTCATGACGAAGATCCTACGCGACCAGTAACTGCTGGTTTTAATAATTATCCTCAATGTGTCAAAAATGGCTTAGCTGATGCCTTAGATCTTGTTGGATTTAATTACAAACCAACCCAATACAATAATGTTCTTAAAAAGAATCCAGATTATATTGTATATGGGGCTGAAACAGCTTCTACTGTTAGTTCAAGAGGGGTATATCACTTACCCATTGAAAATTACGATAGACACGAATCATTACAAGTGTCTAGTTACGACATAATTAGTCCTCCTTGGGCTTATCCTCCAGATTTTGAAACCTATGCACAGGAAACAACGCCTAAATCATTAGGTGAATTTGTATGGACAGGATTTGATTATTTAGGTGAACCAACACCTTATAATGGAAGAGATAATGAAACTCATGGAAAATGGGGGGGCGATTGGCCTTCAAGAAGTTCATACTTCGGAATTGTAGATTTATGTGGTTTTCCAAAAGACAGATATTATTATTACCAAAGTAGATGGACAGACGAACCTATGGTTCATTTTTTACCCCATTGGAATTGGGAAAATTCTGAGCATAAAGTAATACCTGTGTATTGCTATACAAATACAGATGAAGTAGAATTATTCTTAAATGGTAAGTCTCTTGGAAAAAGAGTTATGGGAGTAGATAAAACTACTATTCCTGCAGAATTTTCTTGGTGGAAAAAACCAGAAACTACATGGGATTCACCATATAGGGTTAACTGGAATGTAGAATACCAACCAGGAGAATTAAAAGTAATTGCATATAAAGACGGGAAAGCTGTTGCAGAGAAAAAAATTGTAACAGCAAGAGAACCTCATCAAATAGAATTAATTCCTGATAGAACTGAGATTAGTGCAGATGGTTTTGATTTATCATTTATCACAGTTAAGGTAGTAGATGATAATGGTAATTTTTGCCCTTTAGCAGATAACTTAATCAATTTTACCATTGAAGGACCTGCTAGTATCGCTGCAGTTGGAAATGGTAATGCTGCAACAACAGAACCTTTTCAAGCTAATTACAGAAAAGCTTTTAATGGGTTATGCATGCTAATAGTAAAAAGTAAAAAAGGAGAAAAAGGAGAAATAAAGATTGAAGCAAATTCTAAAGACCTAAAGTCGGTGAGTACAACAATTATTTCCCTCTAACAAATGAAAAATTATGAAAAACTATTTCTTAATTCTACTTAGTGTTTTTTTCTGTTTTGTGAGCTGTAAAAATAGTTCGCAAACGATAAAAAAGGAAGTTGTAAAAGAAAATAAAAATCCTAATATAATTTATATTCTTGCTGATGATTTAGGTTATGGTGATTTGAGCCTAACAGGTCAGGATAAATTTGATACGCCTAATATTGATAAATTAGCTGCAGAAGGAATGGTTTTTACTCAGCATTATTCTGGAGCTACTGTTTGTGCACCTTCGCGTTCAGCTTTGTTAACTGGTATGCATACAGGTCATACTGTTGTTAGAGGTAATAAAGAAGTTTTACCAGAAGGGCAACATCCTATCCCTACTGAAACGTATACCATGGCCGAAATGCTAAAAGAAGCAGGTTATAAAACGTCTGTATTTGGAAAGTGGGGTTTAGGATTTCCAGGCTCCGAAGGAGATGCCAATATGCAAGGTTTTGACGAATTCTATGGTTATAACTGCCAACGTGTAGCGCATAACTACTATCCATATCATTTATGGCATAATCAAGAAAAAATAATATTGGAAGGCAATGAAGGAACTGGACAAGAAGTTTATGCTCCAGATTTAATTCATGAAAAGTCATTACAATTTTTAGAGAAAAATAAAGATTCTACGTTTTTCATGTTCTATGCTACTCCCCTTCCTCACGCAGAATTATTATTACCAGAAAAGTATTTAGAAAAATATAGAGGCAAATTATTACCGGAACAAAAACATGTAGGTGTTGATGATGGTCCAACCTACAAAAATGGAGGTTATGGATCACAAGAATATCCACATGCAGCCTTTGCTGCAATGATAAATCACTTAGATACTCAAGTTGGTGATATTGTGAACAAATTAGAAGAACTTGGTCTTGCAGATAATACTATTATCGTATTTACATCCGACAATGGCCCACATAGAGAAGGTGGTGCTGATCCTGATTATTTTGATAGCAATGGTATTTACCAAGGGTATAAACGTGATTTATACGAAGGAGGTATTCATGTTCCTATGATTGCAAAATGGCCACAAAATATTAAAGCTGGATCTAGTACGGATCATATTTCGGCTTTTTGGGATGTAATGCCAACATTAGCAGAAATAGTTAACAAAGATTTAGATGAGTCTATAGACGGTATTTCTTTTTTACCAACATTATTGGGTGAAGACAACCAAAAAAAGCATGAGTATTTATATTGGGAATTTCATGAAAAAGGTGGCAGAATAGCAATTAGAAAAGGAAAATGGAAAGGTGTTAAATACGATGTGCTAAAAAAGCCAAATCAGATGATTGAATTATATGATTTGGAAAAAGATCCAAGCGAAGAAAATAATCTGGCTCCTCAATATCCAGAAATAGTAGAAGAAATTACTCTCTTAATGCAAAAGGCAAGAACACCTTCAGAAATATTTCAATTTGAGGCGCCAACATATTTAAATGTAGATTAAACCAATGACATGAACAGATACTTCTATATAACTTTATTTTGTCTTATTACACTTGCTTGTAATAGTGTAAAGAATGAAAAACCTAAATCAGATAATCCTAATGTAGTTTTAATTCTAGTGGATGATTTAGGATGGACAGATTTAGGAAGTTTTGGAAGTGATCTGTATCAAAGTCCAAATATAGATCAACTTGTATCAGAGGGTGTTAAGTTTACCAATTCTTACAGCTCTTGTACTGTATGTTCTCCAACAAGAGCTTCTATTGTTACTGGAAAATATCCAGCACGACTAAATGTTACCGATTGGATAGAAGGACATAAATATCCTTGGGCAAAGCTTAATGTACCAGATTGGACCATGTATTTAGATGATAAGGAATATACAATGGCTGAAGCTTTTAAAGATGCTGGTTATAATACTGCTCACTTTGGAAAATGGCATTTAGGAGAAAAAGAAGAAAATTGGCCAGAAAATCATGGTTTCGATGTAAATGTTGGTGGCTGGAAAAAAGGAGCACCAAATTTAAACAAGAAAAACGGAACTAATGGTTATTTCTCACCATATGGAAATCCGAGACTAGAAGATGGTTCAGAAGGAGAATACCTTACCGAAAGATTAACTAATGAAGTGGTGAATTATATTAAAAATAATGACAGCAAACCTTTCTTTATAAATTTCTGGTTATATAATGTCCACACTCCACTTCAAGCGAAAGAAGAAAAGATAAATAAATACAAAGAGATAATTAATCCATCCTCAAGACATAGAAATCCGAAATATGCTGCAATGGTAGAGCATACGGATGAAGCCGTAGGAAAAATAATAAAGACACTTAAAGAAAAAGGATTATATGAAAATACAATTATTTTGTTTTCATCCGATAATGGAGGATTAATTGGTAATCCTAAGAGACCTGTAACTAATAATTCACCATTAAGAACTGGAAAAGGTGATATTTACGAAGGAGGTGTAAGAATTCCTACAATACTATATGCTCCAAAACATAATTTCAAATCTAAAGAAATTAAAACACCTATTATTTCGATGGACTACTACCCTACTCTTATGGATTTGGCTGGAATTTCCTCAGACAAAACAAAAGCGCAAACTATTGATGGAGAAAGTCTAGTACCAGTTTTAAAAGGAGTAAGTTCAAAAAAGCAAGATGCAATTTATTGGCATTACCCACATTATCACGAACAAGGAGGAGTACCTTATAGCGCTGTATTATGGAAAGACTGGAAACTTATAGAAAATTTCCAAACAAATACTTTCGAATTATATAATCTCGAAAATGATATTTCTGAATCTATTAACCTAGTAGATAAAAATCCAGAAATAGCTGAAAAATTAAAGATCATGCTAAAAGAATGGCGTGACAACGTAGATGCGCAGTACCCTACTCCCAATGAAAACTTCATAAAAGCAAAGAAAAGAAAAAAGAAATGAAATCAATTAATTATAAAAATATTCTGCTTTTATTAATAATAGTATTTCAATTTATGTCTTGCTCATCAGAGGAAACCATGGTTTCAAGATCTAGAGAATCCTTTGATTTCGATTGGAAATTTCAATTAGGAGATATCGAAAATGCAGAACTTGAAACTTTTGATGATTCACTATGGAGAACTTTAGATGTACCTCATGACTGGAGTATCGAAGGCGAATACAATCAAAATAATCCTGCAGGAATTGCTGGTGCCTTTTTACCAACAGGCACTGGATGGTACAGAAAAGAACTTACTATTAACAAATTAGATAGTAACAACAGATATTTTATTGAGTTTGATGGTGTTTACATGAATTCTGATGTCTATGTAAATGGACAATTATTGGGTAATAGACCATACGGATATATTAGTTTCTCTTATAATTTAACACCTCATCTTAAAGAAGGGGGAAATATAATCGCAGTAAAAGTTGACAATTCCAAATCTCCAAGTGGTAGATGGTATACAGGTTCTGGTATTTACAGACATGTATGGTTAACACATACAAATGGCATTTATGCAGAACAATGGGGAACTAAAGTTACTACACTTAAAATTAATTTAGAAAACCAAAAAGCACTCGTTCAATACGAAAGTAAACTCATAAATAGTACTTCAAAATTGGAAAAAATTAAGATTAAAAGTGATGTTTTAGATAGTAATGAAAATGTTATTTCAACAAATGAAAAAACATACCAAATCGAAGAAACATTAGTTTTCAATCAAGAATTTGAATTAGATAATGTAGATTTTTGGTCTCCAGAAAATCCAAATATGTACAGCCTTAACACAAAGGTTTATATTGGCAAACAATTGATAGATCAATATACTACGCCTTTTGGTATTCGATCAATTGAATTAAAAGGAAGTAAAGGATTCTTTTTAAATGGAAAACCCATAAAATTTAAAGGTTTAAGCAATCACCACGACGCTGGACCTGTAGGTGCAGCAGTTCCAGATGACATTCTATACAAGCGCTTAAAACTGCTTAAAGAAATGGGAACAAATGCATTAAGAACAACGCATAACCCATTTTCTCCTACATTTTATACCATGTGTGATACCTTAGGAATTATGGTTATGGATGAAGCTTTTGATGGATGGTGGAAGACAAAAGCAAAATTTGACTATGGTATATATTTTAAAGACTGGTGGAAGAAAGACTTAACCGATTTTATTAAACGAGATCAAAATCATCCTTCAGTAGTAATTTGGAGTATTGGTAATGAAGTACATAAATTTACTGCAGAAGAACAAAAAGTGATTATTGATTTCGCCAAAAAAATTGATAACACTAGACCTTATACTCAAGGTAGTGGTTATAGTGCTCCACATATTGATATAGCAG
>Ga0164313_10006245_pt1 | contig 10517 bp, 10 predicted proteins | sample GuaBasSedimGuay4_FD_113735 | JGI IMG/M metagenome (GOLD analysis project Ga0164313, IMG submission 113735) | Subseafloor sediment microbial communities from Guaymas Basin, Gulf of California, Mexico - Guay4, Core 4569-4, 0-3 cm | ecosystem: Environmental > Aquatic > Marine > Hydrothermal vents...
CGTGTTCGACGTGTTTGATCCCAGCGGCAAGTTCGTCAAGCAGGTGGAGTTGCGCGGCCCCGGCAACGCCCTCAAGGACGGCATCTTCTTTGCCGGTCCCGACCGTATCCTGGTGGTCAAAGGCTACATGGAATCCATGCTGGCCCCGTTCGGAGAGGGCTACAAGGCCTCCGACGATGACCCCGACGCGGAGACCTATCTGGCCGTGATCTGCTATCAGTTGGAGACGTAGTAGCGGTCGCGATCGATCGGCGGCTCCAGTTCGGCGATGTCGGAAAAGTGAATCGTGAATTCATAAGTGCGAGGGCCTCCAGGAAGACACGGGCCTGCCGCATGATCGTCGTGTCGCGGACCTCTGCGGTCGCCAGGTCCTTTTTCAGCCTGATTCCCCTTGGGTTCCCCTTCCAGTCGACCAGCAACCGGGCATGGCTTTCGTCCTTGAATACCAGCCGCTCGAAGAGGATGCGGGTCTGATCCCCGACCTTCAGATCCGTCCAGCCAGGTGTGGACGACGCGATTTTCTCTATGACAAGGTGGATTTCCGCGGGATCCGTCGGGGCGGTATCGGGGTTACTGGAAATATAATCCATGTCCCGGTCCGAATCCCTGAATCTAATCATGGAGATCCCTTCGAAGCCGTTCCATGCGGCTTGTGATGACCCCGGTGATTTCCTCAAGAGTGCCGGTAGGGGGTCGGGTCCTGCTGATCTCTTCCCGGACAGGATCCGCGAGGTCCTCGATTTTTTTGCAGAGATCCAGTCCGACCCCGCAAAGGTACCTGAAATTGACCCCGATGGCCTCGGCAAACCGCTCCCAGTGCCGCCGTCGGAGGGACTCCGGCCGGTATTCGCCGCCGATCTTCTGGGCCATCTTCGTGGCCAGGCCGCCGTAGATCCGGGTACAGACAAGATCGTAGAACGGAGCCAGGCGGGGCGCGAATTCTCCATGCGGCCCACCGAACAGGATGGAAACGTTTTTGGCGTGGGCGTCGGCGTTGCCGATGATGAAGTTGAACAGGACCCACCGGATGAGATTCCGTTTGTCCGGTAGCGGGGACCGGCTGCCCCGGCCAAGAATCCCGAACATGTCCTCCAGGGAAGGTCCGCCCTCGTTCTCGTACTTGGTTTCGGGTGCCATGCCAAGGGCCTGGCAGAAATCCTCTTGATGGATCCGCCTGATTTTCCCGTCGGGTTCGGTGCTCCGGTCGTATCGTTCGATGAGCAGGATGGGAGTTTCGGTGTCAGCCATCCAGGTGGACGGAACCGGCAGACCGGCCTGCCGCGCCAGAGTGAGGCAGTACAATTCATTCTGGACGAGGTCGGGGTAGGCCTCGTCCGCGATCTTCAGCAGGTGGGTGCTGGCGGCCGTTCCCGCCGGGAGGGACAAACAACCCTCGGTAAAGTGAATCGGCAATTTGTCCTGGGCGCCGGCGAGCGACAGCCTCATTTCGACGTTGTCGAGCATCAACGCCAACAGCGATGCATGTGGGCGCGTGGCGATGGCTTCTTCCAATTCGCCCCAGGTCAGGGGAACCAGTTCCCCGTCGGGCGGATGGGTTTCCGACTCCGGAACGATTCGCAGCGCCCCGGCGCATTCGCCCCCGATGCCCTCCAGGATGTCGAAATCGTTTCTTTCCGACACCCCGAGTTTACGCGCCACCTGCCAGCGGATTTCCCCTTCGGGCAGCAGATTGGCGAACCAGGCCCGGGATACGGCGGGCGCGAAGGGTTCTTTCCGCATCGGCAGGGATAGGGAGACGGGCCGGGGGGAATTCCCCGCCAGATAGGTTTCGGCGTACCGGAAGACCATGTCCCGGCTGCCGGACCGGTCCAGATGGCCGACCAGACAAGTGTCCCAAAGGATATCCAGGGTTCTCATGAAAGGTCGCCGCCCGGGGAAGTGAGGCTCAGTTCGAGGCCCAACCCGTGGACAACTTGCAATAATTTATCCAACCGGACCGTCGGTTTGCCGTTTTCCAGTTCTGAAAGGAAACGCACTCCCACGTTGACCAGGCCAGCGGCCTCGACCATGGTCAGGCCATCGCGTTTCCGACATTCTCTGATGGCTCTTCCCAGGTCGTAAGAAGTAGCGATGGTGATTCTTTGGTTCGAATTGGTCACAATGTCCTCCTGGGTATTTTCCTGATCGGGAATATTTTCGCAAATTTTAGAAAAATGTCAAATAATTTTCCCGTTCGGGAATTATAGCTGAAAATCAAACAGTTGTGGAAAAAAGTTTCCCGATCGGGAAAGATAATGAACATCTGCTTTGAAGGCAGGGAATGTGTATAATTGGAATATGGAAGGGGACTCCTTGAACCTGATCGACACTCACTGCCACTTGAATATGCCGCCGTTGTCCATCGACACCGACGGAGTCCTGGCGCGCGCTGCGGATAAAGGCGTCCAGCGGGTGATCGTGCCCGCCTACGACGAGGCCGCCTGGCCCGAGGTTGCGGCTTTGGCCTCTCGCCCCAATGTATTCGCGGCTTTCGGTCTGCATCCTTGGGTAGCTCATGAAGCACCCCCTGGGGGGCCTTTGGCTGATTTCGAAAAAAGATTGGCTACCCAGCTAACTGCCGGTTCGGCAATTGCCGTGGGGGAAATAGGCCTCGATACCAAGGTCGAGGATTGCGGACTCGCCGAACAACTTCCCGTCCTGGTGGCCCAACTGGTATTAGCGGCCGACCTCGACCTGCCGGTGATCCTGCATTGCCGCGGGGCCTTCGAAGAACTGCTGACGGCGGTAAACAAACACGGCGGCAAACTGCGCGGTGTGCTTCACGCCTATTCCCGCGGTCCCGAACTGGCCGAACGTTTTATCGCCGCCGGCCTGCATATCGCCTTCGGCGGAGCGGTCACGCGTGAGCGGGCCAAGCGGGTCAGAAACGCGGCCGCGCGTCTTCCACTGGACAAAATCGTCCTGGAAACCGATGCTCCGTCCATCGGGCTCGATGGTGTCCTTCCCGTCGACACCGAGCCTGGCCACGTGCACGATCTCGCCCAGGCCGTGGCTGATATTCGCAACGAGTCATTTGAAACCATCGCCGAGGTCACGACAGCCAATGCCTGCCGACTCTTCAATCTTGCAACCTGATCCCGCGGCTTTTCCGCCGCGCCATTACCGCACTGTCCTGTTTTATGGGGAAGCGGCTTTTCGTCGTATAACCGAGGCAGCCGTGACAGTGGTCGGCCTGGGTGGAGTGGGGGCCCACGCGGCGGTGAATCTGGCGCGCAGCGGCCTCGGGGCATTGCACCTGGTGGATTTCGATACCGTGGCCGAATCGTCCCTGAATCGCAGCCCTTTTGCCGAGCCGGGCGATATCGGCCGCTTGAAGACAGATGCTTTGCGCGATTTCCTGATCCGCGCCTGCCCGGACACCAAGGTTACCGTAACCGAAGCCTTTTGCGGGGAGGACACCCTGCCCCAGGTGATCCCCGTGGAGCCCGGCAGCCGGCCCGATCTGGTCATCGACGCCATCGACAGCCTCAACACCAAGGTGACGCTCCTGGCCTGGTGTGCTTCCCACAACATTCCCGTGGTTGCCAGCATGGGGGCCGCCGGCAAATGGGACGTGGGGAAGGTGCGCACCGGGGATCTCGCCGAATCAACCATCTGCCCGCTGGCCCGCAAGGTGCGGTCCCGTTTGAAAAGGCGGGGGATCACGGGCGCCATCCCGGCGATCTGGTCCATTGAAAAAGCTTCCGCCCACAGGCCCGCCGCGCCAAGGGAAGTTCGTGAGATCGCGGACACGGAAACCGCTCCCTCCTACACCACCACTCGAGAACGCCACACCCTCGCCAGCCAGATGACCTTGCCGGGAGTTTTCGGTTATGGTCTGGCCGCCATGGCCCTGGATCACTTGAGCCGGGAGGATGACGCATGAAGAAGATGATGTGGATCCCGCTGGCGGCGCTCATGGCCCTGATGGCCCTGGGTGGATGCGAGAACAAGACCCCGGCGCGATCGGATAGCGGTGAGATTCACGCCCTGGTCGATGGAATCATGGAGGAATACGGCGGCGAAGAGGCGATGGGGAGGGTTCATGGTTATCAGGCCGAGGGCATCATTCACGCGACCCAGTGGAAGGTGAACGCGACCACGCGAAGGTGGTTCAAGCGACCCGATTGTCTGTTGCTGGAACTCGATTATCCCACCCGCCCGGAATGGAGGCTGACCCGGGGCGAGCAGGGCTGGACCGGACCGGCCAACGGCAACTGGAAAGTGGCGGGGATGCCCAAGATCTGGCCCATGCGGCTTCAAACAGTTCGTTTCGATCTGCCGCTCCGGTTGCGGGAGCACGAGTCGGAACTGGAGTTGCTTCCCGATGACGAACAAAACCGCCGTGTGCTGCGCCTGCCCATCGATGAAGGGCTGTGCATGGAATACCATATCGACCCGCAGAGGTATCGCATCCTGACCATCATGATGGTCATGGACGGACCGCCGACCATGGTATTCCAGGCTGATTACGCCGATTTCCGACAGGTGGAAGGCGTCCTGTTCCCGCATCACGAAGAGACCTGGGCCCGCGGGACGATGACTTCCCTCATCAGGATCAAGTCCATTGAAATCAATCCGGAAAACCTGGACCAAAAGGTGGCGGCTCCGGAAAAAACAACCACGGATGGAATGCTATGAGTAAATTCAGGATGGTTATGCTGACGGTGCTGCTGACGTTCATGCTGGCATTGGCCGCGGGTTGCGCGGAAAAGGAAGCCCGGCTTGAAAACGAACTGGAGGACGAGGTTCGCGACGTGGTCCTCGAGGGCGAGGCCTGGTGGAATGACGGCAGCATCGAGGGATACATGGGATCCTACTGGAATTCGCCGGAGCTGCGCTTCGCCAGTGGGGGGAAGGTGACTTTCGGGTGGCAGGAGACTCTCGACGGTTACCTCAAGCGCTATCCCGACCGTACGGCGATGGGCCGCCTGGTTTTCAGCGACCTGGACATCACCATTCTGTCCCATGAATCGGCCCTGGTATTCGGTGCCTGGAAGCTGGAAAGGGAAAACGACCAGCCTCAGGGCCTGTTCACCCTGTTGCTGCGCCGGTTTGATGAGGGCTGGCGGATTGTTCATGACCACACCTCAAGTGCGGAGTCGGTAAAAAGCTAACCCATTTAATTTCACCTGGTTGCCGGGTCGGAAAGGCCCCCCGGGGGGCCTTTGGGCATACCCGCTGGCCATTTTTGCCCAAAACTGATATATTAGATATCAGAATGATTAACCCAGCCCGCCCAAAGGGGAGATTCCATGGAAAGCCCCACCCTGCCGCTGAACCGTTCCTCCCTGCGCGAACAGGTCTACGAGATCCTGCGCGACCAATTGGACAAGGGGGAACTCGAGCCCGGCAGCGTCATCCGGCAGGATGATATCGCCCTGCAACTCGGCGTGAGCCGCACCCCCATGCGTGAGGCCCTGCTGCGCCTGGAGCAGGAAGGCTTCGTGGTCATCAAGCCCCGCAGCGGGATCCGGGTGCGCAATTTGACCGAACAGGACATCCGCAATCTCTACCAGATGATCGGCGCCCTGGAGGCCTCGGTCCTGGTGACCGAATCCGCCGTCCTGACCGACGAGAAGATCGCCCGGATGCGCCGCCACAACGACGAGGGCCGCGCCGCCCTGGCCGTGAACGACTTCGACCGTTACTACAAGACCAACCTCGCCCTTCACGACAGCTACCTTCAGCTTTCGAACAACCGGGAACTGGTGCACGCGGTCAACGCCATGAAGCAGCGGCTGTACGATTTTCCCCGCAAGCGGACCTTCGTCAAGGCCTGGGAAATGGCCTCGGTGGACGAGCACGAGGACATCATCTCGCATCTGGAGGCCGGGGACTTTGCCTGGGCAGCGGAAATCGTGCGCGACGTCCACTGGTCGTTCGAGGTGCAGAAGGATTTCATCCGCAGCTATTACCACGACGAACTCAGCGCCGGGCAGCGGGCATGAACACGGCGGTCGTCTACAACGTCCAGCGGTTCAGCCTGCATGACGGGCCGGGTATCCGTACGACGGTTTTTCTGAAGGGCTGCCCCTTGAGCTGTCCCTGGTGTCACAACCCGGAAAGCCGTGACGGGCGGCCCCAACTGGCGGTCAAGGCCGACCGGTGTCTGGGCTGCGAACTGTGTATGCCGGTCTGTCCTGAAGGCATTGCCGGACCGTTGGATGTCCGGACGAATACGCACCGGCCCGATGCTTCCTGTATCCGGTGCGGAGCCTGTGCCGAGGCGTGTCCGGCCGGGGCCCGCGACCTGCTGGGCGATGAGATGGGGGTTGCCCGGGTGATGGCGGAAATTGAACGCGACGGCGCCTATCACGCGGAATCGGGCGGAGGCGTCACCTTTTCCGGGGGCGAGCCCATCGCCAACGGCAACGCGGCCTTCCTGCTGGAATGTCTGGATGAGTGCGGAAAAAGGGGGATCCACACGGCGGTGGACACCTGCGGTCACGTCACCACCGAGACATTGCTGGCGGTGGCGGAACGTGCGGATCTGATCCTTTATGATTTAAAGGTCATGGACGACGCGAAACACCGGTTGATCGTGGGCGTGGGCAACGAACGCATCCACGAAAACCTGAAAATCCTGGCCGCCGCCGGCCACGAGGTCTGGATTCGCGTGCCGGTTATTCCGGGCCTGACCGATGACGAGGAAAACCTTAACGCGGTGGCCGAATTCGCCGCCGGTCTGGCGCGGCCCTGTCCGGTTCACCTGCTGCCCTTCCACGCCATGGGTGGGGAAAAATTCGGCCGTCTCGGCATGGAGTACCAGTTGGCGGGTCTGGCCCCTGCGGACCCCGGTCGGGTAAACGAACAAGCGGAACTATTGCGGGCCTTCGGCCTGGATGTGCATATCGGAGGATGACTATGAACGAGCGGGTCAAAAAACTGCGTGACCGGAGCCTGGCGGGCCGCCCCTCCATCTCGTCCGAAAGGGCGAAACTCCTGACGGAATTCTACCGCGCCGAGCAGGGCAAACACTCGGTGCCCGTCATGCGCGCTTTATCCTTCAAGTACATCTGTGAACGCAAGACCATCTACATCGGGGATGGCGAACTGATCGTCGGCGAGCGTGGTCCCGAGCCCCTGGCCGTGCCCACTTTCCCGGAACTGACCTGCCACACTGCGGATGATCTACAAATCCTCGACTCTCGGCCAAAAACCAGTTACAGCGTAAGTGATGATGTCATAAAGGACTATAAGGACGAAATCGTCCCCTTCTGGGAGGGACGTTCGTTGCGGGATCGCATATTTCCCCTCCTGCCAAAGATGTGGCACGACGCCTATGCCGCCGGCGTGTTCACCGAGTTCATGGAACAGCGCGCTCCGGGCCATACCGTTGCCGACGGCAAGATCTTCAAAAAGGGCCTGCTGGATCTGCAGGACGAAATCAGGACCGCGGCCGCCGCCCTGGATTTCGTAAACGATCCGCAGGCGCTTGACCGTCGCGAGCAACTGCGTGCCATGTTCACGGCCGCCGACGCCTCGATGATCCTGGCGCGGCGCTATGTCGCCAGGGCCCTCGAGTTGGCCGCCGCCGAGACCGACCCGGTCAGGCGTGGAGAACTCGAGCATATCGCCGATGTCTGCGAACGCGTCCCGGCCCAGTCGCCCCGGACCTTCCAGGAGGCTCTGCAGGCCTACTGGTTCCATCATCTGGGCGTGGTGACGGAACTGAACGGTTGGGACAGCTTCAACCCGGGTCATCTTGACCATCACCTGGAACCCTTCTTCAAACAGGAACTGGCCGTCGGATCCCTGGACCGGGAATCCGCCCGCGAACTTTTGCAGTGTTTCTGGGTGAAGTTCAACAACCATCCCGCACCGCCGAAGGTGGGGGTCACGGCCCAGGAGAGCGGGACCTACACCGACTTTGCGAACATCAACCTGGGCGGGGTCAAACCCGATGGCTCCGACGGGGTCAACGAGATGTCGTACCTGCTGTTGGAGGTCATCGATGAGATGCACATCCTTCAGCCCAGCAACAACATACAGGTTTCAAAGGAAAACCCGGACGGGTTTTTGAAAGCTGCGGCCAAGGTCATTCGCAAGGGTTACGGATTCCCTTCGGTCTTCAACGCCGACGCCATCGTGAAAGAGCTGCAGCGCCAGGGCAAGACCCTGGAAGATGCCCGCGAAGGCGGCGCCAGCGGCTGCGTGGAAGCGGGGGCCTTCGGCAAGGAAGCCTACATCCTGACCGGGTACTTCAACCTGGTAAAAATTCTCGAACTGGCCCTGAACCAGGGATTTGATCCCCGCACCGCCAAACAGATCGGCCCCAGGACCGGTGATCCGCGGAATTTTTCAACTTTCGAGGATTTGATGTTCGCGTGGCGCGCCCAACTGACCCACTTCATCGACATCAAGATCAAGGGCAACGCCATCTTCGAACGGATGTACGCCGATTACGGCCCGGCGCCCTACCTGTCGCTGCTGATCGACGACTGCATCGCCACCGGCATCGACTACAACGCCGGCGGCGCGCGCTACAACACCAGCTACATCCAAGGGGTGGGCACCGGGACCCTGACCGACAGCCTGTCGGCCATCAAGCACTTGGTTTTCGACACGGGTGCGGTGGCAATGGGTGATCTCCTCGAGGCCCTGAAAGACGACTTCACGGAGGGCGAAACCCTGCGCCAGACGGTGCTGAACAAGATCCCCCGTTACGGCAATGATGACGATCTGGCGGACGACCTCATGACCGACTGCTTCAACGCCTTCTTCAAGGCCGTGGACGGCCGGCCCAATGGCCGGGGGGGGACCTATCACATCAACATGCTTCCAACCACCTGCCATGTGTATTTCGGCTCGGTAATTGGGGCCACCCCCGATGGCAGAAGGTCCGGAACTCCTTTGTCGGAAGGTATTTCCCCTGTTCAGGGTGCTGACCGCAAAGGACCGACGGGGGTCCTGAACTCGGCCGCGAAGATGGATCACCTCAAAACCGGAGGCACCCTGCTCAACGTGAAATTCACCCCCCAAATCCTGGAAGGGGAAAAGGGCCTTAACGCCATGGTCGGCCTGATTCGAGGCTATTTCAGCCAGGATACGCATCATTTGCAGTTCAACGTGGTGGGCGCCGATACCCTGCGCGAAGCCCAGTCGGTTCCCGAGAACCATCGCCACCTGATTGTGCGCGTGGCGGGTTACAGCGACTATTTCTGCGATTTGTCCCGCGAATTGCAGGATGAGATCATCGCCAGAACCGCCCACGGGGAATTCTGACCCTCCAGCCGAATAAACTGGTGCCTCCCCGGTTAAATGCCTGTACATTCCGAGCAGAATATTCAAGTCGGTTCCTCTTAACCTAAACGTTGCGGATCCTGTGGTTCGCCCAAACGTGGAGGGGATTGTTATGAGCGATGACCAGAGATTCGATGGTCCGCAAGGCCCTCAGATCCCGGAGATCAAGATACCCCAGCTCGACCGGAGTAAAATCCAGTTGATCGTCGGTGCTGTCCTGATCCTGATTCTGGCGATGACGAGTTTTTACACCATCGACCCGGAGGAAACCGGGCTCGTCCTGCGTTTCGGCCAGTACGTGCGCGCCACTGATCCGGGTCTCCACTTCAAGATACCCTTCGGCGTCGAACGGGTACTCAAGGTACCCATCCAGCGTCAGCTGAAGGAGGAATTCGGCTTCCGCACCGTGAAGGCCGGGGTAAAAAGCCAGTACTCCGTCAAGCCGTACCAGGATGAATCCAACATGCTCACCGGCGACCTGAACTCCGCGGTAGTGGAATGGGTGGTGCAGTACAGGATCGTTGATCCGTACAAGTACCTGTTCCGGGTACGCAACGTGGAGAAGACCTTCCGCGACATGAGTGAAGCGGTGATGCGCAAAGTGGTCGGGGACCACATCGTCAACGAGGTCCTGACGGTCGGCCGCGCCGAGGTGGCCCTGCAGGTGACCATTGATCTGCAGGAACTCTGCGACCAGTATGAAACCGGCATCAAGGTCGATCAGGTCGTTCTCCAGGATGTGAATCCGCCCGACCCGGTGAAGCCTTCCTTCAACGCCGTGAACGAGGCGCAGCAGGAGAAGGAGAAGCTCATCAACCTGGCCCAGTCCGAATACAACCGCGAGATCCCCAAGGCCAAGGGTGCGGCCCTGCAGACGATCCAGGAGGCCGAGGGTTACGCTCTGGACCGGGTCAACCGTTCCCAGGGTAACGCGCTGCTGTTCACGGCGATCTTCGAGGCCTACCGCAAGGCGCCCGAGGTGACGCGGACACGGATGTATATCGAGACCATGACCGAGGTTCTGCCCCAGGTGAAGAGCAAGATGATCGTCGACGAAGACCTGAAGGGCGTGCTGCCGCTGCTCAACCTCAATCCCAACGAGACCAAGGGAGGTAAATAGCATGAACAAGCTACTCATTCCCCTGATCATTCTCGTTGTGCTCGTTCTGTTCAATTCCCTGTACATCGTGCAGGAACCGCATCAGGCCATCATCACCCAGTTCGGCAAGCCGGTGGGCGACCCGATCATGACCCCGGGCCTGAACTTCAAG
>Ga0164313_10006247_pt1 | contig 10516 bp, 4 predicted proteins | sample GuaBasSedimGuay4_FD_113735 | JGI IMG/M metagenome (GOLD analysis project Ga0164313, IMG submission 113735) | Subseafloor sediment microbial communities from Guaymas Basin, Gulf of California, Mexico - Guay4, Core 4569-4, 0-3 cm | ecosystem: Environmental > Aquatic > Marine > Hydrothermal vents >...
AATTTGAAATTAATGATATCCGGTAAAATATGAGATTGTTAAAAAACTACCTTTCTTGATTAACTTTGATTAATAACAGCAAAGAGAAAATCATATGAACAAAAATACAAATTTTATTAGACTGCCTATCTTTGGACCGATATTCCAATCTTATTGCCTGCATCCCGGTTGTTACCTGATCCCATAAACCATAGCATTAATCCGCTTATGAACTTACATGTTGAAAAAAATAGTTTTTTCATGCATGCCCAATTTAATCATGCTTGCCTGCTTGCCGGCAGGTAGGTTTGTAGATTCCTAATTCAGTAAAGTTTTATTTTTGAATAATTTGTAATTTTATAGAAGGGAAATGTTTAAAAATTGTTCATAGATGTAAATAGTATCCAGTCTGATTTGATATCATTTATATAATTTTAGCAGCATCTTTTTTAGTAAATATACTGATTTGAAAGATAGAGGAATGAAAAGAGTAAGGCTGAACCAGCCTTACTTATCAGTTTAATCCTTTCAAAACTATTGCTTAACAAGCTTTATAATCCTTTGTTGTTTATTACTATTGATCTTTACAAAATATACCCCTTGTCGTAAATTATCGGTGGGGATTACAACTTTTGCTTCTGTAACATTATCTACAGAGTAAACTTTATTACCTGTAATATTATATATAGAAATCTTTATGTTTTCTAAGTCCCCACGTTCAAAAGTTACATTCCCTTTTGTGGGATTCGGATAGATTTTAACCTCTGGTTGTCCAAAAGTTTCAGTTCCAAGTGCGACACATTCTGTTGCATTATTAACAAAAGTGGAAGTGTTATCAATATTTGTCCAGTTAGTAGTACTCCAGGAAGCATTATCTACTTCAATGCAGGTTAAATCTGCATTATTAGTTGTATTGAATTCGGTAAAATTGGTGTTATTTCCATTTTTAACATCCAGACCAGTTAATTGATTATTCTTGCAATCTAAATATGTTAAATTCGTATTTACTCCCACATCTAAACCTGATAATTGATTATTACCACACCATAATCTTTCTAAACTTGTATTTTTACTGATATCCAGGCTTGTCAATTGATTGAACTGGCAATTCATGTCTTCCAGTAAAGTATTTTTACTAACATCCAGGTTTGTTAATTGATTTTGAACACAAGCCATGTTTATTAGTAAGGTATTTTTACTGAGATCTAAACTTGTTAATTGATTTTGACTGCAACCCAGGTGTGTTAGTAAAGTATTATTACTAAGATCTATACCTGATAGTGGATTATCACTACAACTTAGCTGTTTAAGCTCAGTATTTTTGGTAACATCCAGGCCTGTTAATTGATTGGAATGGCAAAACAGATCTATTAAAGCTATATTCATAGTAAGGTCTATACTTGTAAGTTGATTATTATTGCACCATAAGCCTTTTAATTCAGCAAAATCTTCAATACCTCTTAAATCTGTTATATTTTTTTCAGAAATATTTAGACTGGTAATTGTATTAATATTTGCAGTTAGGACAGAATCGTCTAATGGCGCAGTATCATAACCTAAATCTATCAGTGCCTGTTCAAAATTGTCATCCGGAACATAAGTTTTAGCGTTAAGTACAGTACATTCTGATGCATTATTAACAAAAGTGGAAGTGTTATCAATATTTGTCCAGTTAGTAGTACTCCAGGAAGCATCATCCACAATTATGCAGCTTAGATTTGGATTGTTAGTTGCATTGAATTCCGTGAAATTGGTGTTATTTCCATTTTTAACACCTAAACCAGTTAATTGATTATTCTTACAATCTAAATATGTTAAACTTGCATTTATTCCCACATCTAAACCTGATAATTGATTATTACCACACCATAATCTTTCTAAACTTGTATTTTTACTAATATTTAAACTTGTTATTTTATTGAACTGGCAATTTAGGTCTTTGAGTAATGTATTTTTACTAAGATCCAGGTTTGTTAATTGATTTTGAACACAACTCAAATTTATCAATAAGGTGTTTTTACTTAGATCTAAACTTGTTAATTGGTTTTGACTGCAGCCAAGGTGAGTTAGTAAAGTGTTTTTACTTAGATCAATACTTGTTAATGGATTATCACTACAACTTAGCTGTTTAAGTTCAGTGTTTTTAGTAACATCAAGGCCAGTTAATTGATTAGAATGGCAAAACAAATCAGTTAGAGCTATATTCTTGATAAGGTTTAAATTGGTTAGTTGATTGTTATTGCACCATAAATTTATTAACTCAACAAAATCTTCAATACCTGTTAAGTCTGCAATACTTTTATCGGAAACATTTAAACTGACGACCGTATTGATATTAGCCGTAGGTACAGAATCATTTAAGGGGGCAGTATCATAACCTAAATCTATCAATGCCTGTTCAAAATTATCATCCGGGACATAAGTCATTGCGGTAAACACAGTACATTCCGTTGCATTATTAACAAAATTTGCATAAGCATCAACTTTTGTCCAGTTTGTGGTACTCCAGGAAGCATCATCAACAACTATACAGCTTAGAATTGGATTGTTAGTTGCATTGAATTCCGTGAAATTGGTGTTATTTCCGTTTTTAGCATCTAAAACAGTTAATTGATTATTCTTACAATCTAAATATGTTAAAGCCGCATTGAGTCCCACATCTAAACCAGATAATTGATTATTACCACACCATAGCCTTTTTAATTTTGTATTTTTACTGATATCCAGGCTTGTTATTTGATTGAATTGACAATTCAGGTCTTCCAATGAAGTATTTAGAGTTACATCTAAACTTGTTAATTGATTTTGAACACAAGCCATGTTTATCAACAAGGTGTTTTTAGTAATATCCAGGCTTGTTAATAGATTTTTAGTACAACCCATGTGTGTTAGTAAAGTATTTTTACTAAGATCTATACTTGATAACAGATTGTCACTACAACTAAGTTGTTTTAGTAAGGTATTAATACTAACATTTAAATCTGTTAATTGATTAGAATGGCAAAACAGGCTTGCTAAAGCAGTATTTTTAGTTACATCCAAGCTGGTTAGTTGATTGTTAGCGCACTCAAACCATTCTAGATTTGAGTTATTTGTTATATCCAGGTTAGTTAAGTGATTAGTATTACACCACAGGCCTTTTAGGGCTGTAAAATCTTCAATACCTGTTAAGTCTGAAATACTTTTATCGGAAACATTTAAACTGACAACTGTACTGATATTAGCCGTAGGTACAGAATCATTTAAGGGGGCAGTATCATAACCTAAATCTATCAGTGCCTGTTCGAAATTATCATCAGGAACATAAGTATTTAAAGAACCTGTATTTTCATACCAGGCAATTTTATCGTCAGCAAAAGAAGCAGAAAGTACATCCATGTCTCCGTTTCCGTTAATATCCACAGGGTAAACGGACTGGGGCTGATCAGTATCAGTACTAATAATTTGTTGTTCTCCAAAAGTCCCTTTTCCATCAGTATTCTCAAACCATGCGATTTGATTATTGTGCATAGCGGCAGTAACAACATCCAAATCACCATCTCTGTCCATATCGGCAGCATAAACTGAACGCGCCCCGGCTGTGTATAATGTAATAATTTGTTGGCCACCAAAACTTCCTTTTCCATCAGTATTTTCGTACCAGGCAATTTTATCATCGGCCCAGGAAGCAGAAAGTACATCCAAATCACCATCTCCATCGAGGTCGAAAGGATAAACTGCCCTAACCTTGTCGGCGTCTGTGGTTATTATTTGTGGTGATCCAAAAGTTCCCTTTCCGTCAGTATTTTCATACCATGCGACTTTATCGTCATAGCTAGATCCGGAAAGTACATCCATGTCGCCATCTCCGTCAAGATCGCCGGTGTAAACAAAATTTGCACCATATGTAGTTGTGGTTATAATTTGCTGTGAACCAAAACTGCCTTTCCCATCTGTGTTTTCATACCAGGCTACTTTATCATCTTTATAAGAGGCAGAAAGCACGTCCATATCTCCATCTCCATCAATATCCGAGGCATAAACTGAGTATGCCCCATCTGTATTTGTAGTGATAATCTGTTGTGAACCAAAACTCCCTTTTCCATCGGTATTTTCATACCAGGCTATTTTATCATCACTTTGAGAAGCTGATAGCACATCCAGGTCTCCGTCCCCATCGATATCTGCGGCATAAACAGAAATTGCACTAGCTGTATTGGTAGAAATAATTTTTTGTGAACTAAAACTACCAAGTCCGTCAGTATTTTCATACCATGCTATTTTATTATCATTTTGAGAAGCAGAAAGCACGTCCATATCTCCATCTCCATCGATATCTGCTGCATATACTTTGGTGGCACCATCTGTGCTTGTGGTAATGATTTGTTGTGCCCCAAATTGGGCGTTGGTGTTTACATAAATAATTAGTGCAAGTGAAAGAAGTAAATTTGTTTTCATATTGATTATTTTAATGGGGGATAAAAAAGGTTTTTTATATTTTGGATTTTAATCAGTAGGGATTTTTACAAAAGTTTTAATATGCCATTTAATGTTATCAGGGATTTTATCAACAGTTTTTTTCAGCACTATTTTTTCCATATTCCCTGGGCCGTTTTCGTCTTTCCAATTTTCTTTTTCAACTAAGGTATATTGAACAATATTCCAACCTTCTTTTAAATGAATGTCATAGCTGCGTTCTTCGGTAAAATCATATTTGTTTTCCCATTCACGTTTTTCAGAACAATTGGCCTTAAAATTACATGTGCTATTACTATAGAACCAGGATAAAGAGCTACCCAATGTGAGATCGGCATAAATATTTGCAGGTTCATTATCCATCATCTCTATTTGTGTGGCAGGGAAAAGGACACCAACTTGTTTTTTGTTTTTATATAAGTAGAGGAACTGAGTATCTACAACTTTGGGGTCTTCAGTATTTTCTTCTATTTGACCATCCTCACAAAAGGACATTCCAAGAAGAGTTGATTTGATATCCTGAAAAAAAACAGCACTGTTTTTAATAGAGCTTAAATCAAGTTCAGGCCAGTTAAATAGAATGTTGCCATTTGATGAGATTTTTCCAACAATAATTTCTTTTCCCAAGCCAAAGGGCACAACCTTAATATCAAGTTCTCCATACATATAGTTTTCTACCCTGGCTGAAGAATTTATTGCAAAACTTGTTTGAGTTTTACAGGGGAATGATAAACTTGTTAATGCTATTATTATAATAAACTGGATTTTCATAGATTTTTTCATAAAAATAGTTTGAATACATCTCAATAATTGAGATTCATTTTTTTCAGTGAAATACATGTCATTTATTTATGGTACTTATTGACAATCGATCTCATTTATGGATTTTTTAGCACCGTCAAGGGCATTGTTGTAATCCGTTAAATTAAGAGAGGGAACACATTCTTTTATATTATTGAGTGATTCCAGGTAACTAGTAGCTGCATTTTTGTATTTATCACAATTCGCTTTGGTTGGGTCAGCAGAATATGCTATCAAAGCATTGCTAAATGAGTTGAGTTCTTTTTCAACAAGTGTTACCCAGTTGTTACTATTGCATTTAGTGTTAGTTGGGCTTGTGTCATTGTTTTTCCCACAGCTGGTAATTCCTGTTAGTATTATAAAGGTACCAATCATAATAAGTTTAACCTTTCTTAAGGTCAATCTGTTATTTCCAGTTTGCCTTTTTTCGTTTGTTTTTGTTTTTTTGAACTTAATGTTTTTCATAATAAATTATTTGATTATTTGGATTTGTGAATAAGTGTACTTTTATGAATTATCTGACCATCTTGATATAGCAAAACAATCTTTAAACCTGAAGGTTCATTCTTAAGATCTGCGATATTAATTTCTTTAGATTTATGAATTTGCATAGTTTTTTGTGTGATTAACCTACCTGTAACATCTAATATCCGGATGTCAACTTCACCAATATCAACACTTGAAGAAAGCATGATCTCCCCATAAGAAGGATTAGGAAACAAATTGATACTTCTATTATTCATATGTTGTTCCATCAGTCCTGTTACATATTCAAGCTGTAACTCGTATTCTCCATTGACAAGTACAATGTCAAGATTTGTTGATTTGATATCGGATTTTAGTGTGATCAACCCGTCTCCTTTTACTTTGTAAGAAGGATAATCAATAAATACTGTATAAATACCAGGGCGAAGGTTTTCAAAACTGAATAGACCATTCTCATCGGTTACAATAAACGCGTTAATTTCTGTTTGAGTTTCATTAAACAGATATATGGTGGCACCGCTGATGGGGGTATTTGCCAAAGTTTTAAGCCCACCTGAGGCTTCATCAAATAACCCACCACTCAAAGAAAGATAGTTGTCATTGATCGCAGTATAAGGATAGCATTCACCTATTACACATAAGTTTCCATCAGGGCAATCAATATAGTCACAGGCTATTTCCTTAGCAACACATATATAGTCTAAGCATACAGAGCCTTCCGGACAATCCGATTCAAGTGCACAAAATATAAAGCATTGCCCATATTTACAGGCCATACCAACAGGACACATTACATCCTCACAATCGGGATATTGAAAACACTTACCGGCATAACAAATGGAGTTTTCGCCACAGGAGATTGTTTCATCACAAACCGGATAGCATTCACCTTCCCAACACTCATAGCCTTCGGGACAACTGGTGTCAAGACATGGGTCAGTGTCGGCAAAGCAATATCCGTCTTTTTCTACTTGTCCATCCGGACATCCGGTAACCGGGTCTGACTTTACTAATATATTTATTGTATCTTGATATTCTAGTATATAGGGACTAGTTGATTGATAAGAAATGGCCTTGTATGTGTACTGACCAGATGTATTGACCGTTATATCTTTGGTTATTTCACCGGTTGACCATTCATAAAAGAGATAATAATCTATAGCGCTAAGTTTGATCGATGACCCTGGTGATATGACAAATCCTTTTTGTTCAAATTCCACACATTCACCATCCTTGCACATCTGTCCGTCAGGACACACTACATTTTCACATGTTGCTTCCACAAAGCAATTTGGGTTTGTGTCATTTTCACCATCACAAATAGAGCCATCATAGCAAGTTCCTTCATAACACCACTGACCTTCAGGGCAGGAAATACCATCGCAGGCATCGCTTGGTTGGAAACAAAATCCATTCCAATTTTCCAGTCCGTCAGGACAGGTGCCATCAAGGTGGCTCTTGATCAAAATATTAACGGTGTCAGTGCTATAAACTTCAGCATCTGTATCAAAAGCAATCACCCAATACTGTCCAGAAGCATTTACTATTATGCTTTGGGTTGAATCGCCGGTGGACCATTCATAAATATCATAACCATCACCGGCATCTATCCCAACATAAGTGCCTGACTGAGCTATAAGATTAGGGCCTAAGTCAGTACATGGTGTATTGCCTGTGGTGGCACATGTATCAAAACAATACCCTTCATAACAGAGCTGGCCTTCAGGACAAATGATACCTGCACACGGATCAGGGACACAGTCAGGACATGTTTTATTTATAAACAATTTCGAAGTTCGCCCGGAGTGGGACCAACCTACAAAAAGCACATCCTCGTAATTGTCATTATTTATGTCGGCGATGGCCATTTTACCTCTTCCAACTCCCGTAAAACCGGAGAAAGGCGAGTCACTCACTAAACTGAAATTCCCCGATCCGTCATTTGTATATGCTTCGCAGATCTGGATACCTGAAGTATTAACATCCGGGAAATGTAGCCCGGTTATGATCAGGTCCACATCACCATCGGTATCCATATCCGTAAAGGCCATGGCACTATAACTCACGCCTTTTATAGATGAAGCCGACTGGAGGGTGAAGTTTCCCTGGCCATCATTGAGGTATAGGTTTCCTACTGAATTGTAAGATCCATCTCCATCACCGGACACAAACAGATCCTGGTCATTGTCGCCATCTACGTCAGCAAAAGCAACAGAGCTATTGTAAACCTTTTCGAAGGACTGATCATCAGAGATTGAAAAACTACCCGTCCCGTCGTTGAGATATAGTTCCGCAAGCCTTCCTGCATTGTATCCTGTTAAAAACAGATCAACATAACCGTCGCCGTTAACATCAGCAAAAGCAGCATCTCCACTGGTCATGCCGGTAAATGAAACGTCTGAAGCAGTGAAATTGCCGGATCCGTCGTTTGCGTACAATTTAGTACTGTAGCTGTTGGAGTTGTTTGATCCCATGATCAGCACATCCTCATCGCCATCCCTGTCCACATCGGCAAATTTGACCACACCATCTGTGACACCTGTAAATGTAGTATTATCTGCCAATTCATATTTCCCGCTATTTGGATTATATTTGTAAAGGGCTGCCAATCTTTTATAGGATTCCTGTGGAAACTTACCATAACCTGCCATAAGTACATCCGGATAACCATCCTTATCCACATCGGCAAAACTCAGGGCGGCATTGTTTAAAGCAGCAAAAGTGGTATTGTCTGCCATTGAAAAATTGCCATCTCCGTCATTAAAGTACAATACTGTATTTACATCAGAAGAATCAGATTTTCCGCTTATCATTAGATCCAGATCCCCGTCAATATCCACATCGGCAAAATCGGCAGCACTGTAGGGATGACTTTTTTCACCTACTTCAATGAACTGGGACCTGGGAACCATTGTAAATTTACCAGTTCCGTTATTCGTGTAAAGGTTTGCCACATTGCCCCCAAGACTAGAGCCTTTATTCCCAACCACCATGACATCCGGATCACCATCTGCATCTACATCGGCAAAAGATACAGCACCACTGTTTATTTTTGGGAAAGTGACATCATCAGTCAGTGTAAAATGTCCGGCCCCGTTATTGGTATATAATTCGGCAGTATTTCCGCCTTTATTATAGCCTTTATATCCTGTCAACAGGATATCCTGATCACCATCATTGTCAATATCGGAAACATCACCATCACCTTGTTCAATATTTGTGAAAGAATTTCCGGTAGCGAGGGTAAATATCCCGTTTCCATTATTGAAATACATTGCAGCAACCTGCCCGTCATTTCCTGAATAAGTGGAATCGCCTGTTATAAATACATCCGGGTCATTGTCCCCATCAAAATCTGCAAAATTAACGGTGCTTTTGTGTACTTTTGAAAATGATGAGCGAGTGTCAGGGGAAAAATTTCCACTGCCATCATTAAGATATAACTCAGTTATGGTTACCTTATTATTTGAATTGATTTTGAAAGCCCCTGTAATCAACAAGTCCGGATCGTTATCTCCATCCACATCTTCGAAATCAACTGTTCCGTTCCAGACCGGTGTGAAGGTTGTATCGTTAATCAGGGTAAAGTTGCCGGATCCGTCATTCTCATATAATCTGGCTGATCCTTCCTGATTATTAGAACCGATGATCAGCAGGTCCTGGTCATCGTCACCATCGATATCTGCAAAATCTGCATCTCCCGATCCTACGGCCTTAAGAACCAGTTCGTTAGCAAAAAGACTGAAATTCCCGTTACCATCGTTAGTATATAATTTAGTTCTAATATTTGTTGCATTATAATATCCTGTAATTAAAACATCCAGGTCATTATCTCCATCGATATCCGCAAAATCAACAGAGCCACTAATTACTTTGTCGAAAGGAACATCCTGTACCTGGATATAACTTCCGGATCCGTTGTTAAGATACAAGGCAACGGCAGCATCTGTACTACCCGTTGGATCTATATCACCAGTGATCAGTACATCAGGTTTTCCGTCACCATTTACATCGGCAAACTCAGCACTGCTTCCTGCCACTTTTAGAAAATCATGTGTTATTTGCGGAGCAGGAGGTGCTGGTAGAAGCGGTTCGAAAGAGATCTGTGCGACTGCCGAATGGATTGTCATTACAAAAATAATGGTAAGAATTTGTGTTTTCATAATACTGTAGGTTTAAATACAATCGAATGTTGGTTGTGGAAGTATAGGATACTTCTGATATTTGAATAGGATAAAAATATATTAATATCGTAATATAAGCAAATTGATAATTTATACATGTTCGTTTTTATAAGGGTGTTTCCAAATAGATATTTGCCGAAAAGCGAGGTGAATTATTTTTTGTTTGAGTATAAATAACATATAATCAATAAGATATGACTATTGTTTATTCATGTACAAATTTGAGTTTATTATCTAATCTAAATAAGTTCTAAGTTATTCAAGTGCCTTTTAGTTTGGATTTTATACCGTGACTTAGGATTTGAAATCCTTTGCTAAAAAAAGATTGCTTTTTAGATACCCCACTTAGCTCGTTTTTGGTTTATTCCAGTGTATTTTATAAATTTCACCACGATTTATAAACTAATCATCCGGTTTTATGAGCTTTGTTTCTAATGCTTTCAAAGGAAAAAATACTTTTGTACGTTATTTTGGTGGGTTTCTGATCATTATTGCTGCTTCACAGTTAGTTGGGGCTATACCCCTGATGATAGTTGTCATTGTAAGAACCCTGGATGGTGGCCAACTGGACCCGGATAATATTTCTGATTTAAGTGGGCTTGGCTTAAGTC
>Ga0164313_10006248_pt1 | contig 10516 bp, 8 predicted proteins | sample GuaBasSedimGuay4_FD_113735 | JGI IMG/M metagenome (GOLD analysis project Ga0164313, IMG submission 113735) | Subseafloor sediment microbial communities from Guaymas Basin, Gulf of California, Mexico - Guay4, Core 4569-4, 0-3 cm | ecosystem: Environmental > Aquatic > Marine > Hydrothermal vents >...
GCCCACATGACCATCGTGCTCGGTCATACCGTCAGCATACAGGCCCTGCCCGGTTACGCCCTGTGACGCCGGCTTCAGGCGAGTAAATATGTGCATACGGGTGGAGTTAAACCAGACAAAAAACGGCTTGCCGTCCTTGTGCGCCTTGTCGATGAACTTGAGCGAGGCCGCCAGAAATTCCTGGTCTACGGTCTCCATACGTTTTCTGGTTAACGCGCCTGTGTCCTCGACCTTGCCGTCGGCGTATGAATGAATGACACCCCGCGGTCCAAAGCGTTTGGCAAAGGCGGCCCCTTTTGGATAATTCTCGTGTTCCGGTTCTTCCTCGGCATTCAGATGATACAGGTTGCCGAAAAACTCGTCGAAACCATGGTTGGTAGGCAGGTGCTCATCCAGGTCGCCCAGGTGGTTTTTACCGAACTGTCCGGTGACATAACCGTGAGGTTTGAGCAACTCGGCGATGGTGGGATCTTCCTTTTGCAGGCCCTCTTTGGCCCCGGGTAGCCCCACTTTGGTAAGGCCTGTGCGTATGGGATGCTGGCCAGTCAAAAAAGCGGAGCGGCCAGCGGTACAACTCTGGTCACCATAGGAATCAGTGAAAATCATTCCCTCATTAGCGATACGATCAATGTTGGGTGTCTTGTACCCCATCACCCCCATATTGTAGGCGCTGATATTGTACGGCCCGATATCATCACCCCAGATAATCAGGATATTGGGTTTATCGGCTGAAAAAGCCCATGGTGTGCTCGCGGCGACCGTCAAAAGCAGGAACATACGAATAAAATTTCTGTAGCAATTCATTTTAAATCCTCGAGTTTCGTCCTTCTACAACTATAGTTTATTCTCCGGCAGTATGCATGATGTCAGCCAAGAGTATTTGGCCGGCATAACCGAGGCGAATCGCAACCAGCGGGTCGTGACGTGGTCCAGTATTTCTTTACAACCCAGATAAGCGGCTTTCTTCAGTTCAGCCGTCTCAGCCTCATATCGATTCGGGCTCACGTGGCCCGGATATGAATGCTGCCGACAAAACCATGAGCTTTCAGCAGTCACCGGATGCTCGTACTGTAAGTTATTATCCTGGCGAAAAAGTAGTAAACTCAGGTGCTTTCCGCAACAGGCCATGTATGTCGTACTCTCATTTGCACAAGCATTCGCATGAGCATGACCATTCCGGGCATAGTCACGCACCGGAGGTCAGCCGGGATAACGAACACCGCATTTTTATAGCCATGCTGCTTACAGGCGGATTTATGGTAGCGGAAGTCATTGGCGGATTGATATCCGGCTCCCTGGCACTGATTGCAGATGCCGGGCACATGGCCACTGACACCGCCGCGCTCGCGCTCGCCTGGTTTGCGTTCCGCCTGTCCAAACGCCCTGCCGATTCCACCCGTTCATATGGATTTCACCGTGGTGAGGTACTCGCGGCGTTCGTCAACGGCATCGCCATGATCGCGCTGGTCATATGGATTGTGGTGGAGGCTGTGCAACGCCTGTACGCGCCGGTTGAAATTCTGGGTGGCATTATGCTGTGGATTGCCATCGGCGGCTTATTGATCAATTGCATTGCTTTTTGGTTACTGCACACCGGCTCCAGGGAAAATCTCAACATCCGGGGTGCTGCCGTACATGTGGTCGGTGACCTGCTGGGTTCTGTCGCAGCCATAATTACGGCTGGTGTCATTATCTGGACGGGATGGACCCCTATCGACCCCCTGTTGTCTCTGGTTGTCGCGCTGCTGGTATTTCGCTCTGCGTGGTTTATAACCAGACAATCAGCCCATATCCTGATGGAAGGTGCGCCGCCAGGTCTTCAGCCGACCGCTATCAAAGCGGACCTGGTCCAGCACATTACCGGTCTTGAAGATGTACACCATGTCCACACCTGGTCGCTAACTCAGGAGCGCCCTCTTGTTATCTTACATGCGCGTATCCATGAAGATGCCAACCCTGATGAGCTATTGAAGGCGGTTAATAAGCGCATGGCAGAACAGTTTAATGTTGATCATGTCACTGTGCAGATTGAAAAGGCGGCCTGCACAGATTGAAACCAGGGAACCTGGGCCAGCAGGCGGGCGGCATAGATTTCTGTCGCCATGGTAGCCAGTTTATCCTAGCGCCCCTGAAATTTGGGGGTGCGCTTTTCTGAGAAAGCTCGCAAACCTTCAGCCATATCGTAGGAACGCTCGTGCATGCGAAACAGGACCTGCTCGTGCTCCAGGGCCGCATCGCGGCTTTTGTCCAGGGAGGCATTGGCAACTTCCTTCATACGCTGTAAAGCGATCGGGCTCTTGCTGGCAATAAGCTCGGCCAGGTCGGTAGTGGCCTGCTCCAGTTGATCGGCTGGCACCACCTCGTTGACCAGGCCATAACCTTTCATCTCTGCGGCAGACAGGGTCTTACCAGTGAACAGCAGGTACTTGGCCACATTATGGGGTATCAGGCGCGGCAGCACCGCCGCACCGCCGGCCCCGGGGTACACACCGAAATTCGCATGTGCATCTCCTATTCGCGCATCTTCAGAGGCCAGCACAATATCGCAGCACATGACCAACTCAAGCCCACCGGCCATGGTTATCCCGTTGAGGGCGGCGATGACCGGTTTCGGGAAGTCACGCAGTGGTTTCATCACGTTGTAGCACATGCGGTCTAACATGTCGGGCTCTCCGGGCGGGAGGTCCTTGCCTGCCAACACCTCTTTCAGATCCGCTCCGGCGCAAAAGGCAGACCCCGCTCCGGTCAATACCACCACTCGCACACTGTCGTCCGCTGCAATCTGCGGCAGCAGTTCCTCCATGCGCCCCACAATCGACAAACTTAATGAGTTCATCGCCTTGGGGCGGTTAAGCGTCAACCAGGCGGTTGCACCTTTTTGTGTGTAGATCAGGTCTTCATTACTCATAGCGTTACTTACCCCACTTTACGGTTAGTGTCAGTCCAGTATTTTTCCCACACTTTGCGGCGCAGCACTTTACCCACCACACTCACGGGTAGTTCGGCCACTATGTCCAGGGTCTTGGGGGTCTTGTAACCACCCAGTTCATTGCCAACATGTTTCTGCAATTCATTAGATTTGACAGCCCCAGCCTCCTTCAGCACAACCTCGGCGTGTTCCGTTGAGGTGTACATCTGTAACCTGGTATCCGATAATCCCAACTGCAAAATACCACTTCACCCTGCTAAATAACAGATCGATTCAATACAACCCTGGACATCAACCAGTTGTCCATGCAATACATGGCACAGAAATGTATTAAGAAAGCCGGTAAAAACGAAGCCAAAGCAGAGGCCTGTGATACTTATCGTAAAGCTGCAGAAGCACTTAAGTAGCGTAGCCCGAAGGGCGGGCGGGGTAAATGGAATACCGATGAAACTGAGTGAACTGCAACAAATCGTATTCCACTATTACTATGATAAAGCCAGTGTCGACGCCATCCTGTGTTGACGGGTCCGCCAGCCCCCAAACCGGTATTTTCCGCAAACAGCCCCCCAAATAGAAGACTTTTCTTGCACTAGATCAAAGACTGAGCTAGTTTCCCTCTTGAGCACTATATGTGGTATCCTCTTGGCGTATCACCATCAACATGTAGTATCTAATAAAAATCATATGAGTGACGCTTATGTACGATATCCAGCGCTTCCCCTCCCCCATTAACATAGCCCAACTCTTAAGGGGTAAGCTATGAACACAATCAATACAGAAACAAAATTACAAATGACTGCGCAAAGCGAGTGGCAGCTGGTCAGTATTGACGTGCTACGCGAGAAGTATGCGAAGGGCCCGGAGCAGGACCTCGATGGCCCCGAAATGGTGCATGCTATCCGTGCGCGTGTCGCCAGGGCACTCGCCGAGCAAGAAAAGAACCCGGACAGCTTCACTCCCGTATTCCTTGAAGCCCTGGAGTCAGGCTTCATCCCCGGTGGCCGTATCAACAGCGCCGCAGGCACCGATATCAAGAATGTCACACTGATAAACTGCTTTGTACAACCCGTCGGGGATTCCATTTCCGGCACCGTGGATGGCAAGCCAGGCATCTATCACGCCCTGCGCGATGCAGCGGAGACCATGCGCCGTGGCGGCGGTGTCGGTTACGACTTCAGTTCAATACGTCCCGCCGGCGCAAAAGTGAAAGGTACTGCCAGCTCAGCCTCAGGCCCTGTATCGTACATGCACGTCTTTGATCAGTCCTGCTCCACCGTTGAATCCGCCGGCTCTCGCCGCGGCGCCCAGATGGGCGTGCTGCGTTGCGATCACCCGGATATCCTGGCGTTCATCCACGCCAAGGGTGAATCCGGCAAACTCAGTAATTTCAACATCTCCGTGGGTATCACGGATGAGCTCATGGAAGCGGTGGCAAACGATTCACCCTTCGAACTGGTACATGACGTCGAGTCGAACGATACGTTACGTGCGGAGGGCGCGTACAGGCGCGAAGACGGCAAGTGGGTCTATGCCAAAATCGATCCCAGGGAAATCTGGGATGCCATCATGAAGAATACCTACAACGCCGCGGAGCCGGGCGTTCTGTTCCTGGATCGCATCAATCAGGAGAACAACCTCCACTATTGCGAAACAATCGAAGCCACAAATCCCTGCGGCGAGATACCCATTCCCGATTTCGGCTGCTGCTGCCTGGGCTCTTTCAACCTATGCGCCTTCGCCACTGATGTGTTCACCGACCAGGCTGCATTCGATTTTGACCGTTACTGCAAGGAAGTGAAGGTCGCTGTCCGTATGTTGGACAACGTACTCGATGCAACCGCCTGGCCCTTACCCCAGCAGCAGCGGGAGGCCGCTGACAAACGTCGCATAGGCATGGGCTATACCGGTCTGGGCGATGTACTGATAATGCTGGGGCTGCGCTACGACAGCCAGGAAGGACGTGATTTTGCCGCTGAGCTGACACGCCGTATGCGCGATGCCGCCTATGAGGCGTCCATCGACCTGGCCATGGAAAAGGGTGCGTTCCCGAAATTTGACGCCAACAAGTTCCTGCGCAGCGGTATGGCCAAGCGCCTGCCCCAAGATATTCGCGCCAGGATCAAAAAGCACGGTATTCGTAACAGTCACCTGCTTTCCATAGCACCGACCGGCACCATCTCGCTGGCTTTCGCCGACAATTGCTCCAATGGTCTTGAGCCTGCCTTCTCCTGGTTCTACAAGCGCAAGAAGCGTGAAGCGGACGGTTCCAGCACCGAGTACATGGTTGAAGACCATGCTTACCGCCAGTACCGCCTGCAGGGCGGCGATCTCGATAAGCTGCCCGAGCAGTTCGTCAGCGCCCTGGATATCAGTGCTAATGATCACATGCTCATGCAAGCGGCTATCCAGCCGTACATCTGCGCCTCTATTTCAAAAACAGTCAATGTACCTGCGGACTATCCGTTCCCACAGTTCCAGGATATCTATGTCAACGCGTGGAAGAACGGCCTGAAAGGGATCACCACCTACCGTCCCAATACTGTCACCGGTAGTGTACTGTCCGTTGCGGACAGCGCTGAGCAGCCCCAGGACCTGGATCAATCCGAGCCTGATCGCAAGTTGCATATTAGTGAAACACCCGAGGTTGCGCTGGCTACCCTGCGCTGGGCGCATCGCCCCAGCTTTGCCGGGGGCACGCCCTCTATCACCTACCTGATCGATAACCCCGAACACCGGTTTGCCGTGTTCGTGGGCCATATCGAGAATGGTACCAACCACCCCTTCGAGGTCTGGGTCAACGGCGAGAATACGCCTCGCGGCATGGGCGCTCTGGCCAAAAATCTGTCGATGGACATGCGCAGCGAAGACCGCGAATGGCTCAAGATCAAGCTGAACTCACTGTCCAAAACTCCGACCGTACCGTTCCAGATGACCATGCCAAGCGGCGACAAGGAAACCGTACCCGGGTCCGTCAGTGCCCTGGCGCGCCTGGTGAGCCACCGCTGTCGGGAACTGGGGGTTTTTGATCTTTGCGAAAATCAGCCAAGCCCGCTGGTCGATGCCATGTTCTCCCGCAAAGAGCCGAAGTCTGGCGTGGACGGCACACTGTCCTGGACAGTTGACGTGAACAACCCCGCAACCGGCGACGACTTCGCGCTGTTTCTTAAAGAGTGCGTCCTGCCCGACGGTTCCCACCGCCCCTACAGTGTGTGGCTGTCTGGTGTTTACCCACTGGAGTTCAACGGCCTGACCAAGAGCCTGAGCCTGGATATGCGTGTGCTTGACCCCGCCTGGATAGGCAAAAAGTTGCGTGGCCTGAAAGACCTGACAGAGCCACAGGGTGACTTCTTCGCCCGGACCCCCGGTAGCGAGAAACAGTCCTTACAACCCAGCACCGTGGCGTACATAGCGCGCCTGTTGATCCACCGCTATAACATGTTGGGCATCCTGGATGCGGAAGGCCAACCGATCAAGGCACTGGGCATGCTGCAAAAGGTGGGCACGGTGCCTGAGGCCGATAAGGTCGTGAACATTCAGTTGGTGGGCAAAGTTTGTGAGGAGTGTAGTGTCCCTGCGGTCATCAAGCGCGATGGTTGCGATTTCTGCACCGCCTGCGGACACATCGGTGCTTGCGGTTAACCCGTACTCCAACCGCCTGACAAGTCAGGTGCGTTCTCCAGCGGTCGCAACTTGAGGCAAAAGTGTAATTTTTGCGGGGGCGCCCTGAACAACGCGGTTTCTGCCGTTGTTCTTGGCCCTGAATAGTGCCTCATCGGCACGGCCGAGCCATCCCTGACGGCCTTCACCGCGATGCAACTCGGCGACGCCGAAGGATGTGGTGAGGCGTATACCTGAGACAAAGGTCTTTTGTTCAATGCATAGGCGCAATTTCTCAGCCAATTGGGCAGCGCCCTCCAAATCCGTGTGTTCAGCTATAACAATAAATTCTTCTCCGCCGTAGCGATACAGAGTCTCAGTGGGACGGGTATTGGCACGGATCAAATCAGCCATCTCGATGAGGACATCGTCACCAACGATATGGCCGTAAGTGTCATTGATTTTTTTGAAGTAATCTATGTCCAGTATCAGGATACTGCCGGGAATCTGGGCGCGACGGAACAGCGCATTCACGGCATCGAGTTTTTCGTTTTGCGCCCTGCGATTACCCGTGCCGGTGAGAGGATCGATTGTGGCGAGGTGCTTCAGTCTTGTCCTCTGACGGTTCACCGTTGCGGCGAACGAGTAGGCGCACAACATACTGGTCAGTAAAGTCAGGGTGATAGTTAACATTGTCGCGGCGGGCGTAGAACTCCACAGCATGGCCTCGATGGCAAGCAGTGACAACGCACTCAGCAGCGCAGCGTACCGGGTTTCAAGCAGGTAAAACGCTACTGTCAGTGCGGGGAATGCCCAGTAGATCTGACCGTTGCCGAGCAAATAGATAGAGCCCAGTGTCGCCACCATGAATATCAGGCTCAGGACTACCCCCGGAACACGCGTTTCACGAGTGAAATATACATGCAGAAAAAGCCCCAGCAGGACGCAAACGAAGCTGGCGTCCAACAACGCCGCTGGCCACTGCTCATGCCTGAACCGCATAATCGCAAACGGCATGACCGCACCGGCGGGAATAGCACAGAGCAGCAGCAACAGTATTTCTTTAAACGAACGCCCCATCATAGCCATGATTTCCTTATCAGGCAGCCCCGTATGACTCACCCCGGGGAGAACCAACTGGCAAATTACAACACTCGAACTCAAAGTGTAGTAGACGCAGTATAAACTCGCAACTCTCTCAAAGACCACAATCAGCCATCGCGCTGCCGCCAGTAGTCATCCAGCAGAAGGCCCACCGTATTTGGCGCCACCAGGTGCGCGGCGTACCAGGTGTGCAGGCAGCGAATGCGCTTGAAATCGGCAATGCCGCCAATGCCCTTCCTGGCAAACACCTCGCTAAAGTGAAGCTCAGCCAACCGCCGGCGAATTTGTGGCGTCATATAAGCCTCTCGCAATTTGATATGCGCCCGATGATCATCATCCATGCCACACTGTAGCTGCGGGTCTGCGTCGATACGTTGCTGCAACTGCCTGATAAGGCCGGTCGCCTCCACCTGGTCAATGCGATAACAGAGGTCCGGGTCCAGCAGCCAGAACAGCGTGGGGAAAGGTTTGTCATCCACCAGGGAGGCGACGCGTATCACCATGGGCCGGCCATCGGGGTGCGCCACGGCGATCTCTTCCAGCCCGCGGGGTTGCCTGCCAAGCAATGATGCAACCCGGGCGATGACTTCAGGTGTGATGGTCAAGGGTCTGGTCTTGCTCTTTGATCTATGAACCATGAATTCTACGCGAAGCTCTCCTGCCTGGCAGCAGACAATTTGACAAAGCGCCCCTGCCCCTCTAAAGTGCCGCCCGTACTAGGTGCCCACTGCAGTGACTTCGGTTACCGCTGGGTGGGTTAAATGGGAAGTGTGGAATGGCTGATACTCAATACGAGAGCCAAATCCACCGCTGCCCCCGCAACGGTATGCAGTCTTCGACTGTGAGCCCGACACCTGCCTGGTCATGCGCAACGATGGAGCGGAGGGCTTCATTCCTGGTTGCTCAATGCCCACCGGCATTGCGTTCCCTGATCCCCTCCCTCATTCGCCAATGAATTTATGGCTATGAGGACAAATTATGAAAAACCTACCCACAACTACCTTGCTGGTGCTAGCGAGCTGCACCACATTCAACACACAAGCCGACAACAAACTGGAAGAAATAATCATCATCTCCTCCCGGGTGGAAACGCCCCTGCGCGAAGTGGCAACTTCTGTTTCTGCGATCACCAGGGAGGATATCGATGTGCGTGGTTTCAGTGGCGTGGCCAATGTCCTGCGCTACGAACCCGGCATCTCGGTCGCCAACAACGGCGGGGCGGGCAAAGCCACCTCGCTGAGCATCCGCGGAGAACGAGGGTTTCGAACCAAAGTCTTTATCGACGGCATCGACGTTACTGATATCTCCACACCACAGTCCGGTCCAAATTTTGCCAATATGACCAGCGCGGGTATCGAGCGTATAGAAATCCTGCGTGGGCCCCAGGGTCTGATGTACGGCGCCGATGCCGGTGGTGTGGTAAATATTAACACCCGCCGGCCCGAGCCCGGCTTCAGTGGTGACGCCAATGCGGAGTTCGGACGTTACGGCACACAGCAATACGCGGGAAATGTCTACGGGGGCAGTGAGACAGTAGATTTCTCCTTATCCGGTTCAAGGTTTGATACCGACGGCTTCAATGCTTTAACAACCGACACCGTTTTGCGCGATGATGACGGTTACAAAAATACCACCTTTCACGGCCGTGCCGGCTGGAATTTCACCGACACACTGCGCGCCGAATTGGTCGGGCGTACGGTAGAGGGCGATAACGACTACGATGATTGCTTTACCGTGGATACCTTCGAGCGTACCGATAATTGCACCAGTCATTACGATCAGGATGCCTGGCGCGGGGCCCTGATATATCAGGGGGACATATTTACCCATAATTTGTCCTACAATGAGAACAGCACCGACAGGGACTTCGACTCCGCGGGTCAGCGCAGTTTCTCGGCAGACGGGGAGTTGCAGAAAATCGAATACCTGGGCAGTTGGAATCCATCCAGGAGCCTCCATATGGTGTACGGAGTGGATCTGCAAAAAGAATCCCTCGATAGCGGCGCCTTCGACCCCGATCGCGACCAGGAAGGCTACTACCTGGAATACCAGGGCAGTTTCGCCGACAGTATCTACCTGACAGCCGGCACGCGCTACACCGATAATGATGATTTTGGCACCAAAACAACTTACCGGCTAAGTGCTGCCTACCTGATACCGGCAGGCGACGGTGAGGCCAAATTCAAGGGGACTTATGGCACCGGTTTCCGCGCTCCCAGCCTGTACGAAATCGCCTACAACGGCGGCCCCTTTGCATTTCCTCCCGCATCCGATACTGAATTGGACGCGGAAGAGAGTAAAGGCTATGACCTCGGCGTGGGCTATTACGCCAACTCTGGATGGTACGTCGATGTGGTTTATTTCGACCAGCGTATCGATGATGAGATATTTTTCGACCTGATCAACTTTTCCGGCTACCTGCAGGGGCACGGAGAATCAACCTCCAAGGGTGTGGAACTTATCACCGAAGTGCCTTTGGGCGAGATACTGGCGCTAACCGGCAATTACACATATAACGATACGGAAGACAGCGAGGGTGAGCAGCGCCTCCGGGCCCCTGAGCACATGGCCAATCTGGGCCTGATACTCACACCCTGGAACGAGCGGTTGACGATCGGCATTAACTGGCGCATAGCCCGGGATACGGCCGAGGAAATCGGCGGCGATATCGATGATTATGAAGTCCTGGACCTGAGCACCAGCTACCGTATTATGGACGCTCTGGTGATCTACGGCCGGGTAGAGAACATCACCGACGAGGATTACCAGGAAATACCCAACTACAACACCGCCGGCGCAGCAGGCTATGCCGGATTGCGTTACACTTTTTAGCGCCAGATAACGGAGCAGTGACATGACACCTGAAGCCAGTGACAAGGAGCGCAA
>Ga0164313_10006249_pt1 | contig 10514 bp, 3 predicted proteins | sample GuaBasSedimGuay4_FD_113735 | JGI IMG/M metagenome (GOLD analysis project Ga0164313, IMG submission 113735) | Subseafloor sediment microbial communities from Guaymas Basin, Gulf of California, Mexico - Guay4, Core 4569-4, 0-3 cm | ecosystem: Environmental > Aquatic > Marine > Hydrothermal vents >...
AGGCTCGGCGAGAACGGGCTCGCACCCTCGTAGGGTTCGGCGTCGTAGTCGTCCGGGAAGCCGTTGATCATCTCCACGGGTTGCAGCGCGAAGCTGAGCGCGCCCGTGATGAACATCAGGGCAACGGCGGAGAGGGACATCACACGCGAGTGCCCACTCAGGGCCAGCGCGAGCTCGGGGTCCGCTTCCTCCTTCGACGCACGGGATCGCGCCCAGAGCGACGCGAAGTGCGCTCCGAGGAACAACAACACGCCGAAGGTGGTCAAGCTGTGCACCGTCTGCCAGACGTAGCTGATCTTGGTGCCCGCCACGCCTTCCCAGGTCAACACGACGCCGGAGATCGAGCAGAGCCCGAGCATCACGCCCGAGGCGTAGCCCGAAAACTTGATGTGCGTCAGCGGGTAGTCCCAGTACGCACGAATGTGCCGCACAAGGTAGACAGTCGCCGGAATCAGATAGAGCAGCCCGACCAACGTGTGCAAGACGACAGCGTGTTGGTTGAACACGCTGAACGGCAGGAAGTAGATCGTGAGGCCCGTGATCAGAAGGAACAGGGTGACGCCGGAAACCCAGCGACCGGTCGAGTCGCGCCAGCCCTGGACACGCAACGCGCGCCATTGCTGACTACTCACCTTCGAGGTCCGTGCATTCATGCGCTGAAGACCGAGTTGTGGGGGGGTCGAAGCCCGCCGGGGGGATGGGACGTGGCACTGTCAGGATAGATCGGGGTCGGTATATCCGCAAACGGTGCCAAAGTGCGAATTCCGGTCGGGAACTACCCCCAGACGCCCTGCTCAGCCCCATTCCGTGCGCGCGGTCGCGCCGGGGGTCGCGGCCTACTGCCCGATGGCCCGCGTGAGGAGGGGATCCGCGCGGCCTGATCGAACACGCGCAGGGTGTTGCCGTGGGTCGTCCAGGACAGGCCCCCGTCGGTTCGCACGCCGGCTCCCCGCGCGAGCGTGCGTTGCACGGTGCCCGCTCCCGCGCCGAGCGGCTTCGCGATGTCTCGAGGGCGCAGCCAGCAGCGGTCAGACCGCAGCCCGGGGCCAACGCTTGTTCAGCGCACGGCGACCGTGACGCGACCACCCTGATCGGCGGGCAAATCCTCGGCCTCGGCAACGCGTCGGCGGGGTCGGCGCACCTCGATGCGTTCTCCGATGTTCTTGATGCCGGAAGCCTGGAGCACAGCGACGATGGCGCCGAGCCGTGCTTCGGCGACGGTCATTGCCGCCTTGCGACCGCGTTTCTCGCGGCGACGCTCGGCACCGGGTTGAAGCAGCTCGAGGACGCGATCGAGCGCGATCTCGGTGCGACCCAGTTCGGCGTCGAGTGCGCGCAGGCGCTTGATCGATTCGGCCGCGTCCGACTCACTTCCGGTGAGTAGTTGAGTGCGCGCCCCGGCCGTGACCTCGTCACGAATGCGCATCAAGCTCGCGCGCTTCCGCCGCAGGCCGATCGCCAGTTCGCGGCAATCGTCCGCGGGCGGGTTGGCGAGTTGCGATGCGCGGTCGAGGTCTGCCTGGGTCATCTCGTGCGCGAGCACGATGACCAGTTTCTTGTCGTCGCGCATGCGCTCGATCGCCGCCGCGAGCTTGGGTTGTTCCGACGGGAGGAGGTTGGCATCGCCCGGCAGGAAGTCGAGGCTGCCCAGCGGCGGGAGTTCTTCTTCTTCGCCGCCACCGATCCAGCCCGAGACGCCGCCGAAGATGCTCTCGGTGACGCCACCGACGATCGGAACATAGCCCGTCAGGTCGCCCGCGGTATCGGCGACGCCCTTCGTCAGCCGGAAGGGCGATCGTGCGACTGCCAGAGTGATCTCCTTCGTGATCGCGACGGTTGCGATGCGCGTGATCTCGGCCTTGCTGATGCCGGATTGCGACACCTTGATCGTCGGCGGTGCGATGACCACGTCGCCGTCCGTGTTGCGCAGGGCAAAGAGTGCCGTCTCGAGCGGCATCGAGATGCCCAGGAAGCTTCGGATCGGCCCGTCGGACGGTTCGGAGACGGACAGCTCTCGGAAGCTGGCGCGCGAATCGATGGTGAGTCCCCGTTCGCCGCGCAGGCGGACGTGGAGGGCACCGTCCATCGAACCCTCGCTGATGGTGATGCCGCTCGCACCCGCGGGGCCGCGCAGTGCGCGCAACGCCAATTCCGTCACTCCTGCATCGACGTTGCCTTCCACGACGGGGAAGAGAGCGACCTGGCCAGCAAGCGTGGCTTCCTCGAAGAAGTGCCTGGGCTCGTGGTCTTCGCCGAGATCCACGACGCCGGAGTCGACGTAGACGTTGAAGTGGACGGCGTGCTTCTCGGTGAGCGCGCGCGTCGTGAAGCGGGAGACTTCGACCGAGAGCCCCGTGATGGGTAGGTGGAACGCCGGATCGTAGGTCTCGTCGCGGAAGTCGAAGTCGAGACCGGAGACGAGCAGCTCATCGATTCGCAGCTCCCCCAGCGGTTCCGCGGGGGCGGCGGTGTTTTCTTCAGCAACAGCTTCGGCAACAGGTTGTGGCGCAACCTCGGGGGCAGCCGGCGCGGTATCGGTGGCAGCTGCCTCGCCCTCCTCGGCGGGAGGAGAGAGCGCGGATTGCAGGGCCACGGGATCGATCACGAGCCCCAGCGCGTGCACGCCATCAGCGCCCCGGGAGAAGTGCAGCAACGGATCGACGAACTCGATGCGTTGCACGTGAACGTCCTTGCGCGCCAGCTGGATCCGCGGCGCACTCACCTCGAGCGAGCCGAGGCCGAGCAAGACTTCACCGTCCGGTTCCGCGCGGAAAGCGAGGTCCGTGAGCGCGGCGTCGATGCCGAAGCCGCGCCTGAAGTCGAATCCCGTCAGCCCTCGGCGGCGCGCGTCGAGCATGATCTCGAAGGTGCCGTCCAGTTCGCCCGCAGACAAGCCTTCGGCATCCACCGCTTCCGCGAGACGCGGTGCCAGCGCGACGAGCCCGGCCCCGTCCACGCCTCGCATCGAGAGCGTACCCTTCAGGTTCGGGTGGCCCGCGAAGGGCGACACTTCGAGATCGACCGCGAGCTCTTCGATCAGCGGCGACACGGTGGCGGCGAGGCGTAAGCGGTAGGGGGGCAGGCCGCCCGGGTCCTCGCCCATCAGAACCAGAGCTTCCGGGGTCGCCGCCCGCATGGAGATCACCAGCGGTTCGGCGCCCTCTCCCTGCCGTTCGTCGGTCAACACGAGTCGATCGATGCCGACATCGAGGTGGCCGAGCTGGATCGAGGGCAAGCCCGCGTCCGCTGCGACGGGAACACGCGCGACTTTGCGAACCTCCGGGCCTTCGTCCTGCTCCTCGACGGAGTCAGTGACGGTGGCCGCAGCTTTGGCGTCTGGATCGAAGACCAGGCCGAGTGCATGGATGCGCCCCTCGAGGTCGCGGTGTACGTGCAGCTCGAGGTCCTCGGTCACTATCTCGGCCACATCGAGCTGGCGCAGCTCGGCGTTCACGCGCGGCGCGTGCAGGCGCGCGCGTGCGAGTGAGAGCACGGGGGCTTCCGCTTCGGCCTCGCGCAGGCTGAGTTCGTTGCACTCGAGGGTTAGAGCGCGGCTGCCGTCTTCGAGCGCGACCAGTTCCGCGCGCAGGGTCGCCTCGAAGTGAGCGTCCTTTGCTTCCGGCGTGAGCGTCACCGGGAAGTAGTGGGACATCTGTTCGAAGTCGAGGTGATCCGCACTCAGCTTGGCGGTGAGCCGAATCGCGCGCGGATCGAGGGCGACGTTGCCTTCGGCTCGAATGGGCTTGTCCTTGCCCTCGAACTCGAGGCGCGCCGAGAAGGTCGCGTCCGCGGCATCGCGGCGCAGCGCGAGATTGTCGAGCGTGTAGTCGAAGAGCATGACCACATCAAAGTCCGCTTCCCCCGTCGCGTCGTTCCACAGCAGGCGACCGCCATCGAGCCCGAAGTGATCGAGTTCGAAGCTCAGCTCGAGCGCGTCCAGGAAGGCGAAGGGATTCTGCGGGGCTTCATCGCTCGTGACGATGATCTGCTGTTCCGCGACCGCCTGTTCCGCGGACATGTCCTCGGTCGTCGCGACGTCATCCGTTGCGTCATCCGCGGCAACTTCCGCGGTAGCTTCCTCATCGACAGGAACGTCCTGCTTGCCGCCGATGCGCAGGCCTGCGACCAGCAAAGCGCCATCGGCTTCGCGTTCGATGCGCAGGAGGGGATCCACGATCGTCAGTGACTGGACCCGAATGGCCTGCGGGGAGACGTGCAAGCCCGCGAGCTTCAGCTCACTCGCGCCGATGAACGGTGCTTCCGGAGGGCCGAACGAGAACTGTGTGAGGCTCGTGTCGAAGTCCAGGCCGTCGTCGTTGAAGGCGAGAGAACCTTGCAGCTTGCCGGCGAGCGTGGTTGTGGCGTCCACGAGCTGGATGTTCACACGTTCGAGGTAGGGTGCGAGTGCATGAGGTGAGAGCCCCTCGCCTTCGAGGTCGAGATCCCAGTCGACGCCGAGCACGCCCGGCTGCGACGTCAGTTCCCCGCGCAGGCTGAGCGAGTCCGCGAGTTCGGGTTCCTTCAGCCAGATGTTGAGCTTGGCGTGGCGTGCCTCCTGGCCCGTGTTTCCGCCGAGCGAGAGGTCTTCGAGAGAGAAGCCGAGATCGTCGAACTCGAACGCGACGTCCAGCCCGGCGGCTGCATCGCGGAAGGTGAGGTCCGTGTCTTCAACTGCCAGTCGACCGATCTCGATGCGCCAGGGGGTCAGGCCGTGGGGGTGATCCGCGTCCGCCGCGGGCGCGGGTTCCGGGGCGATCGGTGCGGGGCTTTCACCTTCGTCGTACGCACCTGCAAGGTCTTCGGCTCGGATCACCAGTTCGGTTGCACCGGCACGCGTCCGCAAGCCGAAGGCACGCCACGAGCCATCCTCTCCGCGTGCAACGCCGCTCTGCAAACCACCGAGCAGACCTTCGCCGAGCTGGATACGCCGCCTTTCGGTATCGATCTCGAAGCCGCTCAGGGCGACGTGATCCAGCGCGAACCATGCCCTGTCCGCGTCGCCGTCGGTGAGGCGCAGGTCGCTGAACTCCACGCCGACGGACCAATTGCCGCGCTCCGTCCGGATCGCGTGTGCGTCGAGGTGTCCGTCGAATCGTCCGTCCTGCCACTCACTCTCGAGTCCGAGCGCTTCTAGATACGGCGCGATGCGCTCGAGGTCGGCGCCACGGGAGGCCAACGTGGTGGAGAGCGCGGGGGCGTCCGCGAACGGCGTGCATTCGCCGCTGACGTCGATCGTGCCGAAGACGCCGGGCACCACCAACTGCGCCGACAGGGTCGTGACTCCGCCGAGCTGCTCGGGGTCGATCGCGCCGAGGGCGAGTTCTGTGAGCTCGACCTCGAGAACGACGGCGGGATCGGACGCTTCGTCGACGAAGCGAAGCGCACAGTTAGAGGCCGTGAGGCCTTCCGAGCGAATCGGGAACGGCAGCAGCGCGCCGAGACCCGAAGCTGGTGCGTCCACCACAGCCTGCGCACCCTGTTCGTCGGCTTCCCGAGCATCCTCCGCGACCTCGTCCTCTTCCGGGGGCGTATCGTCGGGCTCGGTGCGCGGTACTGTTCCGATGAAGGTGAAGCCTGCCAGGGCGAGCTGCCCCTCGGCATTTAGCGTCGCGCTTGCCGAGGCACCAGTCACCTCGATCGGCGCCACCGTGACGCGAGGACCCGGGTCGACGGTGACCGACGCATGCCAGCGATCCAGTTGCAGGTCTTTGGACGCATCCACGGTCCAGTGCGCATCGGTGAGCTCGAGCGTGAAGAGGTTGCCTCCCGCTTCGGTCGCGAGCGATTCCATCGCGATCTGCACGCCCGCGTCCAGCCGATCGGAGTCCGGCGCGAGCCCGATCAGCGCGAGGTAGCCCGCCAACGGTCGCGGGTGCAAGCCGCGCATGCGGACCTTCAAGGATGCGGACAGTTTCGGTCCGGCGGCCGACGCTTCCCCGGTCAGCTCGAAGATGTCGAGTACGTCGCGACCCGCCGCGGCGACCGAGAGGCGCGTGGGTCGTTCGCGGTTCCCGAGGTCGGTGAGTCGCAGGTTGGCCGTGATGATCGTGTCGAGCGGCGGTGTGGCCAGGTCATCGACGAGGTGCAGACGCAGGTGCGTGCCACGTATCGCATCGATGGTGAACGGCAAGTCGAATTCGAACGGGCCGTCCGCGGAATCGGATTCCTCCTCGTCTTCCGTCGTGTCTTCGGCGTCCGCGTCGTCACTCGTGGCGAGCAGCGGTTCGAGTACCGACATGAAGTTCCAGCGCCCCTGTTCGTCGCGCTCGGTATACAGCGCGAGGCCGTCGGCCTCCACGCGTCGCACGATCAAGTCCCCGCGCAGGAGGGCAGAGGTGGCGACGTCCAGCGCGGCGTACTCGAGTTCGAGCAGCGGGGACTCGACTTCGCCATCCTCCGGCCAGAGGACGAGCCCGTAGATGCGCGCCTCTCCGGCGATCAACTCGAGTTCGATCGCATCCACCTGGCAGCCCAGCCCGAGCATGCCCGCGACGAGCCGAACGGCGGGGACGGCGAGCACCGAGAGAGCGATACGACCGACGACGGCGAGCACGAGGAGCATGAGCATGCGCCGAAACCACCTGCGCAGTCTGGAGCGTGTTGCGGGCTTGGCGTCATTCACTGCTCGGCCTCCAGTGCTCGGCGTGCTCGTTCGAGTTCCACTCGCAGTGCGTGATCCGCTGTCAGCGCGGCGCGTCGGGCCGGGGCCTCACCGAGCGGATCGTAGTCCGCGGGCTCGAGTTGCTGCGCGGCGAGCCAGTCGAAGGCCCGCACGCGAGCGGAGATGTTGTGGTCCTCGAGGAAGATGCGGTTCTCCTCGATGATCCGGTCGTGGAACTCGTCGCTTGTGTGCGCGACGAGCAGTGCATCCTCGATGACGGAGGGGAACTGACCCGCTTGGCCCGTGTGCTTCAGGAGCAGGCCCAGTTCGCTGGGCGAAATCGTCTCGTCGGACGAGCGCTCGACCAGGAAGGTGTAGGCGCCTCGTTCGAGGATCCAGCCGAGTCCGCCCTCTTCGTCCAGCGGCGCGTCACTCTGTTCCGCGCCGGTCACGATCGCCTCGGCGAAGAGACGCAAGGTCTCTTCGTCGATGATCAGAGCGAGGTCTTCCGCGAGGTGTGCGCCGGTCGTGGTCGTAAGGAACACGAGTGTCCTGCGGTGAAGGCGGTCGAGTTGAAGGCTGCGCAGTGCTTCCCCGACCTGGCGCACCTCGAGTTCACTGTCCTGCAAGCGTCGAGCAGCCTCGAGCGCCGCGGCACGTTCGACCGCGATCGCCGCGATGCAGCGCTCGACGATCGCGCCGTGTTCGACGGTTTCGGGGCCATCGGTCGGCGCCGGGTCGATGCGGAGCACTGCCGCGAACCCTCCGCCCTCGAATCCAGGCAACGGCGAGGGCACCAGGAGGGCCACGGGGCCGCCACCGACTGTGGGGGGTGTGTCCAACACGATGAACTCGCGTTGGAGGATGAACTGCGCGTATTCGGCCTGGTAGGGATCGATGTCGTCGCCGACCGCCTTCCTGGCCGGCGGGAGCGCGACCTGGTCGATGATCACCGCGAAGTCCAGCTGGTCGTCCGCGTCGCGCGAGAGCGTGAAAGCGACGCGTCGGTGAGCCTCACCTTCCAGGGAAGTCGGCATCCCCGTGAGTGATTGGCCCACGAGCACCACGCAGGCACCCTGGAACAGCGCGCCCTCGAATTCGTTCACAAGCACGCTGCGGTCGCCTGCCAGCTTCTCCAGCCGGGAGAGGACTTCGCCAGCGTTCTCTTCGTGCACGTATTGCACCGTCGTCGTGAGGATGGGGTTCGGCAGGATTGCTTGGTCGCCGCGCATGGCGCCGATCATCCTGGCCTCGGTTCCGAGCGGCGGCAGATCCAGGTACGGGAGCGTCTCGTAGTAGGTCAGTGTGCAGCGCACCGCGAGCGCATCCGCGGGCGTCAGATCGGGAGGTAACGTGCCTGCGAGCGACGGCCCGGAGAGCGCGCTGCCGATGAACTGGCGAGTCTGGTACTCGAGCGGTGGAATCTCGACCGGAGGCGGCTCGGCGGTGTCGGTTTTCGACCGGCAACCGGTGAGCACGGCGCAAATGATCATCGTCGCGCCGGCGACGAATCGCGAATCCCACCCCCTGCCTGCACTCGAATCGTTCATCTGAACCGCGCGAACCGGTGCCGACGCGGGCGCACAAGATAGTCGATCCGCGGTCTCGAGTCAGCACCGGAGCGCGGTCTCCACATGCAGTTCCCTGCTCTGCGGTCGAGCGAGGGACTCCGCTCACCAAGGGCGTCCGGGGCGCCGCAAGTGCAAAAAAAAAGTGCCCCTCGACCGGATGAAGTCGAGGGGCGCTTGCGTGGTTCTTTGAGCTAGCGGATCCGCCCGCCCCCCATGCGCCTCGTGTGCCCGACGCGCCCGCCCGACGAGAGGTACCAGCCACCCAGTCCGCTGCCCCAACCGTTGCCGATGCCGCTGTTCGCCGAGGCATTCTCGATGCGGCTCTTCATCGCGCGCGCTTCGGTGCTCGAGGGATCGACCACCAGAGCTTCGTTGGTGTGGTCCATGGCCTTGTTGTACGAGCTCTTGCTCAGCGAGATCCCGGCGAGGTTCAGGCTCGCCGTGACAATCACGTCGACAAGCTTGCGATCGAGCGTGGCTGCGGCTTCCGGGAAACCGGTGCGTTTCGAATTCTTGCGCTCGGCGCTCGTGACCGCCTTGCGGCCGCGGCCGCCTTCGCTGGTGGACTTCTCGTAGTGCTTGCGGGCCCTGGATGAGCCGGAGGAGGCGAGCATGCCCTTGCGGTTCTCCTCGATGGCACGGTCGTAGCGCCGCTGAGCGGGAGCCAGTTCCTTCACGATCGCTGTGGCGTTGGATGCGTCCTGCTCCTGTTCGTGCCGGACGCGCGTCGTCTCCGCCTGTGTGGCGAGGTCGCCCATGATCGCGTGCGCGGTCTGCGCTGCGGCTTCATCGGGGAGCTCGGTCAAGATGCGCGAGAGTTGCTTCTCGGCCTCGCGCATATCGCCCTTGGCGAGCGCGTCCTGCGCCCGTCGCAACATGTCGTCCGAGGCGACCTCGCGCAGCTTGGCGACCTCGACCTCGAGCTCGGGCTTCAGCGACTTGTCGGCCTTGAGCGCGTCCTTGTAGTGCCGCTTCGAGTACGCGTACAGCCCGTTGTCACGAGTGTAGTTGCCGAGCTCGATCAGTCCGGCTCCGTCGTCCTTGGAGACGCGACCTTTCATCAGTCTGTAGATCGAGCGCGGAGCGAGGTCGTCGTACGCGATCACTTGCGAGTTGCCGTTCGAGAGCTCGAGTGTCACCGACAAACCATCGTCGGCGCGCAGGATGCCGCGCACGATGCTGGTGTCGCTCAGGCTGAGTGCTTGTCGCCGACCGAGCTCACGGCTGGTCGCCGCGCCGCCGAAGCTGACCGCGATCGCTTGCGCACCGGAGGCGTAGAGCGCGCCACAGGCGCACAGGTCGTTGGCCGGATTGCCCGTGCCATTGACGCAAGCCGGGAATGCGCAGCCGTAGATGTCCGCGGAGGGTTGTCCACAGGTGCAGGGCTGCGCGGTGGCCCCGGCCAGTGCCAGATCGTCGTTCGTTGACGAGGCATCTGACTTGCAGCCGGTGAGTCCCAAAAAGAACGCGAGAGCGAGTGTCGTGGCGATGCGAATCATGGTCATGCGGTTCCGGTTCGAGGGCCGGGTTCGTGGGCGAGAGGGTGGCAAGTCCAAGCCCTCGACGATAACGGCTGGTCAGGTGGCGGGCGAGGCTCAACTGTGCTACAGGCTGCACGGCGGAGAGATACTCCGCAGTTCGAAATACGAGGCTCGCAGCGCCCCTGCGAACCCAAAACCAGCGCGGATCCCATGAAACGACTCCAAACTCTCCTGTTCAGCCTCACAGTCGCCTGCGCCAGCGCCGCCTGTGCCAATACCGCACACTATCAGGTGTCCGATGGTGGCGGCGCGCCGCGGCTCGAGTCGGTCTTCGCTCAGGTGCACACATCCGTGGTCACCATCCGCACGGTTGGCAAGTCGACGCAGACCGATTCTCTCGGTCGGCTGGTGTCGGCCGCGGGAGTTGGATCGGGCGTTCTGATCTCCACCGACGGCCGCATCCTGACTGCCTCGCACGTCATCCAAACAGCGGACAAGGTGCAGGTCGAGTTCCCTGACGGAACGACGATCCAGGCGAAGGTGCTCTCGTCCATGCCGAGCGCCGACGTCGCCGTCATTCAGCTCATGAAGCCCGCGCCGAAGATGGCGACGGTTGCTCCGCTCGGCGACTCGGACAAGGTGCGCGTCGGTTCGCAGACCTTCGTCGTGGGTGCGCCTCTCGGGATTTCTCACACCCTGACCGTCGGCCACATCAGTGCGCGCCGAGCCGTGCCGCTCTCGCCCGGCAGCGAACGAGCCATCGAGCTGTTCCAGACCGACGCCGCGATCAACCCCGGCAACTCGGGCGGCCCCATGTTCAACATGCAGGGCGAGGTGATCGGCATCGTCAGTCACATCATC
>Ga0164313_10006250_pt1 | contig 10514 bp, 7 predicted proteins | sample GuaBasSedimGuay4_FD_113735 | JGI IMG/M metagenome (GOLD analysis project Ga0164313, IMG submission 113735) | Subseafloor sediment microbial communities from Guaymas Basin, Gulf of California, Mexico - Guay4, Core 4569-4, 0-3 cm | ecosystem: Environmental > Aquatic > Marine > Hydrothermal vents >...
ACAAGCCCATCCGACGAGCAAAACGGCTGAATCTGCACCCCCGCGCCAAGCTAGTCCTTCGAGACCACGAGCTGCTGCGCTGTCCCCATGTCCGTTACCAAGCCACCTGGTGCCGACGCATGTGCGTCCCCATCGATGGGCTGGGAACCTGCGGCCGCCTCGCCCCCCACGGCATGAAGGACCGGATCCAACGGGCCATCGCGGCACGGCTAGCCGAAGAACTAGCCGAAGAACCAGCCGAAGAACTAGCCGAAGAAGCCGGCTAGCGGCCCCACCCCAGCTCGGTCACACTCGGCGTCATCCATCACGAGGGGCTCAGCGGGCGGGACCAGCTGGCCAGCCCGTGCCGGGAAGGGCCCAGCAGACATGAACAGCGGAAAGCTCGACGTCATCGTCATCGGCAGCGGCCCCGGGGGCGAAGGGGCTGCGATGCAAGCAGCCAAGGCCGGCAAGTCGGTGATCGTGGTCGAGCGCTACAACCAAGTGGGCGGCGGCTGCACCCACTGGGGCACCATTCCCTCCAAGAGCTTGCGCCACGCCATCCAGGAGCTGACCGACTTCAAACAACATCCGCTGTACCGGCAGGCAGCGCGCGCCACCCGGGTGACCCTACCTGAGATGCTGCAATCGGCGGCCTCGGTCATCGCCCGACAGGTGGACATGCGCCAGGGGTTCTACGAGCGCAATCGCGTCGAGGTCATTCAAGGTCACGCGCGGTTCGTCGACGACCATAGCATCGAGATTGAGCTGCCGAGCGGCCGCAGCGACCGACTGGAGGCCGAGCACTTCATCATTGCGACGGGCTCACGGCCCTATCGCCCCAAGGAAGTCGATTTCTCCCACCCCGCCATCTTCGACGCCGACACCATCCTGCGCCTCGATCGAACCCCTCAGTCGCTGTTGATCTACGGAGCTGGGGTGATCGGCTGCGAGTATGCCTCCATGTTCCGCAACCTGGGCATCAAAGTCAGCCTGGTGAACACGCGGGACACCTTGCTCACTCACCTGGACGAAGAGATCGTCGACGCACTGGCCTATCATTTGCGCGACCAAGGCGTCTTGATTCGCAATCGCGAGGAGTGCGACCAGGTGGTGCCGCTCGACCAGCACGCTGTCGAGTTGCAGCTCCGTTCAGGCAAGAAACTGCGCGGCGACGCCCTGTTGTGGGCCATCGGTCGCACCGGCAACACCGACGACATGGGGCTTTCGTCCCTGGGCCTGGAGCCCGACTCGCGGGGCAACTTGGCCGTGAACGAGAGCTATCAGACCGGTGTGCCCCACATCTACGCGGTGGGCGACGTGGCCGGTCCGCCGGCATTGGCGAGCACGGCCTACGACCAAGGCAGGCTGGCAGGCCAGCACCTCGTTCACGGCAAATGCGACCACGCCCTCGGCCACTTCATGCCCACGGGCATCTACACGAGTCCGGAGATCAGCTCGGTCGGGCGCACCGAACGAGAGCTCACCGAAGCGCAGATTCCTTACGAAGTGGGTCATTCCCAGTTCAAGTGGCTGGCTCGCGCCCAAATCACCGGCCGCACCGTCGGCATGCTGAAGCTGCTCTTCCACCGGGAGACGCTCGCGGTGCTGGGCATCCACTGCTTCGGCAATCAGGCCGCTGAGATCATCCACATCGGCCAAGCGATCATCGCCCAAGGTGAGGCCAGCAACACCATCGAGTACTTCGCCAACACGACGTTCAATTACCCAACCATGGCGGAGGCGTACCGAGTAGCTGCCTTGATGGGCCTGAATCGGGTCCGTTGAGGCAGGGACGGGGCGCCGCTTCCCGAGGCATTATCATGAGCCACCCCCAGTCGCCCCCAAGCAACTCGTCCCCCAAACCGCACCAGAATCGTCTCGCTCTGGAAACTAGCCCCTACCTACTGCAGCACGCAGACAACCCAGTCGATTGGTACCCCTGGGGACCGGAAGCGCTGGAGCGCGCTCAGGCGGAGGACCGACCGATTCTGCTCAGCATCGGCTACGCGGCCTGCCACTGGTGCCACGTGATGGAACGTGAGTCGTTCACCAACGAAGCGACCGCCCAGAAGATGAACGATCATTTCGTTTGCATCAAAGTGGACCGGGAAGAACGGGTGGACATCGACGATGTCTACATGGCCGCCGCCGTCGCCATGACCGGATCCGGTGGCTGGCCGCTGACCGTCTTTCTCACGCCGGACAAAAAGCCCTTCTTCGCCGGCACCTATTTTCCTCCGGTCGACATGCTGGGGCGACCCTCGTTCTCACGGCTGCTCGATCGGATCGCTACGCTGTGGCAGGACGAGCGAGACCCATTAATCACTCAAGCCGCCACGCTGACCGAGCACCTAGAGCAGCTCGCCGAGCCAGCCGGAGCCCAGTCGGTCAGTCCAGTCGCCATCGACCGAGCGGTGGCGCAGCTGGGCGAGGACTTCGACCCCCGCCACGGCGGCTTTGGTCCGGCCCCGAAGTTCCCGGCGCCAATGTCCCTCGAGTTGCTGCTCCGCCATCACCGTCGCACGGGTGATGAGCAGGCGCTGATCATGGCAGTCACCACCCTCGACGGCATGGCCAAGGGCGGCATGCGCGACCACCTCGGTGGTGGCTTCGCCCGCTACTCGACCGATGAGCGCTGGCTGGTGCCCCATTTCGAAAAGATGCTCTACGACAACGCGGCGCTAGCCAGGATCTACGGGCAAGCTTTCCAGGTGACCGGTGCCGAGCGCTTTGCCCGCGTCGCCTGCGAGACGCTCGACTACGTCCTCCGGGAGATGCAGTCGCCGGTCGGCGGCTTCTATTCAGCCACCGATGCCGACTCTGAAGGCGTAGAGGGGAAGTTCTTCCTGTGGACGCCCGACGAGATTGCCGAGCTGCTGCCGGCTGACCAAGCAGAGGCCTGGTGCGCCTATTACGACGTAACGGCCGCGGGCAATTGGGAGGGAAAGAGCATCCTCCATACGCCTCGCGAGCTGCCCGAGGTTGCCGCTGAGCTCGGCTGCTCAGTCCCCCAGCTCGAGGCGTTGCTGGCGACCGCCCAAGCGCCGCTCTTGGCAGCCCGTTTAGAGCGGGTGCCCCCCTTGCTGGACGACAAGATCTTGACCTCCTGGAACGGGCTGATGATCGGCGCCTTGGCGGAGTGCAGCCGCATCTTCGACGAGCCTCGCTATCTGACCGCGGCGGAGCGCGCCGCGGACTTCACCTGGAGCCACATGCGACGGGACGACGGTGGTCTGCACCGCACCTATCGGGCAGGCAAGGCCCACCTCGATGGTTATCTCGAAGACTACGCGACCCTTTGTGATGCCTTCATCGACCTTCACGAGGCGAGCGGCGACAGCGGTCATCTGCAGCGGGCTGGGCAGCTGGCGCAACGGCTGATCACCGATTTTCAGGAGACCGAGCCCGGCGCATTTTACGCCACCGCACACCACCACGAGGCACTGCCCGTACGGATGCGCAGCGGGCAGGACGGCGCCATGGCCAACGCCAACGCGGTGGCAGCCCTGGCTCTGGCACGCCTATCGCTGCACTCGAACGATGACACCTTGCGCCAGGTTGCCGAAGCAGCGATTGCCGCCCACGGGAAGCTCATCGAGCGTGCACCGCGCGCTTTCGCGAGCTCGTTGAAGGTCACCGACCTGCTGGCCGAGGGGCCCCTCCCAATGGAGTGCGCAGCGGGCAGACCGGCGGGGTGAGCCAGTCAGCGCCGCAACGACCGGCGTCGGTTTTCTGCGTGGGCGCCCTTGTCAGAGCCCGAGTGGATGCACACACTGAACATACCAGCGGGGAGCAAAGCCCGGCTCGGCGCAGACAACTCGGGGTCTAACACTCTGGAGCGCGCCAGCCAGCAAGGGCATCACGGCGCGTGCACCATGGGCCGGCGCTCGCCTGCGAGGAGGAAAGATGTTGACGTTATGGAATGATAGGCCGAACTGGAGACAGAACCGCGCGACCCTCGATGCCCTGAGAAGGGAGTTTCATCGCCAGGCGAGCCACGATGAGACCGCAGCCCCGCGACAACTCAATCCTACAGACTATCCCCGCATTGGGCTGTTCGACACCGCCGAGCAACTAGTGCTGCGAGCCGAGGTCCCGGGACTCGCGGAAGAGGACCTGGACATCACCATTGAACAAGAGACCCTGACCCTGCGTGGCACCCGGAAGATCGAGATCCCTGAAGGCTACACCGTCCACCGTCAGGAGCGCGCCGAGACCACCTTCGCCAGGTCGTTCCACCTTCCCTGCAAGGTGGATAGCGACAAGACCGCGGCGGTGCTCAAGGATGGTCTGCTGACCGTGACCCTCCCCAAGGCACCTGAGGTCCACGCCCGCCAGATCTCGGTGAAGAGCGTCTGAAGACGGCAAGGAGAGCAGAACGATGACTACCGACAGCCAACTGCAACAGCATGACACCGCGGCAGACGATGAGCCTCAGCGCCTCGCCGAGCTACCCACTGCGGCCGCCCCCACCGACATCTACGAGAACGAGGATGAGATTCTGATCCTCGCCGACTTCCCCAGCGTGGGTCCGGCGAGCATGGATGTCCGACTCGAAAAGGGACAGCTCGATCTGGAAGGGCGCCAAGTGCCACCTAAGGAACAGGCCGGCCAGCTGCCACCGCTGCTCTTCGCGCGGTCCTTCCGCGTACCGAGCTCGGTCGACCCGGCAGGGGTCGCCGCTGAGCTCAAGAATGGCGTGTTGCGGGTCACCCTGAAGAAGAGCGAAGAGTCCAAGCCTCGGCACATCAAGGTGACGAGCGTCTAGCTCGTTGCCAGTGAGCTAGCTTCACCTCTGTCGGCCACAGTTAGCAACAGGCAGGGGGCCTTCGGTCCTGCGCTACCAGTCTTCCTCCCCGGGCTCGAAGGCCATCACTCCTTCCTGGGCCAGCGCATCGCGGGCGCTGGCCATGTCTGCGAAAGTGGCGGATCGGCGGGCAGGCCCGGGCGGCATACCCAGCCAGGTCCGCTTGGAGGCACCGAGGGCATGGTGGGGGACCAGTGTCATTCGCGACAGCCCGATCTCTCGCAACAGATGCGCCCATGCCCTCAGGTTCTCGCGAGTGTCGGTAATGCCTGGCACGAGCGGGAGGCGTGGCCACACGCAGGGCCCCCGTTGCGACCCAGCGCGTCTGGCCAGCGTCACCAAGTTGCTACGGATTCGGCTGCTGGTGCTGGCGCAATGCTCGCGGAGAGCCTCGACCTGGTAGAGCTTGAGGTCGAACAGCACTAGGTCCAGGCAGCAGAGCAAGGCATCGACCCGGTCGAGCGTGAACTGTCCGCAGGTCTCCATGGCCACGTGGAGGCCGTCAGCGCGCAAGCGGCCGGCCAGCTCGGCGCAGAAGTCCGGCGGCATCGTAGGCTCGCCGCCAGAGAGGGTCACCCCGCCGCCGGAGTCTTGCATCAGCGGAAACTCGGGACGCAGCTCGCGCAGTACCTCGTCGACGGTCCGCACCTCGCCGTAGCGCACCAACGCGCCCGCGGGACAGGCTTGGACGCAGGCGAAGCAGCGCCGGCAGCGGTCCTGGGCCGGTAGGCCGGGTGCCTCGCGCGCCCCGTGGGGACAGGCCTGAACGCAGCTCCGGCAGCCGATGCAAAGGTGGGCCTTGAACCCTAGCTGGGCCTCGGCCGAGTACGACTCGGGGTTCTGGCACCAGCTGCAGCGCAGCGGGCAGCCCTTGACGAATACCACCGAGCGGACGCCGGGGCCGTCGTGGATGCAGAAGTGCTGGACCGACAGTACGAGGGGAGCGGAGTTCACGTTGGCTCTTGGCCCTAGCCCATCCCGTGGGCGGTGCGCTCGATGATCTCGTCCTGGACCTCGGGATGCAGATCGGTGAAGTACGCGCAGTACCCCGCTACGCGCACGACAATACCTCGGTGAGCGTCGGGGTCCTCCTTGGCAGCGCGCAGCTCTGCGGCATCGAGCACGTTGACTTGAACCTGCAGGCCCCCATCGGAGAAGAATTGACGGAGCAGAGCGGTCAGCGCCCGGCGCCCCGCGACGCCGCCGACTGCCCGAGCGTCGAACTTGAGGTTCAGCGCATAACCGTTGGTCCAGCGATGGCTGTCCAGCGCTGCCGCCGAGCGCAACACCGCCGTCGGGCCCTGGCGTTCCACGCCGTCCACCGGGGCGAGGCCATTGGACAGTCGGGCGCCGGCGGGGCGACCGTCTGGCAGCGCTCCAGTACGCCGGCCAAAGCCCAGATGGCAGGTCATCGTGTAGAAGCCAGGCACGTAGCGCCCCCCGCGCGTGTTGCGCCGTGCGGTGATGACGTCGGTGAAGATGTCCGCGGCGATCTGGGTGTAGCGGTCGACCTCGGAATCGCCGTTGCCGAAGCGCGGGAAGCGGTTGCGGAGCTCGGCTTGGAGCGGCTCATGGCCTCGGTAGTCGGCGCGTAGCACGTCCACGAGCGCCGTGAGGCTCATTCGCCCCTCGCGAAACACCAGCCTGTCCAGGGCGTAGAGCGAGTCGCCGACCTCGGCCACGCCCACCCCCTGAATCGAGGTCAGGTCGTAGCGCGCGCCACCCCAGGTCACGTCACGGCCTGACGCGAGGCAGCCGTCGGTGAACATCGAGTTGATGGGGGTCGGGCGGTGGGTGCGGTAGGTCTCTTCGAGCCAACCCATCACCCGAACCATGTCGTCCACCGCGTCCACTACCTGGACCCGGTAGGCGGTCAGCACGGCGTCGAAGCTGCGCAGTTGTGCTGCTGGCGGGATGGCCGCACCGACGCAAGGACCGCGGGCAAACGGGCGTCCCTCGTGCAGCGCCAGCTCCAAAGGCAGCGCCAGGTTGAACAGTGCTGCATCCGACGAGTTGTAGGTCCGGCCCTGGCTGGCCAGCTCCACGCAACCGATGACGGCGTAGTCGCGGGCGTGCTCCTCGGTCATGCCGGCCTCGCACAGCGCCGGGACCACTGCTGCGTCGCCGAAGAACGACGGCTTGCTAGTGCCGAGCTGCACCAGGGCGACGCAACGTTCGAGGAACCACGCCGGCGTGTTTGGGTGGACGCGAGCGTGGAGCGCGGGCTCGCGAGTCAGCACCTGAGCGTAGGCGTCGAGGATCAGGCCCGATAGCTCGTTGGTGGTATCTCGGCCCTGCTCGTCGGTGCCGCCGAGCGTGATACCCTGGGCCACGCCGAGACCGCTGAAGTACTCGTCGATGCGCTCCGAGTACAACGGCATCGTCTCGCAGGTCTTGAGGCAGAAGCTGGCGAGGATCTCTGTGGCGCGGACCGGGGTCAGCCGCCCCGCCTCGATGTCCGCGTGGTACAGCGAGATCAGAAACCGGTCCAGCCGCCCGAACGACAGCCCCTGCTCGAAGTCCTCGAGATTCAGCGCCAGGTGCACGAGCCAGCAAGCCTGCAGCCCCTCCCATAGCGTCCGCGACGGCTCGTAGGGGACGCGGCGGCAATGCTCCGCCATGGCTCGCAGCTCCGTGCGCCGTTCGGCGGGCGCTGCGGGATTGGCCGCGCGGCTCTCGAGCGCGTCGGCGAGGTTGCTGGCCATCGCGCGGACGCCCTCGATGGCGATCCGCACCCCGCGATAGAAGGCGCGGGCATCTGGGCCGAGCGCGGTGCCGTCCGGACGGCGATCCTCGTCTAGGCAGCGGGCAGCCAGCTCGTCCGGCGCGCGCATCCCGCGGTGGATCACCGCGTCGTAGTCCAGCACCTGATGGGCGATGCCCGCCTCCTCGGTGACGAAGTAGCGGCGGGCCCGGAAGAAGTCGAAGAAGTGGCGTGCGCGCCCGGGGCGCAGCAGCGCGCGGGCGCCGATGGCCTGGGTCATGCCCGTCACCCCGAGCCACGCCAGCTCGGCCTTCTCACGCGCCGTCAGGTGCAGCGGGACCGTTCGCTGCTCGAGCCGAGGAAGGTCCTCCAGCAGGTTCACCGAGCCACCCTCGGGGTAGTAGTTGCCGGCGACCCGCTTGCTGGTCATGTTCCCGGCGATCAGCTCGTCGTCGTACAGCCGCGGACCGCGGTGGGCCATCAGGTAGCGCAAAGCCATCGCCCGCCTCACCAGCGGGTGCTCGTGGCGGACCGCGCGCCCCTCCTGCGAGCGCCGGAAGCGGGCCAGCAGCCGGGGCCGTTCCAGGCAGATCGACCGCGGCGCGCACAGCACTGCCTCGCGGATGCGCCCGATGCGCTCCGTGGCTTGGGTGTGTCGTTCCGCACTCGGTGTCGAGGCCGTCGGCCGCGTTTTGGCTGGCTCTGCCATTGGGTCTCCGAGGATAGCGGAACCTCAGCTCTTCGAGGGGAGTGTTCTGCGGAGCCTTGGAGCCCATCATCGACTGAGCACCAGTCAGCGCGCCGCGGCAGTGCTGGCAGCCGCGCCAGGCGCCTCGGCGGAGGATAGATTGGCTCAGCCGAACAAGGACCTGAGCCAGCCGCCCAGGCCCCGCCGCGTACCGAGCCCGGGAACCTCGAGGCTCGGTCGCGGGTCGCAGCACAGTCCCAAGGCCACGCCGAGCCGACAGGACCACCGGCCGAGTTGCGCGGGGTCGATGCCGGGCCCGGCGTCCAAGCCATCCATGGGGAAGCGCGGCCAGGGCTCCGCCTTGCCCTCGAACGCTCGGTGGAGGTGCCGGGTCACCCGAGGGAGCCGCTCGCTGCCGCCCGTGATCCAGACGCGCTCTACGGGCTCCTGCACCTCGTTGATGAAGCTGATCGACCGGCGCAAGGTCTGGGCCAGCTCCTCGGTAGCCTCCTCGACCACCCGCTCGACCCGCGCATCATCGACAGGCCCCTGGGCCCGGTAGCCCGTTCGGTAGTTGCCGCCAGACGCGGCTGGGGCACCACAAGCTTGCTTACGCTGCTCGGCCTCGTCGCGGGACAGGCCGAGCTGTTCGCAGAGTCGCTCTGTGATCGCCTCGCCGCCACGGCCCGCCACGCGCCAGTACTGCAGCGTCCCGGCGGCACCGCAGGCGCTCACGCTCACCTTGGCGGCGCCGAGGTCGGCGATCGCCGTGGGCCGTTCTGGAGCGGGCGCGGCCTGCTGGTACCAGGCCCACAACGCCGTCGTGTCCAGGACACAACGGGTGGGCCGTAGCCCGGCTTGCCGGACCACCTCCACGTAGCGGGCTGCGCGGTCTCGTTCGACCGCCACGAGCACCACGTCCATCTGCCCCTCTGCCGGCCTCCGTGCAACGACGTGGTACCCCAGAGTGACACTGCGGAGATCGTGGGCCAGGTGCTGCTCAGCCTCCCACCGAATCTGCTCGGCGAGCTCCACCTCGGTCATCTCCGGCACGGTGAGCCAGGCCATGCTTGGCCATGAGCCGCCAGATGGCGTCGGGTGTCGGCGGCGACTGACGGAGTGCTCAGGCGCCAGCTCGGACCACGCTTGACCAGACGCCGTCGCCGGTTCACGTGCAGGGCGTCCCACCGCTAGGTCACGTGGTGATGGGATCACCGGTGCGCCACCATCGAGGCTGGCGTGGGCAGGCGGCCACAAGTCGCCATGCTGACCACAGGGTTAGGACTTGTGTCCGCCTGCGGGCGCCAATGCGCGGCTTCGGGGGTCAACCCAGGTCCCCGCGGGTGGGTGCGGAGACCCAACTACTGGAAACGTGGTCGCGCGACGCAGCCGGCCATCTTCTGGGGCGGCCACAAGTCGCCATGCTGACCACAGGGTTGGGACTTGTGGCCGCCTACCGGCGCCAAGCTCTCGTCTTCATTGGCCGACGGGTTTTGAGCAGGAACAGGCCACGACCGCTCTGGTGAACACTCAACCCTGCGCGCTCCTGACCCGGTGCCTGAGCTTCACCTCCTCGACCAGTGCGTAGAGCACGGGCACGAGGACCAAGGTGATGAGCGCCACCATCATGCCGCCCATAGCGGGCAACGCCATGGGCAGCATCACGTCGGCGCCCTTGCCCGTCGAGGTGATGACCGGTAACAGGGCAAGCACCGTGGTGGCGGTGGTCATCAGGCAGGCTCGCGAGCGCCGCGTACCGGCCTCGAGGGCTCGCTCCCGAATGTCGGCCACACTCTGGGGGCGGTCGCCAGCGAAGCGTTGGCGCAAATAAGTTGCGAGCACGACGCCATCGTCGGTCGCGATGCCGACCAGCGCGATGAAACCGACCCAGACGGCCACCGACAGATTGATGGGCCCGACCTGGAACAGATCTCGGAAATCGACGCCGAGGGGCGCAACGTTCAAGAACCAAGGCTGCCCATAAAGCCAGAGAAGCACCATCCCGCCTGCGATGCCGAGGGTCACGCCGGAAAATACAATCAAGGTCGTGGCCACTGAGCGGAACTGAAGATAGATGAGCAGGAAGATGATGGTCAGCGCGAGGGGAAAGAGCACCAGCAGCCGCTCGTCGCTACGCAGCTGGTTTTCGTAGTTGCCGGTGAAGGCGTAGCTGACACCATCAGGCAAGACGAGCTCGCGGCTCTGGACCTTGTGCTCCAGGTATCGCTTGGCTTGCTCGACGACCTCCACTTCCGCCGCGTCGCCTTGCTTGTCGAACACGACGTAACCGGTCAAGAAGGTGTCCTCGCTCTTGATGACCTGGGGACCGCGGG
>Ga0164313_10006252_pt1 | contig 10513 bp, 5 predicted proteins | sample GuaBasSedimGuay4_FD_113735 | JGI IMG/M metagenome (GOLD analysis project Ga0164313, IMG submission 113735) | Subseafloor sediment microbial communities from Guaymas Basin, Gulf of California, Mexico - Guay4, Core 4569-4, 0-3 cm | ecosystem: Environmental > Aquatic > Marine > Hydrothermal vents >...
ACCACTCAGACCACACCACCGGCCCCACTCATGACCGGCCGCCTCGCCGGTCCCGCTTCACGCCACCCCGCGCTCCCAGATGTGCGGGGTGGCGTTCTTGGTTACGGTGCTTCCGGAGTGCAGCGTTCCGATCGGGGATCGGCGGATGACTCGGGATAGGATGACTCCGTGTCCGGAGAGAACATGGAGACCGGTCGCGCCTGCCGCGCAGTCGAGGACGCCTGGCGTCTTTCGGCGACGGAGGTTCTCGCGACCCTGAACGTGAGCGCGGAGGAGGGACTCTCCTCCACAGGCGCGGCCGAACGCGTGCAGGCCTGTGGTCCGAATCAACTGAGGGCTCGCGCGCGGCGCGGCACGCTGCGCATCCTCGTCGATCAGCTGCGCAGCACGGTCGTCGCTCTGTTGTTCGCCGCGGCCGTCCTCTCCTTCTGGTTCGGTGGCGCACACGAAGGTCTGGCGATTGTCGCCGTGATCGTGCTCAACACCTTGATCGGTTTTGTGGTCGAGCTGCGCGCCGTGCGTTCCATGGATGCGTTGCGGTCGCTGGGCAGCGTGGTGACGCGCGTGCGGAGGGGCGGGCGATCAGCGATGGTCCCCGCCGAGTCGATCGTGCCGGGCGACATCCTCGTGCTCGAGGGCGGCGACACGGTGACGGCGGATGCGCGTCTGTTGACCGCGTCGCGCCTGCGCGCCGACGAGAGCACCTTCACCGGGGAATCGGTTCCCGTCGACAAGCACGCCGAACCGATCGCGGATGCTGCACGCGTCGATCAACGCCTGAACATGCTCTTCAAGGGCACGGCCCTGACGATGGGCAGTTGCGAGGCGGTCGTCGTCGCCACGGGAATGGGCACGGAACTCGGCGCCATCTCCGCGCTGACCGAGGGTGTGGGGGACGAAAAGACGCCGCTCGAGAAGCAACTCGCGACGGTCGGGAACAAGCTGATCCTGCTGACGGTCTTCATCACGATTGCCGTCGCCGGCGTCGGCATTCTCGCGGGCAAGCCGATTCACTTGATGATCGAGTCCGGCGTGGCACTCGCCGTCGCGACGATTCCCGAGGGCTTGCCGATCGTGGCGACCCTCGCGCTCGCTCGCGGCTTGCTGCGCATGTCGCGCAGGAACGCGCTGATCAACAAGCTGGCTGCTGTCGAGACGCTCGGTGCGATCAGCGTGCTGTGCACGGACAAGACGGGGACCTTGACCGAGAACCGCATGCGCCTCGCGCAGGTGACGCTGGAGTCGGGGGTGGTCGCGCTGGAGGACGAGCTTCCGGATGCGACGGACCTGCACGCGGCGCTCGAGGTCGGAGTGCTGTGCAATCGTGCCTCGCTCGGCGACGCGCAGGACGACTCGGACGCGGTGGGCGACCCGCTGGAGGTCGCGCTGCTGATTGCCGGATTGCGTGCTGACTTGCAGCACGGCGAGCTCGTGCACGCGCTGCCCGAGGTCGGTTCGGTCGCGTTCGATTCTGAATCGAAGCTGATGGCGACCTTCCACCGGCGGGACGCGGATGTCTTGGTCGCGGTGAAGGGCGCTCCCGAGCAAGTCATCGAGGCGTCCACCTCGTATCTAGACGGCGCGGACGAGCGAGAGTTGGATGATGCGCAGCGCCGCAGCTGGCTGAAGCGTGCGGAACAGATGGCCGAGCGCGGCCTGCGCGTGATCGCGGTGGCGCGCAAGCTCGGTGCGAGCGCCCCGGACAAGGCCTACGAACGACTCACCTTGATCGGGCTGCTCGGCTTGATCGATCCACCGCGCCTCGAGGTGCGCGACGCGATCGAGCGCTGTCACGAGGCCGGCATCCGCGTGTTGATGATCACCGGCGATCACCCCGCAACCGCCGGCGCGATCGCTCGGGCCGTTGGCCTCGTGGAGGGCGATGACGCGGAGCGAACGCCCGACGTCGAGCTGGGCGAGGTCGTCGACAACCCCGCGGCGCTGTCCTCCGCAGAACGCGAGCGCATCCTGTCCGCGAACGTCTTCGCGCGCGTGAGTCCCGCGCAGAAGCTCGCGCTGATTCAGCTGCACCAGGATGCCGGCACGCTGGTCGGCATGATCGGAGACGGCGTAAACGACGCACCCGCGCTCGAGCGCGCGGACATTGGCATCGCCATGGGTCTGCGCGGCACGCAGGTCGCGCGCGAGGCGGCCGAGATGGTGCTACGCGACGACTCGTTCGCATCGGTCGTCGCGGCCGTCGGTCAGGGGCGCATCATCTTCGGCAACATCCGCAAGTTCGTCGTCTACCTGCTCTCTTGCAACATCAGCGAGGTCCTCGTGCTCGCCATCGCGGCAGCGATGAAGGCGCCGCTGCCGATCCTCCCGCTGCAGATCCTCTTCCTGAACCTCGTCTCCGATATCTTCCCCGCGTTGGCGCTCGGCGTCGGACAGGGGTCGTCCAGCGTGATGCAACACGCACCGCGCGATCCGTCCGAGGGCATCCTCACCCGACGACACGGACGCTGGATCGTCGGCTTCGGCTTGTTGATCACGGCCTCCGTGCTGGGCGTCTTCTACCTCTGCCTAGGCCCCCTCGACCTCGGACGCGAACGCGCGGTGACCGTGTCCTTCCTCACGCTGGCCTTCGCGCAGCTCTGGCACGTCTTCAACATGCGCGACCGCGGCACGCACCCCTTGCGCAACGAGATCACGCGCAACCCCTTCATCTGGGGCGCTCTCGTGCTCTGCATCGCCCTGCTACTGCTCGCGGTCTACATCCCGCTCTTCGCCGACCTGCTCGACCTGCACCCGCCGACCTCACAGGAGTGGGGCTTGATCGCCATCTTCAGCAGCTTGCCGGTGATCGTCGGCCAGGCTTGGGCGCTGCGCCCGCACGGTCGCACCGCCGGGAGCGAGTGAACACGGGCAACGCCGCCCGCGCACTCAGCGCGCGTCTACTGCCAAAGGCACGCGATCGGGGCTGCCTGAATCCGTTCTCCGAGTTCGTACACCCTTGGTCCCGTGTGCAGAACAACTCCGGCGACGAAGCGGTCTCCCAGTTCCCCCCTGAGCCAGGCCAGATGGCGACAGGTATCCGGTCCGGGAGACGCACTGGCTTTGATCTCGAGGCCGATCACGCCACCACCGCCGAGCTCGATGATCAGGTCTAGCTCACGAGTGCCGGACTGCTTGCGAAGATGGAACAGCTTCGGACGAGTCTCGGCGACGGGGAGCAGTCCGCGGAGCTGAGCACAGGCGAGTGTATCGAGGAGACGTCCGAGCAAGTCGCCGTCCCGCATGACGGCGCTCTCGTCGACGCGCAGCGCACCAGCCGCGAGTGCCGAGTCGATCAGGTAACGCTTCGGCGCGAGGTTCAAGCGCTTGAGGCGGTTGCTGGTCCACGCCGGAAGTACGTCAAGGAGGTAGAGGTTCTTGAGGAGCTGCTCGTAGGCCAGCGCCGTCTTGCGGTTGATTCCCGCGGCATCGTGAAGTGTCTTGAGGTCGACCACTCCGGCGGTGTTGGCGGCCAGGGCTTCGAAGTAGCGCTGCAGTCGATCAGGATCTCGGCCAGCGTCGACGAGTTTGGCATCCCGTGTCACCACCTGTTCGATGTAGGACTCGTACCACCGGCTACTGACCACCCCCGAGAGACGGAGCGCAGCCTGTGGAAAGCCACCCTGGAGGCAGAGGCGAACATACTCTCGCAGGTCGGGAGGGTTCTCCGGCGCATCCAGTGCTTGGCCGATCGACAGGCGGCTCAGGAACTTCTCACCATTCGGTTCCTTCGCGCCCTGCAACTCACCCACCGTCATTCCGAACATGGGGATGCGCAGCAGGCGAGCGGTGCCCGGCCAGGTCTCGCCCTCGAGATCGGCCTTGACCGATCCGGTGACGAGGAACTGGCCCGGTTCCGGGGTGACGTCGATGGAGCGCTTCAACGCGCCGAGTACCCCGGGCACCTGTTGCCACTCGTCGATGAGCACGGGCCGTTCGAGCCCGCGCAGGGCTGCGTCCGGGTCCGCTCGGAACGCAGCTGCCTCCGCCTCACGATCCAGGCGCACGATCGTGGCCGCATGCCTCCGGGCGGTGGTCGTCTTGCCACAGCCGCGAGGTCCGACAAGCAACACGGCGGGCACCTGCTCCATCAGATCCCGGAGCGTGTGATCGAGCAAGCGGGGCTGATACGGGGTGGTCATGGCGCCCACAGTACCGATATTACGGGGCAGGTACTACCGTTCTTACGGGGTGGCTAGTGCCCTTCTTGACCGGTGAATGCCCGGCTGCGGGCCAGGAAGGCACTCATGCGGTCTCGGCGGGGGAGCCCGGGGAAGAATCACTCGGCGACTGTCATCACGACGCGATCCTCGATCGGGCCGGCCGGGGACCAGTGCAATGTGCCGCTCCAGCGCGGCAGTGGCGGGTGGCATTCGATGGCCAGCTCGCGCGCGGGAAGTGTCAGTTCGATCCAGCCCTCGGTGTCGGTGACGACCGGCGTGTGCATCGACTGGTAGTGCAGGTAGACCATCGTCTCCGCCAGCGGCTCGCCCGTGCCGGCCTCGACTAGTTGCACTCGGCCCGTTGCAAGTTCGACGTTGTGTTCGAGTGTTGCGTCCTCGCCGGAGGCGAGGTGCAGGACGCCGAGGTCTGCCTCCCAGGAGGCATCCGTGGGACGAGCGTGGATCTGATAGTCACCCGGTGGGAGCCCGCGCAGCTCTGCCTTCCCCTGTGCGTCGGTGACGCACGTGGGATTGCCGGGGCGTTCCTCTGCGGTGGACCGGAGGGTCACAACGAGGTCCTCGGCGGGCTGCCCCGAGAATTGCAGTTGCACCGAGAAGCGCCCGGGCCAGGCGGGCATCTCGAACTCGGCTTCCGTGACGCCGTTCGCGGCGAGCTCGACCTCTCCCAGCTGCTGGTCGACCGGGTGCGTCATGAAACTGCCCATGCCGGCGAGTGGCGCGTCGGTCGTCGTCGAGTGCAACGTCACGCTCACCGGGCCGGGGGGGAGCAGTTCGACTCGGAAGCTACCGGACGCATCGATGGAGGCCTCCGGGTTCGAGACGAAGGGGCGCTGTTTGCTCGTGTCCTCGAGCGGTCGGACCGAAACCGTGAGGCCTTCGACCATGGAGGGATCGCCGCCGACGAGTGTCCCGACCAGGGTGCTCGCGGCGGGCAGACGAACCAGAACCTCGTCGTCGATCCCTGACGGCGGAATCACGAGCGGATCGATGACGCCCGCGGTCCACGCGTTCACCATCCCGTGCAGGGCATAGCGGCCCGGCGCGAGCTCCAGTTCGAAGCGCCCGGATTCATCCGCGAGCAGTGCAGCGATCGGTTCGATCCTGACGCCCGCACGGGTAACGAGCATGCCGAGTTGGCCGAAGACCGGCTCCGCGCCTGGCTCGCGAATGTGCACGAGCGCGCCGTCGACGGGCGTCTCGTCATCAGCGCGCACGACGCGTCCCCGCAAGGTCAACATGCGTGCGAGCCGCACGGTCACCGGGCGGACTTCTCCGGCCTGAAGGCCGTCCAGTTCGACCGGTACTGCACCGCGTCCTTCCGCCTCGACGGTCAGCACATAGCTACCCGGAGGGACCTGGAAGACACCGTCCTCCGGCAACTCACGCCAGGGCGCGTGCAGTTCGTACTCTCTCCGGTTGTAGCCCTGCTCCGTGCGCAGCGTGAGCTGGAAGTGCTTCAACTCCTCGTCCGTGGCATCGTCGATGACTTGCACGTCGATCGCCGCGCTCGGGATCAACTGTGCCGTCACGTTCGATCCAGGCTGCAAGCCTGAGCGCTCCCAGAGTTCGAAGCGCGGATCATCGATGCGCAAGCGGTAGGTGCCCGCCGGCAAGTCGGTGAACACCCACTCGAGCCCGTTTGCCTCGAGCGCTTCGGGCCCGCGTTCCGTCGTGCCCGGACCGATCAGGCGAATGTGCTCGCGCTCGGGATCGAGTTGGCCGAAGCGCTTCGTGCGCACGCGCAAGGTGATCATCCGTGCAGCGTCCGGCCCGTCGTACGGAACCTCGACGGTGACCGTCTCGCCCGTCACGATCACTACCGTTGGCCCCGAGACCTGGCCCGCGACGGGAGATTCCACATCGACCCGAACGGGCCCGGGCGGCAGATCATCGATGATCCATGCTCCCGTGTTGAACTCGCGAGACATCCGGTTCACCACGGCACCGTGGACATCGTCCGCGTCCGGACCACTCCAGCGCAGGGAGGCGCGCCATGACCCACTTGCGAATTCGCCGTCCGGCCGCACGACCTTGACGCGCAACGCACCCGCGCGTTGCAGCGTGATCGTACCGAGGTCTTCGGTGGCTCCCGGCTCGTACTGCTCGAGGTACCAGCGGCGTGGGACGAACCCGAAGCGGCTGCTGACCAGCGCGCCGCCGCGGGCGACACGCGTATCGACCGGTAACTCGAAACGCCCGTCCACACCCGTTCGCGCACCGGGTTCCTTCCATCCAGCGGGCAACTTCACCCACTCGCCGTGTGAACCGGGATGCGCGGTCGTCCAGGTCTGGATGACAACGCCCTCTGCTGGCTCACCATCGGGCAACAGGAAACGTCCCACGATGCGCACCATTGGGTCGGAGAGCTCCGTGTGCAACGCGGACTGACGTCTTTGCACAGGATTGTGGTCCGCACCCGCGGCTTCGCGTTGATCTACTTGGTTCGAGGGAGACGACAATTCGTCCGTATCCCGTTGCAACTCCGCGCCGGATAGCTCGGGGGCGAGCTCAGGGTCTCTCGACTCGGAATCGACGAAGACGAGAACGAGTACAGCAGCGACTGCGAGTGCGGACACAACGAGCAAGAGCGAGCGCATGGACATCTCCGGGAAGGGATGGGGGCTGCATCCTAACCCGAGTGGACCGAGCGTGCGAAGGGTGCGCGAAGGCGTCCCCCGTCAATTGTTGGCGTCGCGTTCGAAGCGCAGTCGCGGTGTGTCCTCGTCCCCACACACGAGCAAGGCGACGCGTCGTTCGGGCCCCCAACCTGTCTCGAGTCGGAACGTGCCATGCGGAAGTTCGAGCGCAAGCGTGCCCGCGTCGCTCGTCAGCATGCCGGTGAATCCGCCGCTCGGTTTCACGAGCCGCACCGCCGCGCGAAGCAGTGGCACGTCGTCTTCCGCGCGAACGCACAGCACTTCGCGGAGTCCGAGGTCCAATCGGTGAGTGACGGCCGTCAGGCTCCCACCTGAGATCGAGAGGGGGTCGAGCTCGACCTCCCAACGTCCGTCCGGCGGGCGAACGAACGCGCGGTAGCTGCCTTGCGGCAAGCCGCGCAGGCGAGCGCTGCCATGCGGGTTGCTGAGTGCCGAGGCCAACGAGTGGATGCGTGGAACACTCGCCCCGCGTCCGTCCCGTTCCGGACGCAGGCGCAACTCGAGCAGAAAGCCATCTGCGCAAGTGCCCGGCGGAAGGAACTGCAGTGTCAGATCGCCGGGTCTCTTCGATCCGAAGTCGAACTTGCGCGTCACCGGCACGCCGGGGACGACCTCGAGATGCCCGAGGATCGTGCGCAGGGTGCCCGTTTCTTGCAGAGCATCCTTCGCGCTGCCAAAGGACAGCGGGCTGCGCGTCGCGAGTAGGGAGATGCGAAAGGTGCCGGGTGGCAGAGCCTCGAACGAGAACTGACCTCGCGCGTCGACGTCCACGATCAACGGGCTGGTTTGCACTCGCGCCCGCGAGGGTTTCTTGATCGCCTCGGCGCAAGCTCTGAGCCCAGTCCAATCCGCATCGCTGCCCCGCGCAGATCCCTGTCGTGGGGCGAGCCGACAGACGACTGCTTCCCCGCCCGGAAGCTCGAGGACCGCCTCCTCGACAACGCCCGTGCGTGGAATGGTAAAGGGCTCCCGCGTTGCGAACACCTTTGGCGAAGCGAAGGCGTGCAGTGCGTACTCACCCGCGGGCGCGAAGAGTTCGAACGCGCCATCCCTGTTCGTGTAGTCGACGAGCCGGAGGTCCTCCGGCCAATTCAGCCCGAAGTCTGGACTCCGTTTCGGTTGCGGCCTCTCACCGATGCGCTGGAGTCGAACGCAAGCGCCTTCGACGGGAGAGGCGCCGCCCGCGAGCACGAAACGGCCGCGTACCACGTGATACGGCGAGAGGCGGACCTCGAGTTCGCGGACCTCACCCGCGAGAAGCCGTTCGACGGTGACCTCGACGCCCGCATGGTCTGGAGCTCCGATGTCGAGCGTCCACGTCCCCGGGATGACGCGCACGGTGCCGACCGGGTCCATGTGCAGCGAGCTTCCGCAAGGACCCGAGCGACGGGCGGACGTACGTACACCCAGCAGCGGTCGCCCGGTTTCCTCGTCGAGCACGCGCAACCGCAGACCGGCACTCGGGACCAGGCGCACGTGCAAGCTCGAGTCGCGGCTGACCTCTTCCTGCAAGACGGCCTCGATCCACGGGTGGTCGATGTGCAACGTGTGATAGCCCGGCGGGACCTCGCGGAAGCGCCAGATGCTGTCGTGGAGCCGTTCCGCTTCCAACGTCTCACCGTTCGCGCAGACGAGGCGCAAGTCGGAGACCTCCCGTGCCACCTCGGGCAGCGCGCCACACGTCAGCGAGACGAAGACTGTCCCCTCGCCGTCAACGGGCGCAGCGCCGCGCGCGAAGGCGGCGAACAGGAAGAGCGCGATGCCGAGCACGAGGCATTTGACGGAGAACGCTGCGGGGCGCATGACGATTCGAAGGGGACGACGCGCGAGGCGCGCGGGGAGTTGCCACAGGCGAGGAGCAACCGGCCCCACACCGCTCGGTCTCGCTCGAATCTCCGAGAGTGTTCGCGCGAAGCCGGACGGCTACTCCGAGAGCGAGACCTCGACGATGAAGTCCTCTTCGTCGGTCGCAGTCCAGCGCAACGGGCCTTCGAAGCGCGGCGAGTCCGGCTGTGGCGCGTTCAGCAGTCCGCTGACACTGAACGTGCCGGAGGGCAACTCGAGCTCCACCCAGCCCTCGGCGTCGGTCGTCCGCGCCTTGCTGTCCTGTGCCATGCCGAGTGGCGGGTTCAGCCAGAAGAGCGCGTTCGCCAGGGGTTGCTGGCTCGTCGCATCGACGAGGCGAACACGGGCGCGCGAGGTGCGGACCGAGAACTCGAGGTCGCGTGCCTTGTGCGTGTCGTGGTGCACGCGGGCGGGCAGTGCCACCATCCACGCGTTGTCCGGAGCTTGGATCACGACCCGGTAGGTGCCCGGGGTGAGCTCCTTCAGGCTGCTCGAACCGAGCGTGTCGGTGACGCACGTCGCCCAGGACGCCGTCTGCCCATCGGGCAAGAAGTGCACGGTGTACCCCGAAGCGGGCTCGCCGTTCACCTGCAGTTCGAGCTCAACCAGGGCCCACCAGGGCTGCTCCGCACGGAACGTGGCGTGCGTCACTTCATCGGCAATGACCTCGACGACTCCGAGTTCAATGGACGCGCCTCGCAGGTGGGCGATCCCGATGCCGGACCTCGCACCCGATCTCGACGGGCCCACGCGGTAGAGCGTGACGCGGGAGGGAACCGCCAACAGAGGTCCCGTGCCGAAGCTCCCGTCCGCCGCCAATTCGAAGGTGGGCAGGTCCCCGATCCCGTACACGAGCGCGTCGTCGTCGATCGGTCGAACGATCCCAACCATGCGTTCGAGGAGGGCTCCGTCTTCGTTCTCGATCTTGCCCACGAGCAAGCCCGTCGGTGGCATGCGGATCTCCAGCGGTTCCAGCTCATCACCAAACGTGATCGTGAACGGCTCGACCTCACCACACACGAACGCGCCCAGCTCGGCATGGACAATGTACTCGCCCGGTTCGACGGTGAATTCGAACCGACCGAACCCGTCGACCCATTCCGAGCGGAGGGGGCCCCAGCTGCCAGCACGTCCGGGCATGAACAGGCCTCTGTTGCGGTAGTGCACCGGACCCGGCTCGCCGAAGCCCGCGAACTCTTCGTCGATGCGGTACACACTGACCCGCGCGCTCACGGCGGGAGTCGTGCCGTCCGCCAGCGTGACCACACCCGAGATGTGGGGTGCACTCTCTGGCTGCCGCTCGATCACCTGTTCGACAGCCGGCGCGACAGGCGCTTCTGTCCTGGAGCAAGCGGAGGTGAAGGCGGCGGGGAACAGAAGCCACAGGAAGACGAGCTTGTTCATGCGATGTCTCGGCCGGATTGTGAGGCGGGGTGCGCACAGATCCGCCGCTCGCTCGAGGGGCGCGGAATGGGAACTCTTTCACGTCTTCCACCTCACGCCAGCGGCGCAGGCGTCGCGTACGACCCGCCGGAGAGCAGGTGAGTTGTTTCCCCAATCCAATGCCCGCAATGCGAATGGCCCATCTCCTATGTCACCCCGTGGCAGGTGCTCGATGGTCTTACCGTCAGTGATTGCGGGCAGGGGGCTGCGCACCGCGCCGGCATTCCCCCAGGTGGCCCAACGTGTCAGCGACGAGAGCGATCAAGCATTGCTTGCAGATCGGCACTCGAGACCTGCACCTCGAACTCGGCGGTTTCGCCGACGAGTATCTCGGTCTCGCCCACGATGCGGTGTCCGATCAGGGCGTTGTTCAAGTCGAGCCCGAGT
>Ga0164313_10006253_pt1 | contig 10513 bp, 7 predicted proteins | sample GuaBasSedimGuay4_FD_113735 | JGI IMG/M metagenome (GOLD analysis project Ga0164313, IMG submission 113735) | Subseafloor sediment microbial communities from Guaymas Basin, Gulf of California, Mexico - Guay4, Core 4569-4, 0-3 cm | ecosystem: Environmental > Aquatic > Marine > Hydrothermal vents >...
GTATTGGACATCAGAATGCCCGGGTTGAGTGGACTTGAGCTCCAGGATGAACTGGTAAAAGGGGGGATTTCGATACCCATCATTTTCATTACAGGGCATGGCACTGTCCCCATGAGTGTCAGGGCGATGAAGGCTGGTGCGGTGGATTTTTTGCAGAAGCCGTTTGAAGATCAGGAAATCCTTGATCTCATCCACCACGCCATCGAACAGAACAGGCGGGCAAGAATGGCGCAGGCCGAGATTAAGGAGATCAAACAACGCATTAAATCCTTGACGTTACGTGAACATGAAATTCTTGTTCTTGTCACTGCCGGCATGCTGAACAAACGGATCGCCGATGAACTCAAGATGAGTGAAAACACGGTAAAAACACATCGGGCCCGACTCATGCGGAAGATGGCGGTCGGCTCTTTAGCGGAACTGGTTCGAGAGAGCGAAAAGGCCGGTATCCATCTAAAAAAAATGATTGATAGTAAGCCGAAGTTTACTATACCTAAGGCGTAACTGGACAAACAGATTTATCACAAAAAGCATATACAACCTGGCTATCCACCCTGCATTAGCCAATGCGGCAATCGTTGCTAAAAATGCTTAAATCATCTACTTGGCTGTTCGTTGCCCTTTCTATTGCATTTTCATTCTGCAGATTTTCGCGGAGAAAACAGCACTCCGCCTTCTGGAAGTCGCTGCCATTTCAGTTCCACAGGAAAGGGTTTCACGTCCCATATCTTTCTACTGTAATCCATTATAGATCGATCTGAGGAAAACTTGCCCATACGAACCGCGTTCAGGATAGACATCCTGGTCCAGTTCGCCTTATTCTGAAACTCCTTGCCCACCTTGTCCTGACAATCTATATAGGCTCGGTAGTCGGCAAAAAGCGTGTATTGATCGTGATAAAGCAGTGAGTCGACAATGGGCTGAAAAAGCTGCCGGTCACCATGCGAGAAGTAACCTGAGGCAATCAGGTCAATAACGGATTTGAGTTCATCGTCCCGGTGATAATAGTCCTCGGGGCGGTAGCCGGAGCTTTGCAACTGCATGACCTCGTCCACGTTGAGACCGAAAAGAAAGAAATTTTCCGGGCCCACCTCTTCTCTAATTTCAACATTGGCCCCGTCCAGGGTGCCGATGGTGAGTGCCCCGTTCATTGAAAACTTCATATTGCCGGTGCCTGACGCCTCCATACCGGCCTGGGAAATTTGTTCGGAAAGGTCGGTCATGGGGTAAACAATATGGCCGATCTTGACATTATAGTTGGGAATAAAAAAGATCTTCAGCCGGTCCCGCACATCGGGGTCGTTATTTACCACCCCGGCCACAGAGGTGATCAGTTTGATCATCCGTTTGGCCATGAAATATCCAGGAGCCGCTTTGCCGCCGAAGACAAAGAGGCGAGGAGTGATCTCAATATCCGGATTTGCCTTGATCCGATTATAGAGGGTAATAATATGCAAAACATTCAGGTGCTGGCGCTTATACTCATGAATCCTCTTCACCTGGACATCAAACATGGCCGTGGGGTCAACCACCATACCCAGCACCCGCTTGACGATATGGGCAATATCCTTCTTGTTATCCTCCTTGACCTTGCGCCAGGCGTCCTGGAATGAACTGTCGTCAGCCAGTGGCTCCAGCTCTTTCAACTCATCAAGATGGGTAAGCCATTTATCCCCGATGGCCTCGGTGATCAGTCCGGTTAACCTGGGGTTACTCACGGCAATCCAGCGTCTGGGCGTGACGCCGTTGGTGACGTTACGGATCTTGCCCGGATACATGCTGTTAAAATCAGCCAGGGTATGTTTGCGTAAGAGATCGGTATGCATGGCTGCCACCCCGTTAATGGTCTTGGAACCCACGCAGGCCAGATTGGCCATGCGTACATACCTGGGACCGGATTCATCAATGATGGACATTCGGCTCAGCCGGGCATCATCACCGGGGTATTGTACCCGTACCTCATCCAGGAAGCGGCGATTGATCTCAAAGATGATCTCCAGGTGTCTGGGAAGCAGGCTGCCAAACAGATCAATCCGCCACTTTTCCATGGCCTCGGGCAGCAGCGTGTGATTGGTATAACAGAGCGTCTTGCAGGTAATGTCCCAGGCCCTGTCCCATGGGTAGGAGTAGACATCCACCAGAAGACGCATGAGCTCGGGCACGGCTACTGCCGGATGCGTGTCATTAAGCTGGGCCTGAAAGTCTTCATAAAAATTATCCAGACTGTCATGCACAAACAGATGGATGCGGATCATGTCCTGCAGGGAACAGGATACGAAAAAATATTGCTGTTCCAACCGCAGTTTTTTGCCCAGGAACTGTTCGTCATTAGGGTAGAGAACCTTGGTGATGGTTTCCGCCCTGATTTTATCTTGCACTGCGCCGTAGTAATCCCCGGTGTTAAAATCATCAAAGTCAAAAGAAGTGTGGGCCTCGGCACTCCACAGGCGCAGCAGGTTGACGTTGTTCACCTTATAACCCGGAATTGGTGTGTCGTAGGGGATACCGGTGATTACCCGGGCCGGAATCCAGCGCACCTGTCTATAGCCATGTTGGCCATGGTACACTTCGGTGTAACCGCCGAATCCAACATCACAGGCCAGGTCCGGCTTTTTGATTTCCCAGGGATTACCCGGATGCAGCCAGCGATCACTGATTTCCTTCTGGTAACCGTTGACAATCTCCTGGTCAAACATGCCGAACTCATAGCGGATACCATAGCCAATGGCTGGAATCTGCAGCGATGAAAGTGAATCCAGATAACAGGCTGCAAGTCGGCCCAGGCCGCCGTTTCCAAGTCCCGGCTCCTCTTCATGGTTAATGATTTTCTGCAGGTCCAGACCGCTTTCCTCGGCAGCTTGGGCAAACGCATCGTAAAGGCCCAGATTCACCAGATTGTTATGCAGATGCGGCCCCATCAGAAATTCCGCTGACAAATAGCAGACAATTTTGGAGTCTTTTTCCAGCAGGGCCTCCACTGAATTGACGAACAGGTGCTGCATCCGATCCCTGAGGCTGTGGGAAACCGCGAGATAGTAATCATTCAAGCTTGCCGTCCTGGTGGTAGTGCCTTGTTTATAAAAAAGGTTATAGGCAAAGGCTCGTTTGAGTTTGTTGATTTCCTCTCGCTTGGTGCCATCTGGTTTTTTTGCAGGATTCATCAAGGGCTCCTTCTGAAATTATTGTTCTCCCCGTTCAAATCGGGCGGACAGAGAGCTGGGAATTTGTTTTGCTACAGTGAGTATAATACTGTTACCCTACAAGTCACCTTTTCGGCTGAGTTTCCCACGTCATCAGAAATCCATATCACCGCGGTTAACCCGTATTTCTTGGTTTTAAGGCGGCAGCCTGTTGTCCAGCAATGCGCCCAAACACCAGGCAATCAGTAATCGCACAACTTCCCAGCCGACAGGCACCGTGAACACCTCCGGTAATTTCTCCTGCACCAAACAAACCCATAATCGGACGCTGATCCAGCCCGATGACCCGGGTATTTGTATCTATTTGAACCCCTCCCGAGGTGTAATGAATCTTCGGCCAGAGGCGGATAGCGTAAAACGGTGCCTGCTCCACCGGGTAATCGTCTCCCCGGACCGGACGTTGGAATTCTACGTCTTTGCCGTTTTTTAAGCTTTCGTTGAAGTTTACCACTGTGCTCGCCAGTTTATCGAAGGGAATTCCGTAATGGCCGGCAAGCTGGCTGAGACTGTCAAATTGTTTAACCACACCCCTTTTTAGACATTTGGGCAAATAACTATCTCCGAAAGCGGCCCCCCTGGTATCGACAAAGCCGATACAGGTGTGACCGGCCGCAAGCATGGCGTCGGCCCGTACCTTGCGGTCACCGAGTTCATTTAAAAGACGCCCGCCAGTCCGGGAATCCACTACCAGGCCATGGGGAAAGATGGCCATTGAGGCAAAGTTCGCCCCGACGTTCAAACCTTTCTCATCGGGGCTTGCCCATGGGCCAAGCTGGATGGCGGAAAGATGCACACTCATTGCTCCTATTCGAATGGCTTCCATGAGAATTTCGGCGGTGGCAGTCCGTCGATTTGTGGTTTCGACAGAGGAGTCCAGACGGGGATTCTGGATGGTCCGAAACTGGATATCGCTGGCGAACCCGCCGGCGGCAAGAATTACTCCCTTGCGGGCACCTATGCTCTTGAGCACAGACAGTCCCTCGCGCACGACCACACCCGTCACCGGTCCTCCACCATCTCTGATGAGTGTTTGAATACAGGCCTGGTTTCTGACTTCTACTCCGATATCATGGGCCTTTTTCAGCATCTTACGAACCAGATCGATACCGAAACGAAGCTTGGAGTGACTCTTTATGATGAGAGTTCGCGGGATGGAATGCCCACCGAGCTGATAAACCTGATCATGATAGGTCACACCGATTTCCTCGATGGTCCAGTTAATGGCAGCACTGGAATTCTCGGTAACTGTCTGGACCAGATCCGGATGATTGAGTCCCAGCCCGGCTTTTATCATATCGTCGGCCATTTGTTCAGGTGAATCCCGGATACCCTGTTTTCTCTGAAACTCGCTGCCGTTCGCCGCAATAAATCCTTCACTGATGATTGAATTGCCGCCACAGCCCTTCATTTTCTCTAAAACAATTGTTGAAGCACCGGCAGTTGCGGCTTCGATGGCCGCTGCCAACCCGGCAAATCCACTGCCGATTACCACGACATCGAACACTTCATCGGATCTGTTTAACATAATAATTTCCTTCTTTCGGATTCGATAACGGGACGGGGTCAGGTCTTGAAAAATCGGAATTTTGACATTCAGGTTCACTCAGCATGGCAAGACCACTGCGAACAGGATCTGCACAGAGATAAAAACGCTAGGTGTCAATGGTGAAGCCGGCTGCGTTTATCTTGGCGAGCATATCACCTTTATCGGCAGTTTTCAGGTAGGCTTCTTCGGGCTCAACAACCTGCTGACGTACCAATTCGATGAGATGAGAATTGAGGAGCCGCATGCCCAAACGCCCACCTGTCTGAATGGCACTGGGAATCTGGTGAGTTTTCCCCTCCCTTATATTGTTGGAAACTGCGGCGTTAACTACCAGGATTTCCATTGCCGCAACACGGCCTTTACCGCCTTTTCTCTTCAACAGGTTCTGACAGACAACTCCTTTCAAAGACGATGCCAGCATTGTACGAATCTGGGCCTGGCGTCCAGTAGCAAACTGATCAATGATTCTATCCACGGTGCTGGCGGCAGTTGATGTGTGCAGGGTGCCGAAAACCAGATGCCCGGTCTCTGCTGTTTCAATGGCGATTTCCGTGGTTTCAAGATCACGCAATTCCCCGACCATAATTATGTCTGGATCCTGTCGGAGTGCTGCGCGCAGAGCGTTCTTGAAGCTATCGGTATGACTGCTTATCTCGCGCTGATTTACCAGGCATTTCTTGTTTTCATGGACAAATTCAATCGGATCTTCAATCGTCACAATATGGTTATGCCGGTTGTCATTAACATAGTCGACCATGGCCGCCAAAGTGGTTGACTTACCGCTGCCCGTAGGACCTGTGATCAATACCAAACCTTTGCTGAGCGCACAAAAACTCCTGAATACAGGCGGCAGATTCAATTGCTCCATGGTCAGGATATCCTGCGGGATAAAACGGAAAACGCCACCTTTACCTTTAAGATCCTTGAAAATATTAACCCTGAAGCGACCGATACCGTCAATTGCATAGGCGAAGTCGGTATCTTGTTTATCACCAAATTCCTGTTGATTGCGCTCCGGCATTATCTCTTCTAACAATGCCTGGACATGTCCGGGAGCAAGAGGCTCGGCGGAGCTCCCCGATACCGGCCTTATTTCTCCATCTATTCGAAATGTGGGCAGGCAGTGAGAGCTGATATGAAAATCTGAGGCGCCGGCTTTAACCATGAATTTCAGGAACTGATCAATTTTTGCCATGTCTCACCTCACATACTGGTAGATTCGTTTGGGTCTGTTTTTATGGCATCAACAGGTAAAGAGGCGGACACTATGGCATGGTAAGGAATAAAGTGAACATTCCCTTCATTTGTTTTCAGAAAGAGTTCGAAACCTGAGGGGTGCTTTTCTGCCTTCATTATGATCCCGCAAAGTTGTTTGCCATTGACCAGATCGACAACAATATTTACCCGATCAACGATGAGCTGGCCGATATCAAGTACGGCTAAGCCCGATACCTGCAGCGTCCAATCCAGGTTTTGCCGTAGACTGTTGATTACTATACGCAATCTTTTGCTCAATATATCATTTAATAACCGTAAAAGTTTGACGCCGAGACCGTGTTCGTCGGTAATGAGTGAGTGCAGTTTATCTCGATTAAACCGGTAAGCTTTAGTCTCCTCAGCTGCCCGGGCATTTATGTCGCGAATTTCATCTTCGATCATAGCCAGGGCACCGACAAAGCCTCCGGTTCGTACGGTCATTATAGTCTGCTCGAGGTTTTCGTTCAGGTTGGTGAATAGATCAATTGCACCGGAGATTACCAGGTAAACACTGTCACCAGCATCCTGTTCACGAAAGAGGAGTTGCCCCTTGGCCAGATCAACCGGTTCGGCAATAGTGGTGAGTATCTCAATTTCGTCGTCATCAAACGTCACGATTGTCTGGTGTTCGTTAATCAACGCTTTAAGTTCTTTCATTGTTCGCCTCACTAGGGATAATGAATGTCTGAATGATTCGATCGTGATAGCCGCATAACCGGTGTCTATTGGGATGCGATTGTTCTGGACAACCACTAAACAGCATCACCTTATAATTTTACTCATCGTCTGGTAAAAGCTGCCAGTACTCCAGCCCGTCATGTTCAAGTTTCTTCAGGCCGGGGCGTCGTTCTGCCGGTGTACCGTCATGCAGCAGTAGTTTCAAATCTTCAATAACTTCTTTGTTAAACAGGTGATAGAGGTGGCCCGATAGGCGCCGTATGCTGATGAAGGAAATATCAACGGTCTCGACACCTTCAACAATGGTCAGGTTATCACCTGCCTCCCCCAGGCGCGGGTAGCCGTGTACTTCATTGGAAAGTTTGAGCGCCTTGTCATTTTCCGAGACATAAACGGTGATACGTTTCGCCATGCCTTGAAGCAGTGGAAGTTCGTGTCGGAAAATATCAGCATCGATGTCCGGTGCGATCAAGACAAGCTCATTCAACAGCGGACCGGCCTGTTCCCGGTAGGCCAGCCGAACCAGGGCCTGTACGGCACCTCGGGCTCCAAGACTGTGGGCGACGATATCGAGCTTGCCGTTTCCGGACTTTTCGACAAGATCTTCGAAGAACTCGGCCATATGAGGAACGCTCCAGACCAGGTCTGCCTCATCCCAGGTGTACTTCAGCATATTTCCGTCTGCCGGCCAGCTGAATAGAAGCAGCCGGTCATCCAGCCCCAGGGCCCGCTGAAAAACAGCACTGCGTCGACAGCTCTTCTCGAAGTCGATGTTGTAGCCGTGGATATAGACGATAATGTTACCGTTATCTTCTCTGGAAAAGGATTTTACCTCGCTTAAAAGCTGGTCAACGGGTGTTTCACTGATCGTTTTCAGTTCTATCTTTTCATCCGGTATATAGAACGAAACAGAGTTGGCCAGTTCTTCAAGCCCCCAGATCGGAGAGAATGAAACCGTACAGGTTCCTGCGAACAAATTTCCCCGCTGACCACCGAAAAAATCTGAGGGTGAGCTGTTTCCAGTCTTGTTGCGCAGGGTTACAAACGATACCGGTATGTTTTCAGCCTGTCGTGTCACATTAATATCCTTATCTGTACTCTTTGCCTGGTTATTTTCTGCTATTGTGCCTTGTGCCGAACAAAGAAGCAGCACTAGTGCTGTCAGAGCTATGAGTCCTATGGTATTGGTCATTTTTCAGTTTCAGATTGCAGGAACAGGGGCGTGCCTGTACCTGTCAATTACACTCAGGCCATCCGTATCCCCAGCGCCAGGGTAACCCGCTGCATGGTATGCCGCCGATTCTAACGGCACGGTACATCAACTCGGCGATACCACCATAGAGAAATTCTATTTCCCGGGCGGACAGATCGTATTCAGCGCTCAACTCGGCAGTCCTATCCAGTCCGGTCTGGATTAAACACTTCTTCAGGGCTCTGTCTGCCTCTTTACGCAGTTCAAAGCTTTCAGCGGCTGATGTCTCCCGAATGCCGGCCCTATGGTACAGTTTATCATGGTCAATACAGCATGACTCCCACGGCGGATGGGCTCCGTGAACGGACTGGAGGGGCTCGATTTTATCAGCCAGGTAGGTCCAGCCGACTGACAGACCCCCACTGCACCCATCTGTTGTGAAATCCGCCAGCACACTGGCAGGAGCTGATTTTGTTGCTGTCAGCAGCTGGTGGCCGCCGAGTTCCAGTTTCCGTTCCAGTGTATCGATCGTCGATGCTGGTTTGCTCTGTTCCTCTGCTTTCCCCTTGCTACCGGGGAAGGCTAAGATGAACATGATCAGTAGAAAATATTTCAACGAAGCGCGTGTCATGGCTTTAATTCAGGGCGACTGATCGCGATAGGTTCTGTTTGGAAGCGGCTGGTCAAGAACAATAGCGGTGTGGAGCAGTAAACGCTCCACGGAGCTCAGTTCCGCTCTTTCAGCCAGCACGTGGCGGGCCAGCTCAGGTTCATCAGTTATGATACCATCAACACCAAGAGATATGAAACGGGACATGGAAAGTCGGTCATTTATTGTCCAGACTAGAACCTGTTTGCCGGCAGACTGGGCATTTCTGATAAACCCCGAAGTTGCCATTGAGGTATTAACCGCAAGAAAATCGGCATCGAGCCGGGTCAGATTGCCGATAGCTGTAGCGGAGAGCAGGCCGATGTTCCAGTCAGGCCGCAGAGTTCGAACTTTTTCAATGCCACCATACTTGAGTGACATGATAGCGATATTGTCAGCCATACCGGTTTGTTCAACGATATCAATAACCCGTTGTTCCAACTGCTGATCATGATCATAATATTTAAGCTCAATCACCACACGCGCCTTGCCGCGTGCCTCTTCAAGCACTTCCTTCAGTGTTGGTACCCGCTCGTTACTGAATTCAGGGCCGAACCAGCTGCCGATATCGATCTCCCTGATTTCTTTTAGAGTGCCTTCCCAGACCTTCAGGCTTACTCCTGCCAGTTTCATAAAATCACTGTCATGCACGACGACAACCTGGCCATCACTCGTTTCCTGTACATCTATTTCAACCCAGTCTGTACCATCAACTATTGCCTGACGGATCGCAGCCATGGTGTTCTCGGGTGCTTTTCCGGCTGCACCCCGATGGGCAATGATTTCAATATCGTCACGTACCTGGATACCCTGCAGGAGCCATATCCCGACCCCGATTGAAATTATGGTACCGCACATCAGGGCTGTGATGATTCCCGGGATTTTTTGGCGTATGTGCTCTGCTTTTTGCAAAGTCCCAAAGACATCCCGTGCTATTTCGGTGTGGAAATGAGTGTAAAGAGAAACAAGAAGGGTACCGAAGCCTCCCGCCGTTATCGTCGTGACCAGCAGATTGCCAATTGTCAAGATGGCAGCAAGACCACCAAGCAGGACAACCATGAGGCTGAGGGAACTATGGAAGAGCGGGATTAGTTGTGATCCAAGAAAATGAACACTGGCCAGAATCAGTGAACCAAGCACAAATGTGATCAGAGCCCATATTGCGAATGCGCCCAAAAAGGCAAGCCGGTGGCCCGAGATAAGCCGAGCACTTTGACTGAAAGAATCGGCTGGTGGGGTACTGCTAAATAGGATAAGCGGCAGAGAAAGCGACCAGCCGATAAGTTTACGGACAAGAATTACCAGCATTACCAGGACAAGCAATCCGATAAGAATCGCGGCGGCGATAAAGGTTGGCGGTTTTACACTCAGGTAATAATTGATGTCATAGTCGGTAAGCATGAGCCAGGCGATGGCACCTGCAGCGCCGAGAAAAGGCAGTATAATAATCAGAAGTCGACCAATCAGACGGATCGAAAAAGAGAAAAGGGCAGCGACCTGGCGTGCGGTGTAATACAATACCTGGAATGGTGCTAATTTCAGTCCCTGGGTGTTCCCCGCACAGATTGTCATGATTGAGGCCTGCTCGAAGGCGAGAATGGTAACAAGTAATGCCCCAAAGAGTATTAAGGCTGCCATGCCAAACGGTGTCAGAACAAAGAACAGGATGTCCGTGTCTGCAACCACCGTATTTCCCGACGCATACAAAAGCAGGCGACCTATGAGCCCGGTTAACGGGCCGAAAACGACGATACCGAGTGCAACGTATGCGAGGTGTAGAATAAAGATCTGGCCAAAGCTGTTACGTAAAACGGCTATGACCTCTTTTCCTGTACCTGTCAGGTTGTCTGCCACTGTCATTCTCCATACTGGTTGAAGCCCGGATTTCTCATCAGCGCTCTGCTGCGAAGTTTGAAAGTGCAGCGTCTACTTCGTTGTGCTTGAAAAACATCCTCAACATACTGAAAGTATGGTTCCGGGTGTTTTTTGAC